>Ga0315336_1001343_pt1 | contig 49220 bp, 40 predicted proteins | sample ASW5metaG_FD_204512 | JGI IMG/M metagenome (GOLD analysis project Ga0315336, IMG submission 204512) | Ammonia-oxidizing marine archaeal communities from Monterey Bay, California, United States - ASW #5 | ecosystem: Environmental > Aquatic > Marine > Intertidal zone | place: USA: California...
TCTTTCTCCACCAACCCTCTAGCCAACTCCTCCATCACCTCGGCTGCTGCCGCAATCTCCCCATTAGCGTGAAGCAGTCTCTCATTCTCGTCCAACACCTGATTCACACATTCGCCCATAGACGCTACGGCTTGCTCTAGAGACTGGATGTAACCACTCGCCAGTATCCGCAACTGACGCACGGACTCCGTCGAGTCTTTCCCCGAGTGCCAACTGTCGCCAACGCGCTCTACTTCATCGAGCAGAGTGTTGGTCTTGTCTACCAGAGCGTCGTGGTTGAAGTCCTCTTCCTTCATTGGATTCACCAATTCGTTTCTAGCGAGCAAAAGACAATCGCGAAGAAAATCAGTTTGTTCCGGTACTCCGCTAGAAATCCTACCTTAGTCATACCACTTGTAATGATTCCCAACCGACTTCACATTCACCCGAATCAGCCGCAATAAAAGCCGAATCTCCAGTAATAGTAATGGAGACGTCCATAGTACGTTCAACCAATGCGGTGAACGCTTTTACACTCTGCGAATCAAAACGAAAGATGGATACTTTTGACATCGCAAACTTTGATCGGCCCTGTTCCCACCAAACATCTGATTTTGAATTAAAACTATAGACCTTAACCTCGTTCGCCTGCCGACTTGCCTTTTTTATCCGATCAGGTGACGGTTCACCTACGTCAATCCACAAAGACGTTTGTTCGTCTAGGGTTCGTATCCAGATATCAGGCTCTTCTACCGCACTGAGACCTTTTGTAAACATTAATCCGGCTTGCGCATTGATACTAAATGCGAGCAATTTTGCCACCATCCGATCCAGACTCTCAGATGGATGTTGTGCAATGGTCAAATTAAGCGCGTCGTAATAGTTTCGCTCCAGATCTGACAACGCGATTCTAAATTTGTATATGGTAGATTTTTGTGCCACTAGATGTTTAGCCTAATTCTCAAATCTGCATGGCTTCATAAGCCGCCAACTCTTCCCTAAGCGCTCTATAGGTTGAATAGCACGGCTAGCGACAGTTTATCCGTCACAAGCACATCCCTTAGGCTTGGAGCAGTTGTAGGTTTTCTTGATACAAGAGTTCCCGCAGGCTTTACCCTTCTTACATACCTTACAACAGGCGATAGGAGCCTCTTCCTGATCTAGTCTTTTTCCTTTGCGCCAATCCCACGGGGCTACAAACTCTCCTGCCCACATGCCTCTTTTGGCGGCTCTGGCTTTATCTTCTTCTGGAACGTATTGCTTGGAGTATTTACGGTAGGCAAGGGCTAACCCTTCATACACCAGCCTTGCATTCACGTTATAGCCATCGACAAAGCAATTGGCGATGAGCCTTCCATAACGGTCTTTGGTATCCCCGATACATCTGACTTCTTTGGTGTAAGTCCAGTTTCTTAGGGTTTCAGTGGCTTCATAACCACAACGCCATGTGATACTGGCTTTTCTACAGGTTTGATTCTTCTCTGGGGTGTCTATGCCGTTAAGACGAATCTTATTGCCGCTGATGGTGATCGTGTCACCGTCTACGATTAAGGCAGTGCCTGTGAGGTCGGCACTGGCGACACTGCTCAATGTCAAAGCCATCGCAACTGCGATCAGTTGCTTCACTCCCAACAGCCCACTAACACCGTAAACGTTTCGGCCTTTTCTGCGATGTCTGTCGACATTCTTATCTCCTACCAATGAGTAGATTCCTTGCAATCATGTCATCCATCTCATATAGATCTTCTCGCAATTCACCATCGGTTAAGCACGCAAATCTAAAGATGCTTTTCATCGTAGGCACGAATCGACAGAACCATGTGGAGACGTGTTTCATCGCCTTACAAACAGGAAATCCCCACCGTCATGGCCGGCTCTATGGATATCACCGTATTCGGGAGTCTGAAGGGTCTTTGTCTATCTCCACCGAATCCGCAGGTCAGCCCAACCGGGTCGAAGGGCGTATCTTTGCACCAGTCGCTCCGAATGGTTTCAATACAGCGAATTACTTCATTGATCTTTCCGCCTTTATCCACGCAGGGTCTAATGACATCACCGAATTCCACGATGATGCCGGGCGGATCACTGTATGGGGGGATAAAAGCAAAGTCCAAATAATTCTCGCCTAATGATCACGATTCGGGTCTAAAGATAAAGTTGAATTCCTTCAAATACTCGTAAAAACGTGCCTCAGATGGGAAGGGCAAGGGAGATGCTTTGAGAATGGCGCTCCCGGCCGATTCATCCAGTCGAGCGTCACCGCTGCTGCGGGTCATTTTCGCCGAAAGCACATTGCCCTCTCTGTCGACCTTGACGAGAAACTCGACGCTCAAGCCAGAAAAATCACCGGGCTCACTCCAGTTCGCGCTGACCTTTTGCTTGATGGCCCAGGCCAATGCTCCGAACGCCGATATCGCCTCACTTTCGTCACGCTCGCGCTGAGCTTTTGCAACTGCAATCAGGCGAAACTCTACTGGGATTTCGATCACCATGGCAGCGGGAACGCCGTCCCGGGTGGCAGGGATGAACTTCCATCTTTTCACCGCATCAATGCCGGCCCTGTCAAGAATTTCAAAACCGCTGGACTGGCTGACGGATACTTTGGAGACCTGACCCGAGGAGGACACTCCGACCGACAGGCTAACTTTTCCCTCAATCCCGCGACGTATTGCTAGGCTCGGATAAACCGGCTTGGGGTTACCCGCTGCTGGAACAGGACGAAGCTCTACTGGTTTATTCCCCAATACCTGCGGATTAGATAGCCCATTCTCAGTCTCGGTTTGAATCCGCTGATACTCTGCTTTGGATGCGCTATAGAGTAATGACCACGAACCTTTCTTGGCATCACAGTATTCTCTGGTTGACTCGAAAACTGTTGAGTTTGTTGCGCACCAGCCAAGCCCTCTTGACGGGGTCAACAGAGAAAGTCGATGTCTTGCAAGACCTGAAAAAACACCGTCCGGGAATTGCCGAAGAAACTGCTCGTAGAGGCGCGGATCGTCAGTCGCTTTGATTTCCCTCCAAACTTCTAGTTCGATCACTCTCTTGTCGAATTGGCGCTCGTCCGCTGGCGGGCTCAGCTCACGATCATCAGGCGACGCAGCTAACGCAAACACAAAATCCCCTTTATCAAGTTTAGGGTTCTGAATCTTTCCGAAGACTGGGTTCTGGTAACCGCCCGAATAGTTTGTGACCTTTTCTGCAAGATATGAACCAAGCTCTGTTCCCGTTATGTAGCTGTCCTCGTTGAGATCTGCCTCGCCCTCTTCAATCCCAGCCAGAAATGCCTTGTGAAAGATCGAGTCGTCGGGAACCTCTTCTTCCGCTTGGCCCGCAGTAATAAATTGCCGAACAGGTTTCGCTACCTTTCGTTGGATGTAGGGGCTAGGTCGAGCCGACCGTGTTGTTGCAAACAAGGTACCGGAAAAACATGAATCAAAAATCATCAGCACATGCTTCGCCCTAATCTGACGCGAAACACTCAGTATCCGATCCATATTAATTGCGGTCGCAATGAAACCTCCTGGATCACGGTGAGGATCAGGAGCGTCTGATGGGACAAGATATCCAAGGGGAGTGCCATCGGCTTGTTCTTTAGTATGGCCGTGACCAGAGAACCAAACGAGTACGCCTTTGTCTTGATCCTGAGCGGTATCTACAATGAGTTGATTTAATTTAAGGTTAAGTTCCTGGCCATCCGGGTTTTTAATGAAATCTACATGCCAGCCGAGATCACGAAGCATCGTGGAAACGTCTTTCGCATCCTCTACCGCATTCGGCAAATCTTTCCAGCCGTAGCGATAATCTCCTATCCCGACCACCAACGCGTGGTACTCCGAATAGAGATCTAATACCTCTTCAGAATCGGTGCCTGTTCGTACCTTGATTTGGATTGCTGCATTTGAAGCAGAGCTGAAAGAAACAAGCGCAACGAAAACGATACAAACTACACCTGCACTCACTCCAAAAGATCTCATCATCAGTTCTGGTAGTAGTAGTCGTAACGATTGACAATCTTGTTGGTGAAGCGCCAGGCTTCTCCATGAGTCAGCGAATTATCATCGGGCATGACTTTGGTATAAAGCTTGTCCCCGTGGCGCGCTTTCATGGCGGCCAACTGCTGATACAGTTCTGATTCGCTGACCGAGGTTTCTATACCCGCCGGCGGGCGCAGCGAGTAGCGGCGCACATTACCCTCTTTCCAAAAACGGACTTCGACAACGAAGCGACCAACTATGCTACGAGCCGGACGCACCAAACGATTGTATTTACTCTCAAGATCAGAACAGCGTTCTCTCACGATACCAAGTTCGGCTTTGTGTGCAGCGACAAGCTGATCCCGCTCTTTTGTGCAAGCGCGACCGTCTCCAGAGTCTTGAGCACGAAGATAAGCCAGTTCCTCTTTGGTCAACTTATATTCGAGACTAGTTTCTGCAAGACGTGCCGTTAACTCTTCAACCTCAAGACGGCTCTCCTCGAGGGCGCGCTCAGTGCTCACATAGGTGCGGACCAACCCCGCCATCTCATTGCGCGATGTATTGATTTCTGTTTTTAGCGCGGTACGGGAGAGCTCAACTGCTTCCAGCTCAGTCTTGAGACGAGCAACTTCGCTCTCAAGTTCTCGCTCTAAGGCGCCGGCACTCGTTCCAGCCGAAGCCTCACCTCCAAACTGGCTAATTCGAATCTTCGCGACACCTGAGAAGAAACCATTGGGGAAAACCTTGAGGTATTCCTCGAACTCTCTTGAATCCTTGCTATCTTTGATGCTCACCCAGAATTCATGGTCAAGCGCCTCCTCGCCCATCGAGAGCCGCTCATCTGCAAACAGAGGCGTGGTCAAGGCCACAACGAACACAAAGATAAGTCCGTAAGCTTTCATCGCCTTACAAACAGGAAATCCCCATCAACCTGGACTGGAAAAGCGCTGAATCCAATCAGGGCCAGGCTGACAAATATGATTGGAAGCCGCTTCATTTATGAATCATACCGCCCTTTTCTAATAAGGACTGCTAGTGATCAGAGGTTGACCATCCCCTGAAGTCTATCGTTCCACTTCCGCAAAGCATCGGCCTTCACATTCCCAAAGTCGGTCCTAACATAACGACTCGTGACTCCCGGCAGTACATGATTCAACACTCTATCTGCCGCCTCTGCACTGCCAGTCAACTCTGCAATGCCAGTTCCAACTGTACGCCTAGCATCATGCAGTCTGGTATCAATACCAATAGCATCACTGGCATCCTTCCAGTTATGCGTAAGCGTACTCTCATGCACCTTCGGGCCCCTGTCTGTACTCCAGACAAAGACTCCTGACCGCTCTGGAAGTTGTGACAGGGCGAACTCTGGCAACTTCAGCGAATGTGGCAGTCCACTCTTGGTGTCTTCCTGTACCCATGTATCACCTTGGATATCACTCCACTTCATGTTGGAGATTTCTGAACGACGCTGACCGGTACATAAGGCGAACTTCAGGGGTTGTGACAGTAAGGACCATATCGCCCGAATCTCATCATCAGACAAGACGCGATGGCGCTTACTCTCAGAGTTCTTTGGCAGGTTGGTAGCAGGGGATGCATCCAGTACGCCATTCTCCACCATCCAACCACATAACTTCATCAACTGTGACCGCGCCCTGTTCGCCATCGTAGGCGCCTCTATGGACCGCAGAAGTTCAATCAGGTATGGACGGGTGATATCTGCCACATACGCCTCCCTGAGCGCTCCTAGGCATCCTCCGGTGCCATCCTTGTATCCAGAACTACCTGTAGTCCAATCCTCCTCCCTTGGCGCGTACATTCGTTCTATCTGGCCAACCGTCTTGAGCGTGGAGACATGACGCCTGAGATAATCATCAATGACATCATTCATGGGACCACCTGCTTGAGCAGCATCTATCGCGGCATCACTCGCTGCTTCATGCGCTCTGTCTTCTGCTCTCGCGGTACGGTCTAGGATGTCTTGAGGAAGTGAGGATTTGTCTTCCAACCAGAGATACCATTTGCGATATCTGTCGTTGAGTTCGTCAATCTGCTGCTTGTCGAGGCGGTTGTCAGCGAATTTGCCAATGACTTTCCGCCATGAAACACCTTGGCGCTTAACCACCATTGAGACCGTGATGTTGCCCTTGGGATGAATACGGACTTCCATCCGGGGTTTGTATAGGACCCGTAATTTTCCGCCAGATTTAGGTTTCCAAGTGCGGATAAACCCTGCTGTAGAGTTAAACATATAGGAGTCTCGTAGGAGTGAGATTGCCTATATTCTACACCGTAGGAGTGGGACTCAGCGGTAAATCCCTATATTTTGGTGGGCCGTGCAGGGATCGAACCTGCGACCCGCTGATTAAGAGTCAGCTGCTCTACCAACTGAGCTAACGGCCCAATGACCTGCCACTACACTTCACTGTATGCAGAACTGGGGTGATCGATGGGGCTCGAACCCACGACCGCCGGAATCACAATCCGGAGCTCTACCAACTGAGCTACGATCACCACATGTGCTTGTCTGAGCCAGTAATTATCCAATAAACCTGCGTCCCGACGCCAGCGAAACGGAGACAAAATAGCGGAAACCCCGGGATCAAAGGGCTGGCGCGCCCGACAGGACTCGAACCTGTAACCTACGGCTTAGAAGGCCGTTGCTCTATCCGGTTGAGCTACGGGCGCCGTACCGATTGGCAGAGTGACTGGTCGGGGCAGAGGGATTTGAACCCCCGACCCCCTGCTCCCAAAGCAGGCGCGCTACCAGACTGCGCTATGCCCCGACTGTGGGCGGCGACCTCCGCCCAGGCGCGATTTTAGCGGATAACACCTTGCGGGGCGCAGTTGTCGGGCTAAGCACTTCTCGATAAAAAATCTGCCGGATGATTCCGGCTCATCGCAACGCGAAGTGCCGGCCGTTTGGTTCACGACGTGAGACACCCCAGGTCACTTGATTTTCATCAGTCCAACCCCATTTATATTGCTGGTTAAAATTGCCAAAACCTGTCAGGAATTGTCTATTTATCAGCCCGGAGTATCGCAAGATGTCGCAAACCACCGCCGCCCAGACCCACAGTTTCCAGACCGAAGTGAAGCAGCTTCTGCAGCTGATGATCCATTCGCTCTACTCGAACAAGGAGGTCTTTCTGCGCGAACTGATATCCAACGGTTCAGATGCCTGTGACCGACTCAGATTCGCCACTCTGACAGACGCCAGTCTGATGGAAGATGGTGAGACCCTTGGGCTCAAGGTCAGCTTCGACAAGAATGAAAAATCCGTCACGATAATGGATAACGGTATTGGCATGACGGCCGATGAAGTCATCGAGAACATCGGAACCATTGCCCGATCGGGGACTCGGCAATTTCTCGACGCCTTAAGCGGGGACGCCGCCAACGACGCCAACCTGATCGGACAGTTCGGCGTCGGTTTCTATTCCGCATTTCTGGTGGCGAAGAAGGTCGAACTGACTACACGCCATGCGGGTGAACCCGTTGATGCCGGTGTGCGCTGGGTGTCAGACGGCGAGGGTGAATACACCATCGAGTCAGTAGAGGTCACGGAGCGTGGCACCATCATCACGATTTACCTTCGGGATGAAGATAAGGAATTCGCTGAGGATTTTCGCCTGCGGGGAATTATCAGCCGGTACTCAGACCACATCTCTTTGCCCATCGAGATGCCCTCTGAGGAAAAAGAGAAAAAAGGTGAGTGGGAGTCTGTCAACAGTGGCTCCGCGCTTTGGTCCCGACCCAAAACCGACATATCCGAAGAGGAGTACCAGCGCTTTTATCAGTCATTGAGTTATGACAGCGAAGCGCCGCTGGCGACCTTGCACAACCGTGTCGAAGGGAATCTGGAGTACACATCACTTCTCTTTATTCCTCAGAAAGCATCATTTGACCTCTGGGACCGCGAGCAGCGCCATGGCATTAATTTGTACGTACGGCGCATCTTTATCATGGATGATTCGAAATACCTGATGCCCTCGTATCTGCGGTTCGTCCGAGGCGTTGTTGATGCAGCGGACCTGCCGCTGAACGTATCCCGTGAATTTCTTCAGAACAACAAGGACATCGACCGGATCCGTTCTGCGTCGGTGAAAAAGATTCTTTCGGAACTCAGCCGGCTGGCCGAGAAAGAGCCCGAGACTTATGCTGCCTTCTGGGATGAATTTGGCAAGGTACTCAAAGAAGGTGTCGTCGAGGATCACGATAACCGTATCGTGCTCGCCGACCTGATGCGCTTCAATTCGACCCGAACCGAAGATGAGCAGCAGTCCGAATCCCTGTCGGCCTATTTCAAGCGCATGCCCATGAAGCAAAAAGCGGTTTACTACATCACGGCAGAATCCCACAGCGCGGCCAGTACCTCGCCCCACCTCGAGATCTTCCGCAAGAACGATATCGAGGTGTTACTGCTTAGCGATCCCGTTGACGAGTGGCTGGTGTCATCGCTTGGCGAATACAAAGACAAGCCACTGAAGTCAGTCGCTAAAGGCGCGCTCGACCTGGAAGATCTCGCGACGCCTGAAGACAAGAAAGCAAACGAAGCGAAGGAGAAAGACCTCGCGGACCTCACCGAAAAGATGCAGTCTCTGCTGGGGGAGCGCGTCAAAAGTGTACGCGTCAGCCAGCGGCTGACAGACTCTCCCGCCTGCCTGGTAGCCGATGAAACAGACCTTGGGGGCAATCTCGAACGGATTCTGCAGGCCATGGGCCAGGACGCCCCGGATGCCAAACCGATCATGGAGATCAATCCTGATCATCCCTTGATCCGCCAGCTCAGCCCGGAACATACGCTTCTTTCTGACTGGACGCAGGTACTATTTGATCAGGCTGCACTCAGCGAAGGTGCCCCGCTTCCCGAGCCCGCGGCATACGTCCAGCGGGTCAACGACCTTCTGACCAAAGCAGCGCTTACCGGCGGCTGATCCGGAGTCGTCGGGCGCTGCCAGCGCCGACGAACGTCAGGGTGCCAAGTCGGTACGGCCCGTCAGTTCACGGGCATCGCCGACCCAGTCCAATGCACCGTCGGTGTCAGGAACGTTCTCGCCGTTTTGATCCACACAGTTACGGCCAAACACCAGCGAGTCGGTCACATTGGCATTTGGACCAATCCGGCTGTATTCAAAGAGGATGCTGCGGGAAATATGCGCACCACTTTGAAGATGGCACCCCTGTCCGATCCAGGTAGGACCAAAGATCTGACAACCTGGCTCGATTCGGGAGGCCGACCCGACATAAATCGGGCCTTCGGCGCGGACCTCGTCCCAGTCGACATTGACATTTAATCCGGTCCAGATCCGGGGTCGAACCTCCGTCCCGGGCATACGCACCCCCCGCAGTTTCCCACGCATCATCTGCTGATTGGCCTGCCAGTAATCGCTGAGATGTCCGATATCAATCCAGTTAAAGGGGGCTTCAATCGCACTGAACGCAAGACCCTTTTCAAGAATCAAAGGAAAGAGTTCACTGCCGATATCGAACTCGATATCTTGAGGGATGAGATCAATGATCTCCGGTTCGAAGACGTAGATACCGGTATTGACCATTTGCGAAAGGGCTTGTTCGGTCTGGGGCTTTTCCTGGAAGGACTGGATCCGCCCCTCATCATCGCACACGACCACGCCGTAACTTGACAGCCGCTCACGGGGTACTTCACGTACGACGATGCTGGCCGCAGCACCCGACTGCCAGTGTCTGCGCACTACTGCTGTCAGGTCCAGATCGATAACGGCATCTCCACAGACCACGACAAACGTATCGTCGAAAAACCCGCCATAGTCCTGTATCCGGCGGATGCCGCCGGCGGAGCCCACCGGGGCCGCGACCGTCTCACCTCCCTCCAGGTGTCCTTCAAAGGAGTAACCAATCTCGACGCCCCATCGCCGACCGTCACCGAAATACCCCTCAATAGACTGGGCAAGATGACTGACATTGACCATGATCTGATCGAAACCATAGCGGGCAAGATGCTCGACCAGGTATTCCATCACCGGCTTTCCGAGGATCGGAATCATAGGCTTGGGCATGACGTGGGTCAGCGGACGCACCCGCGTTCCCTTGCCCGCGGCCAGGATCATTGCTTTCATACTGGCTTCCTTACGAATCTGCCGGGGAGTCTACCGCCTAGCGGTTGGGTTGGCCACGAAAGTAACCCTCCCCCGAACTTTCGATAAGGCTGTATCAAGCAACCTGAGCGGTGTCGGTCTTTTCTGAACGAAACACCCAGTCGCTGCCGCTGACGTCGGCAACGATAGTATCTCCCGGGCCAAAGCGGCCTGAGAGAATCTCCTGTGCCAGCGGATTTTCGAGCTGCGTCTGGATAGCGCGCTTCAGCGGCCGCGCCCCATATACCGGATCAAATCCGGCTTCGCTCAGCTTGTTAAGGGCCGCATTGGTCACGCGCAGCGTGAGGTCACGGGCGGTGAGGCGAGCAGCCAGAATCCCGATCTGGATCCGGGCAATTTCATGCAGCTGCTCCTTTAGCAGCGGATGAAAGACGATCATGTCATCCACCCGATTGATGAACTCGGGGCGAAAGTGCTGGCTGACCGCCGACATCACCTGCGCTTTCATCTCGGCATAGCGGTCCTCACTGGCAAGTTCCTGGATCCGGTCTGATCCGAGATTGGAGGTCATGATGATCACCGTATTGCGAAAATCAACCGTACGGCCCTGGCCATCGGTCAGACGGCCGTCGTCGAGCACCTGCAGCAGCACATTAAACACTTCCGGATGCGCTTTTTCGACCTCATCCATCAGGATCACCGAGTACGGCCGGCGCCGCACCGCTTCGGTGAGATAGCCGCCCTCTTCGTACCCGACATATCCCGGTGGGGCGCCGATCAGCCTTGCAACGGAGTGTTTCTCCATAAACTCGGACATATCGATCCGCACCATGGACTCTTGCGTGTCGAACAGAAACTCTGCGAGCGCTTTGGATAGTTCAGTCTTGCCAACCCCCGTTGGCCCAAGAAAGAGAAAAGACCCGTAAGGCCGATCTGGATCAGAAAGACCCGCCCGGGATCGGCGGATCGCATCCGATACCGCGCGGATGGCCTCGTCCTGCCCGATGACCCGCTGGTGCAGCTCGGATTCCATGCGCAGCAGCTTCTCCCGCTCGCCTTCAAGCATCCGTGACACAGGGATACCCGTCCAACGGGCAACCACCTCGGCAATCTCCTCATCGGTAACCTTGTTTCGCAACAGGTGGGTCTCGCCGCCCGATTCATGATCCTGCGCATCAGCCAGTTGCTTCTCGAGTTCTGGAATACGTCCGTACTGCAGTTCTGACATCCGGGTGAGGTCTCCGGCACGACGAGCCGCTTCGACCTCGCTGCGCGCCTGATCCAGGGCTTCCTTGATGTGCTGACTGCCCTGAACCGCTGCCTTTTCCGCCTTCCAGATCTCATCGAGATCGGCGTACTCTCGCTCGATCTCCGTGATCTCAGTTTCTAAAGCATCAAGACGCTTTCTGGACGCTTCATCGGTATCTTTCTTGACCGCTTCTTTTTCAATCTTCAACTGAATCAGGCGCCGGTCCAGTCGATCCATCGACTCGGGTTTGGAGTCGATCTCCATCCGGATGCGGCTGGCGGCCTCATCAACCAGGTCGATCGCCTTATCGGGAAGTTGACGGTCGCTGATGTACCGGTGCGACAAGGTCGCGGCCGAAACGATAGCCGGATCCGTGATGTCCACACCATGATGAACCTCATATTTCTCCTTGAGGCCGCGCAGAATCGCAATGGTATCTTCAACCCCCGGCTCGCCCACCAGGATCTTCTGGAAACGCCGTTCTAGAGCGGCATCTTTCTCGACATATTTCCGGTACTCATCGAAGGTGGTTGCGCCAATGCAATGCAGCTCACCGCGCGCAAGTGCGGGCTTGAGCATATTGCCCGCATCCATGGACCCCTCTGCTTTACCTGCGCCGACCATGGTGTGCAGTTCATCAATAAAGAGAATCACCTGGCCTTCTTGTTTGCTGAGATCGGTCAGCACGGACTTGAGCCGCTCCTCAAACTCACCCCGGAACTTGGCGCCGGCGATGAGTGAGCCCATGTCGAGCGCGAGCAGACGCTTGCCGCGCACCCCCTCAGGGACTGCTCCGTCCACAATCCGCTGGGCAAGCCCCTCGACGATCGCCGTCTTACCCACTCCGGGCTCGCCGATCAGTACGGGGTTGTTCTTGGTTCGCCGCTGCAGAACCTGAATCGTGCGTCGAATCTCCTCGTCCCGTCCGATCACTGGGTCGAGTCTGCCCTGTTCTGCACGCTCGGTCAGGTCGATCGAGTATTTTTCCAGGGCCTGGCGCTGCTCTTCAGCATTTGGATCGTTAACGGCTTCGCCACCGCGGACTTCTTCAATGGCTTTTTCCACGGCACCCTTGACGACACCGGCGTTTTTCATCGCATCAGCCAACTGACCGCTGTCTTCAAACGCCGCGAGGACAAAAAGCTCACTCGAGATGAACCGGTCACCGCGCTTTTGTGCAAGTTTGTCTGTGAGGTTCAGTGCCCGGCCGAGATCAGCAGAGATCTGGACATCGCCGCCGGTTCCTTCGACACGGGCCAATCCATCCAGGATTTCACCAAGACGGGATCGCAGCGCATTGGCATTACCGCCCGCTCGGGTCAGCAACGAGCGTATGCTGCCCCCATCCTGGTCAAGCAGGGCCACCATCAGGTGGGCCGGCTCAATGAACTGATGGTCACGACCCACCGCAAGACTCTGCGCATCAGCCAGCGCCATCTGAAACTTTGTCGTCAATTTGTCCATCCGCATGATTGCTTAACCCCTAAGAGCACGGCCCATGATGTCCCGGATTCATCCGAGAGCACAAAATCTTTTTACCTTCTAAATATGGGGGTAAACTGAAACGAATCAAGGCAGGTTTCAGACTTCGGGGTATTGGCATTCGGCGCACCGGAGGTCGTGTCGCTGCTTTGCGAGCTGGCTGGCGCTGTATCCTGCCCCGGCGATAATAGGCACTGAGGCAAGTCTGAGATAAGCATGAGTCCCACGAAAGAACAGATTCGTGAACAGGTCGCCTTGGCGCTGTCTGAGGATATTGGCGCAGGGGACGTTACGGCCTCGCTCATCAGCGAATCCGAAACGGTGCACACACAACTCATCTGTCGGGAGGATGCCGTCGCCTGTGGGCAGGACTGGGTAGACGCAGTATTTGAGATCCTCGATTCCAGTGTGCACACTGACTGGCACTTTAACGACGGCGATGACATACCCGCGGGGCAAACCTGGTGTGTCATCGAAGGACCCGTCCGCGCCATCCTTTCCGGTGAACGTACCGCATTGAACTTCGCTCAGTTATTGGCCGGCACCGCAACGGCCACAAGAGTCATGGTTCGTGAAATCCAGGGAACCCACGCCCAACTGCTGGATACCCGCAAGACGATGCCCGGGCTGCGTCTTGCACAAAAGTATGCGGTGCAGTGCGGCGGGGGCAGCAATCACCGCCTCGGCCTCTACGACGGGATTCTGATCAAAGAGAATCACATCCGTTCAGCCGGCTCCATAACATCTGCACTTGATGCCGCTGGCGCCTACGCCGGGGATGTTGATCTCATCGAGATCGAGGTGGAAACCATTGGCGAACTGTCACAGGCACTTGAGGCCGGCGCCCGCCGGATCATGCTGGACAACTTCTCAATTACCGAATTACGCGAAGCCGTCGAAGTCAATGACGGCCGTGCCCGACTTGAAGCCTCGGGTAACGTTACTGCCCGAACAATTCGAAAGATCGCCCTCACAGGCGTGGACTTCATCTCATGCGGCGAGATCACCAAAAACGTGCGTGCAATCGACCTCAGCCTTCAATTTGATTCGTCTTCCAGACGCTGAGTCAGCCACTGGGCTAATTGATCGGCAGTCACGGGCCCCACATGGGAATGCACAACCTGCCCCTTTGGTGAGATCAGAAACGTTGATGGCAGCCCTTTTAGGGGCTCCATTGGTACCAGCGGCTGCTCGCCGATCACCAGCACGGGATAACTGACCCCAAGTTCCCCGACAAATGAACGGATCTCATCGACTGGGGTCTTTTCAAAGGCAATGCCTACGACATACACCTCGTTGGGGTAACTTGCCGCAAATGCCATCAGTTCGGGGATTTCCCGGATGCAGGGCCCACACCAGGTCGCCCAGAAATTCACAATGACCCATCGGCCGCGGTACTGGCTCAGACTTTGGGCCTTTCCTTCGAGATCCTGCAGGGTATATTGCAGCGCGTTGGCGTTCACTGGGCCTGGATGTATCAGCCCGACACCCGAAAATCCGACAAAAAAGAACGCGACTATTACTTTTCGGATATCCCGTACGAGCATTAATGAAATTTATCCGTTGATAGTAAACTGTTGCTGGAACAGCTCTTCTAGGCGGGTTACCCTATTGGATTATAGAGAGTGTCTGATATTAGAACAGTTTGAGGTTCGCCCAGATGAAGCAGTTTCTGTTTTTTTTCGCAAGCATTTTGTTTGGAACATCACTCGCCCTTGCTGAAGGCCCGCCTGAAAACGGGGACGCGGATGCCTGGTGCGAAACCAATCAGAATGCCTGCGTCACCTGGTGCGAGAGCAACCCGGACGCCGAGATCTGCCAGGAACCGGAGTGTGACTGATATTCGATTGAAATTCGTTGAAGTGTTGTGCTAGCGTTTAGGAAGCGGTATCACACGGCCTGAGCGTTCAATGAATCCAGAGGGTGCCACCGTGTGCCCAAATTTATAAAAGTTTGTAAATTGAGAAAAACCGATACCACCAACTGACCAACTGAACAGGAGAGTGATTTTGAAAAACCTGAAAATCTTGACTGCCGGTACCCTAGGACTGGCTCTGTTGCTGCCCCTGGGTGCGCAGGCGAATAAACCCGTTGGCATTACCGGCGACACGATGGCCGTGACCGTCATGCACAATGGTTCCGCCACCGATATCACCCGAAACCAGGATAACAAGAACACGGTTAACCCGGCTTTTGCCAAAACCTCCAGGCCTTGCCCGCCGTTCTGCATCCAGCCGGCTGTCCTGGCTCCCGGGGTTGAGACTATCGCTGAACGCGAGATGATCCACTATGCCAAGATGATGAGCGATGGGGATTCATCAATCATCGTGGTCGACTCACGGACGGAGAACTGGGTCGCCAAGGGCACCATCCCCAGCGCGATTAACGTACCGTGGACCAAGTTGAACCCGGCCAAAGGCGCTACCCCAATCGAGATCGCCGAGATCATGCAGGATGTCTTTAATGTTGCAGAAAGCGAAGGCTTGTTTGACTTCACCAATGCAAAGACCGCTGTCATGTTCTGCAACGGCATGTGGTGCGGCCAGTCGCCGAACAACATCAAGAACCTTCTGAAGTTCGGCTATCCTTCCCATAAGATCAAGTGGTACCGGGGTGGCATGCAGGACTGGGAAATTCTGGGTCTGACGACCGCCAAGCCGTAATTTCTTGTACCTTGAAACTTGAAAAAAGCGGGGCAATGCCCCGCTTTTTTTAGCCTCAGCGAACCATCCAGATCAGGGAGGCCATTCTTCCACACCGGCCCTGACGCCGATAGGAGAACCAGCGGCGGGCCTCGGCATAGGTACATTCCGTGCTCGCCGCCGCATAAGCGACACCCATACGCCTCAGCCGCGCCAGAATCAGGCCCGAAAGATCTGCGAGATAGCGCTCACCCCTGGGCGCAATATGGGCCTCATCCGCCCGATCACTTTCGATCAGCTGAGCTCGAACCTCCCCCCCGATCTCAAAGAATTCCTGGCTGATAGCAGGTCCCACCCAGCAGATCACCTCCCTCGGGGCACTCGGCACGGTGGCGATGCCCGCTTCCAGTACCCCACCCGCGAGTCCACGCCAGCCGACGTGCAAAAGGGCGACAAAACTGCCCTGACGGTCACTCAGGAAGACAGGTGCACAATCTGCACTAAGGACGGCACAGACTTTATGATCTCGGTTCGTGAAACTGCCATCGGCGGCTGAATTCGCGCACAGGTCATCGCAATTCAGGACCGTCGTCCCGTGCTGCTGTCGTAGCCAGTAAGGTGCGTGTGCGAGCCCGAGCACTTCCTTTAGCGTCTTGTGGTTGGCATCAACCTTTGCCGGCGCGTCCTGCACATAATCAGCAAAATTGAATCCGTCGTGCGGATCATCGGGGCGTTCGGCACTACGCTCCGTCGTAAGTGCATAAACGTGTGCCGGCGCAGGCCAGTCGGGCTGAATCCACGTGAGCGCCATGGTGCTCACTGGTCGGACCGCGCATCCGCTGCCAGAGCCCTCGCCAGATCTGCGAAGTCTTCCGGCAATGGACTTTGCCAACTCAGGGTTTTTCCTGTGACAGGGTGCTCAAGCCCAAGCGCGCCGGCGTGCAGCGCCTGGCGCGAAAAACCCTTGAGCTGTAACTCCAGTTCGGCATCCGGCTTGGGCGGCAATTGCACGCGGGCGCCGTAAAGCGGATCACCCACCAGCGGGAATCCCAGGTGCGCCATGTGCACACGGATCTGATGGGTCCGACCGGTCTGCAGGGTAATCGCAAGCAATCCATGTGCCCGGAACCGCTCTTTCACGCGGTAGTCTGTCCGGGCCGGCCTGCCCTTCTGGGTGATCGCCATTTTCAGACGGTTTCTTGGATGCCGGCCAATCGGCGCATCGACCGTACCCCCGCTGATGGGGCAACCATTGACGATGGCGAGGTACTCTCTTTTCATCTTGCGTGCCTCAAGCGCCCTGATCAACTCCGTACGGGCAGCCTCGCTTAATGCCACAACCAAAAGGCCGCTGGTGTCTTTGTCGAGGCGGTGCACGATGCCCGCGCGGGGCAACCCATTTACCTCGGGGTATCTGTGCAACAGAGCGTTTGCCAGGGTACCCGAGGTATTTCCCGCGCCCGGATGGACCACGCATCCCACCGGCTTGTCGATCACCGCAATATGTTCGTCTTCATACACGACCGACATCGGTAAAGGCTCAGGCAGCCAGTCAGAAGCAGGCGGGGATGGGACCTCCAGATACAACGCTTCATTGCCACAAACCGCCAAACGCGCAGCAGGAATCTCGCCGTTAAGCGTAATCCGACCTTCTCTCAGCCACCCTTGAAGCTGCGACCGCGAATACGGCGGGAAAATCCGGGGAAGCACCTTGTCCAGGCGCTCGCCCGCCGCCGATACCGGCACCACTGCCGTCAGCACTTCATCACTGCCCTGTTCAACTGTCACGATCGATATCTTTGTTACGGTGTGGCCGAAAGTATAATAGCCACTTATGCGAATCTCCTCCGTTCCGTTTTTGCGGCACCGCGTTCTCGCGCTGCTGTTGCTGATCACAGCGATGCTGATGACAGGCTGTGCGATGCTAGAGGAACAAGACAAGACGGCAGGCTGGACAGCAGACGAGTTTCTCAGCGCCGGGCAGAAGCAGATGGACGCTGGTGACTGGATCGGTGCAATCGATACTTATAAAAGACTACTGGGCCGCTTCCCCTATGGCCGCAACGCTGAGCAGGCGCAGTTGGATACGGCCTACGCGCACTTCAAGAACGATGAACCCGCACTGACAGTTGCCGCCGCCGATCGTTTCATTCAGATGCACCCCACCCATCCGAATGTCGACTACGCTTTTTACTTAAAAGGACTTGCCCTGTTTGAGCCGTCCGACAGTCTGTTTGACTCTCTCTCAGGCTATAACCCGGCTAACAATGACATCGGTCCTGTACGGGAGGCGTTCGTTGCCTACCGGGAATTGATCAGCCGCTTTCCCAATAGCCGCTACGCACCCGATGCGCGCAAACGCCTGATCTACATCATCAATGTGCTCGCAACGCACGAGGTTGAGGTCGCGCGCTATTACTACGCCATGGGAGCAGACGTCGCGGCAGTGAATCGGGCCCGATCGGTTCTGGAAACTTACCGGAATTCGTCAGCGGTAGAAGATGCCCTCGGTGTGATGGTCAAGGCATACGCCCGAATGGGTCTCAGCGAACTCCATAGCGACGCGGTCCGGGTGCTGAAACTCAACTATCCTGACAGCCGATATCTCAACTGAAGCCGGAGGTCATCGGATAGCGCCGATCGCGGCCGAAAGCCCGCCGTGTGATCCTGACCCCAGGGGGCGCCTGGCGCCGTTTGTATTCATTGCGCACCACCATACGAATGACATTCTGAACGACCTGCGGGTCAAATCCTTTGGAAATGATTTCCTCCGCTGCGCAATCGTTCTCAATAAAAGCCTCGAGTATCGGATCCAGTACCTCATAGGGCGGCAGACTGTCAGTGTCCTCCTGGTCAGGCGCAAGTTCGGCTGAGGGTGGACGGGTTATGACTCGCTCTGGAATCACTTCTCCGTTTCTATTCCGGTACACCGCAAGTTCGTACACCAGCGTCTTGAACACATCCTTGATTACGGCGAAACCGCCAGCCATATCACCGTAGAGGGTGGCATAACCCACCGCCATCTCGCTTTTGTTTCCGGTTGCAAGCACCAGTCTGCCGGTCTTGTTTGAAATCGCCATGAGGAGGTTGCCCCGGATTCGGGACTGAAGGTTTTCTTCTGTCGTGTCTTGAGGTAGACCCCGGAAAATCGGCGCAAGCTGGCGGCGGTAACTCTCTACCAACGGCTCAATCGCAATCACCTCATGGGCAACCCCCAGAGTCTCGGCCTCGGCCCTGGCATCCTGAATACTCATCTCCCGGGTATAACGCGAAGGCATCAGGACCGCATGGACATTGTCTTTTCCAAGAGCATCGGCCGCGACGGCCAGGGTCAGCGCCGAGTCAATCCCGCCGGACAGCCCCAGGACCGCACCCTGAAAACCATTTTTGCGTACGTAGTCACGCACGCTTAAACAAAGCGCCCGATAGACACTCTCTTCCCGGGCCAACAATGCAACGGATTTATTAACCGGCTCGATTCCCTGCGACGTGATATCAATACGGGAAAGCGTCTCCTCGAAAAATGCCTCCCGGTAGATCACCTCTCCAGCGGCGCTACAGGCAAACGAACCACCATCAAACACGAGTTCGTCCTGGCCGCCCACCAAATTGACGTAAACAATAGGAACCGCAGACTCTTTGGCCCGCTGGCTCACCACCTGCTCCTCACGTTCGCGGGCCTTATGCAGGTCGTAGGGAGAAGCGTTTAAATTGACAATGAGGTCCGCCCCTGCCGCTACACAGTCTGCCACCGGCTGGGCGTGCCAGACATCCTCACAGATGGTCAGACCCATATCGATCCCGTCGATCTGAAACACGCAGGGTTGATCGCCCGGAGAAAAATAGCGCTTTTCATCGAAGACGCCAAAATTGGGCAACTCCCGCTTGAGGTATCGGGCGGTTACCCGGCCACCCGAGATTACCGACGCCGTGTTATAGAGGTGCCCATGCGCCCGGTAAGGATGACCCACGATGACCGAGATATCCTTAGTCGCGTCAGCTAGTCGTACCAGCCCCGCGTCAGCGCGGTCAAGAAAATCCTTGCGGAAAAGCAGATCCTCCGGAGGATATCCGGTAATCGAAAGCTCCGGAAAGATAACGGCTCGGCAATCAAGCTCTGAGCGCGCTCGGCTGGCCGCATCGAGCATCTTGTCGACGTTCGCGTCGACATCACCAACGGTAAAATTAAGCTGCGCAATTGCAACAGGAAGGCGATTCATCGTAAATGGACAATCATCGATCTGAGTTTCGGGCCCGCAAGGAGCGAAACCCCAATGATAAAGCGGTCAGGGCCAGCATCACAACAAACTCCTCGATGCGCAACATTGATGCCGGCCAATGGAATGCCATGGTCGACCCGGACAATCCCGGCGTGCGTCATGAATTCCTCCTGGCGTTCGAAGAGAGCGGCTGCTGTTGTCCTGAATCCGGCTGGACACCGTGTCACCTCACCGTGCAACTTGATGGAAAGCTGGTTGGTGGGACACCGTGCTATCTCAAAACGCACTCGTATGGAGAGTTCATCTTCGATTGGGCCTGGGCCAATGCATACCAGCGCTCCGGCATCCCCTATTATCCAAAACTGCTGATCGCCGTTCCGTTTACACCCGTTGGGGGGCAGCGGCTGCTTCATCACCCTGATCACGATGAGATCTTTATCCGTGACAACATCACACGGGCGCTTCCTGCCGTCGCGGCTGAACTCAAAGCGTCTTCAGTGCACTGTCTTTTCTGTACGGAGAAAGATCTTGATGCGCTTGTGCAAAATGGTTTTGTGCGGCGCGAGGGACGTCAATTTCACTGGCACAACGATCAGTATCAGGGCTTCGACGAATTTCTGATGAGACTTTCCTCAAAAAAACGTAAAAACATTCTTCGCGAAAGACGCCGAGTTATCGAGCAGGGCATCTCTCTTCAGTGGCATCACGGAAAAGAAATTACTACTGAACATCTGGATCTTCTGTTCTCGTGCTACCGCAATACGATTGCCGAGCATGGCTCATACCCCTACCTGAATCAAAAGTTCTTCGAGACCTTCGTACAAACATTGCCCAGTGCAGTGCAGTTGCTTACTGCGCAACACGGCGGCCGATATATCGCCTGTGCTTTTTTTCTCCGTGGCCAGAACTCCCTGTTTGGCCGTTACTGGGGCGCCCTTGAGCATGCTTCTGACCTGCACTTTGAAGCCTGCTACTACGCTCCGATCGAATACTGTATCAATCATGGTCTTAAGCGATTCGAGGCAGGCGCGCAGGGGGAACACAAACTCAGCCGGGGGCTGACCCCGCAAACCACGCTATCGGGGCATTGGCTTGCTCACGAGGGTTTTCATGATGCGGTGCGCCGATTTACCGCCGAGGAGGAAATCCATCTGGCAGACTATACCGAGGCCCTTGAGGCGCACTCACCTTTCAGACACAGCGGCAAGCCCGACACCCAGTGCTAGAATGGTTTTGCCATGGCGAGTTTGCCTAAAACCTATACCTTTCCCCCACTGGAAGCCGCATCTCCTGAGGGCCTGCTGGCAGTTGGCGGTGATCTCAGCCCTGACCGACTGCTCAGCGCGTACCGCCAGGGTATCTTTCCCTGGTTCAGTGACGGACAACCGATCCTGTGGTGGTCACCCGACCCTCGGGCAATCCTGTACCCCGCGCGTGTGCATATCTCCCGAAGTCTGCGCAGGAGCATGCGGACCCAGAACTTACAGATTACCGCCGATCGTGCCTTTGATCGCATCATCCAGGCGTGCGCTGAATCCCGTACTGAACGGGAGGGCACCTGGATTACCTCCGGCATACAAAATGCCTATTGCGCCTTGCACCGGATGGGCTACGCCCACAGCGTGGAGACCTGGCAGAACGGTCAACTGGTGGGCGGCCTTTATGGTCTTGCGATCGGCAAAGCCTTCTTTGGGGAAAGCATGTTCAGCCGGGTTGCCGACGCCTCAAAAACGGCACTCGCCGGCCTTGCGGCTTCACTCACCACCCAGGGGTATCACTTTATCGACTGTCAGGTCGTGTCTCGCCATCTGAACTCTTTAGGCGCACAGGCAGTCCCAAGAAAACGCTTCTCTTGTGAACTCGAACAAGCCGTACAGATTCCGGTGAGTGCGGCCACCTGGGATTGGGAAGTACCGGCACGGGAACTGCCATGACCCGCCACCAGACTGCGCCGGATCTCTACCAATCGACCGCACACGCGTGTCCCTACCTGCCGCGCGAAACTGCAGCGAATTTACTGATTGATCCCAAATACCCGGTGTCCTCTGCGCTCTACGACACCCTGATCCGGAACGGCTTCAGGCGCAATGGCAGTCTCTTTTACCGCCCGCACTGTCCGACCTGCCGCCAATGCCAGTCGGTGCGCATCCGCGTCAAGGACTTCGTGATGAATCGGGCATTTCGCAGGACCTGGAAGCGCAACCAAGACGTCTCCATGGAGATCCGGACGCTGGGGTTTCGGGCGGAACACTTTGCCCTGTATCGCAAATACCAGTCAGTGCGCCACCCCGGCGATAGCATGGACAATCCCGATCCAGAAAGATACCAGAAGTTCATGACCGAATCGGGCGTGGATACCTTCATGATGGAACTGCGCGTCGGCAGACGACTGCTCGCCGTCTCTGTGCTGGATCACGTTACAAATGGTCTATCGGCGGTCTATACCTATTACGATCCAACCGAAACCGACCGCAGCCCCGGAACACTGACCATCCTGCATCAGATCGAACTCACCCGCTCGATCGACTATGAGAATCTGTACCTCGGCTACTGGATCGCAGAGTGCCCAAAAATGTCCTACAAGACCCGGTTTGCTCCCGTTGAGGTATTTGATCCCGCAGCAGGGTCCTGGTCCCAATCCCAGTAAGGCGCTTTACGTGCCTGACATTCCTTTTGTCCGTGAGCATAATTTTCAGTACGGACAGATCGAAGTTCTGGCCCCGGGTATACGGAGACTGACCGCCCGAAATCCAAGCGCCTTCACCTACCACGGCACTGGAACCTACATCATCGGCACGGGGACCGTCGCCGTGATTGACCCCGGACCCGATGATCCATTGCATCTTGACGTCCTGCTTTCGGGCCTTAAGGGTGAGCGTATCTCCCATATTCTGGTGACACACTGTCACAAGGACCACTCGCCGGGAGCGCGCATCTTGCAGGAGACCTGCGGTGCGCCCACCTTTGCTTTTGGGCCTCACGGATTCGTACCGCAAGCACAGGACGAAGGTGCAGAAGAAGGAGTCGATGTCAATTTTGAACCTGATGTACGGTTAGCACACGGGCAACGATTTGATGTTGGGGGGCTTGAACTGGAATGCATTCATACCCCGGGACACACCAGCAACCATATGTGTTTTGCCCTGCCCACCTCAGGCGATGTTTTCAGCGGTGATCATGTCATGGCATGGTCGACCAGCGTCATCATACCGCCGGACGGCAACATGGCTGACTATCTCGGCAGCCTTCAACTCATGCTGGGGCGACAAGATAAGTGCTACTGGCCGACCCACGGCCCTCCACTACAGAGGCCTCACCCTTATGTGGAGGCGCTCATCGCGCATCGCTACCAGCGCATGGATGACATTCTCGAGCTTCTGGCTTTGGAACCGATGCGCATTGCGCAGATGGTGGATCCGCTCTATCCGGGACTCGATCCGCGGCTGACGGGGGGCGCCAGCCGCTCGATCCTGGCATCCCTACTTTACTTGATCGATGACGAAAAGATTGCCTCTTCTGGCGATACGCCCCTGAACAGCATCTACCGGCGCCTCATCTGAGATCTGCGTCGCGCGGTGAATTCATTGTTAAGTGTGGCCGGGTACTGAAGTATTTCTCTGACCTGCCAAGGATCATGGCCACTCATTGAAAAGCTATCTCACTGATTAGGTCGCCATCAGGAGACGAAGGCGATTGCCAACCCTTTCTGCAAGGTCGGCAAGGGTTGCAATCTGTCGCAACACCTGGTGCCAAAATATAGTCGCGATACCAAGTTCATCTTCGATACTAAAGAGTTTTCGTGCGGCGGTATCTAGTTGTCGGTCGGTCTCTGTCTCCAGTCGACCCAATTCCAGAATCATCTCATCGACCTTGCGCACTTCTACATCACCAAAACCGGTCTCGACCAGTTCGTCCAGTTCGTCAATGATACGTTGGCCCTGCTCGCAGGCCGCGACCACGCTTCTGGCCAAAGACACTACCGGCTCTTTCATCACCTCCGGCAGATGCATATTGCGCTGATCCGCGAGCTCTGCAATGTCCTGGGTGATATCCGCAATTGAGTCCTGATAATCGAGAATCTCCAGAATCGTTCGCCGATCAAGCGCCATCATGAACCGCTTTGGCGTGTGAGACCGGATCTCATGCTTGATCTGATCTGCTTCGTGCTCGAGGCGATCGATTTCTGCGCGCCTGTCCCGAATCGCCTCGATATCTCCTGCCGCCATGGCATCGAGCAGCGGGAGAATTTCTCTAGCACAAAGCACTGCGACATTCATGTGCTGCTGCATCGGTTTGATCGGTGATTTGCTCACCAGCTTATCTATCCAGGCCAAAATAACCTCCTAAGGAGCCAACAAGCCCTTGAAGAAATAGAAAAAGAAAATTGAAAGACCGGCAGCAAGCGGCAACGTTGCGACCCAAGAGGCAAGAATCTTTCCCACTACTCTGAGATCCAAAGCCCCGATACCGCGCGCCAGACCCACCCCAAGGACCGCACCCACCAGTGTATGTGTGGTCGATATTGGAATACCTAATCGTGACGCAACCACAATCGTCGTCGCGGCAGCGAGTTCTGCCGCAAAACCGCGACTCGGTGTCAATTCCGTGATCTTCTTGCCGATCGTTTCCATTACACGATAGCCCCAAGTCGCAAGGCCAATCACGATTCCGATACCGCCAATGGCCAGCATCCAGGGCTCAACCGGTGCCTTGCTGCCGAGATCCATCCCTTGAACTGCATGTGAAATAGCCGCCAGGGGTCCAATCGAGTTAGCCACATCGTTAGAACCATGAGCAAATGCGATGGCGCATGCTGTCAGAATCTGTAACACCACAAAAATCCGTTCGACTCTGCTGAATCGATGCTTGGGATCGTCTTCTCCTACATCGACGCGACGAATAAAAAAGGCTCCAATGGCCGCCCCAATGAGGCCGAGCGTCACCGATCCGATGAGCGACTGCGTCAGATTGAGATCGAGTTTAAGGGGTTTGAGCCCCTTGAATAGCGTGACTAACCCGATGATGAAAAACACAAAAAAGAAAAATACCGGACCCAGTTTTCGTATCTGAGCAACAGGGTCCGGCATGTCCAGCACTTTTATCCGGGTAATCTGAAAGATAAAGAAAGCAATCACACCGGCCAGAAGTGGCGAAGTCACCCATGACAAAACAATTTGGGCAATCTTCCCCCACTTTACGGCGTCCACACCAACCGCAATCGCACCAAAACCGACAATCGCACCCACAATCGAATGCGTGGTGGAGATTGGTAGTCCAAAGCGGGTAGCCACAACTAGCAAAGTGCCCGCTGCAGCGAGCGATCCCAGCATGCCATAGATCAACTGCTCTCTACTTATCATACTGAGATCGAGCATTCCCTTTCTGACAGTATCCGTCACGTGCCCACCGGCAAGAAAGGCGCCCGCAAACTCAAGCACGCCCGCTACGATAATGGCGCCGCCGACGGTCAGCGCCCCCGAACCAACACTCGTCCCCATGGCATTGGCGACATCGTTTGCCCCGATGGCCCACGCCATGTAAAGCGCCAGAATCCCCGCGATCCATAACGCGAGCGGAAGTTCCAAAGACCATTCCATTTTATGTCTCTTCTAAATTTGTTTATCGATCCAAAGAAACTTCGAACTTAACGGAAGCGCGATTCTAACCTTACATTACTGTGGCATTGTCCTATCGAAAATGAGCGTTTACTCGTTGTGGTTTTGCCTCTCCAAGTCGGCCGGAAAACGGCGATCGTATCTTTACTTAGACAAGAACCCGACGAACTATTTAAGGCTCCTCTCCAACGCCTTGATACGCTTCGCCAAGTCGTCGAGCTGGCGAAATCGCACGGCCGCCTTTCTCCACTCCGCTGTCGGCAAAAGACCTGTGCCCGAAGAGTACATCCCTGGCTGATCAATTGAGCCGGTAACCATTGCCATCCCGGTCAGATGAACGTCATCACAGATGGTGACGTGGTCTGCCACTCCGACCGCACCCGCCAGAATGCAGCGCTTGCCGATTACGACGCTGCCGGCGATACCGACACAGGATACGATTGCCGTATCCTCGCCGACCTGGCAGTTATGGCCGACCTGAACCAGGTTATCGATCACCACACCATCGGCGATCACGGTATCGCCAATAGCGCCGCGGTCTATCGTCGTGACCGCGCCGATCTGAACATCATGCCCGATGCGAAGCCCGCCGTGTTGCGGGATCCGAACCCAATGACCCTCTTCCTGTGTATTGCCGAAGCCATCGCTACCGAGTACCGCCCCGCTCTTGATAAAGCACCGCTCACCAATCACCACCCCCCGCATCACGGTGACGTTTGCGAAAAGACGCGTCCCTGCGCCCAGCCGGGCTCCCTCCCCGATAACACTTCCAGGTCCGATGACCACATCCTCGCCGATCACCACATGATCTTCGATGACGCAGTTTGCGCCGATCGCAGATGTCGCACTGACATCTGCCGTTTCGGCCACCACGGCACTGGGTTGGACGCCAGGATCAGGCATCGGCGTGGTGTCCAGCGCGCGGGCGGCGCGGGCATACCCCAGGTGGGGGTTCTCGCAGATCACAGCAGCACCGGACCAGGCCTTGAGATCTTCCTGCCGAAGGATAACGGCCGACGCAGTGCACTCCGCTAGCTGCTCACTGGCTGTCGACGCAGCAAGAAACGTGACTTCCCCAGCGCCTGCGTCTTCCAGCGTGCCAAGCGCGGTGATTTCAAGGTTCGCATCGCCGTGGCACACACCGCCCAGTTGCTCTGCAAGATCACCCAGTCTCATAAGGTCTCACGCTCGCCCATCAGGGAATGAAAATCAACCATCCTACGCTGGCGGGCTCAGCCTCTTGATCAACAACTGTGCTCCGGGCGCTGTGGGGTGATGATAGGCCGGCTCGGGAACAAATCCAAGTTGTTGATACAGGCAGATTGCAGCCCGCATGCTCGGCAGCGTTTCCAGGATGAGCTCGGTGATACCGGCATGCCCGGCATATGTGATCACGGCCGTCATCAGACGTGCACCGATACCTGAGCGTCTGCAGGACTTGCGCACAAAGAGTCTTTTTACTTCCGCTGTGGCGTTACCCCGCGACCGCAAACCCACACAGCCCACGGGCTCTGTGTTATCCAGGGCCAGAAACAAACCACCCACGGGCAGGCTGTACTCACCGGGCAAGCCCTCAAGCTCGCGTTCAAAGTCCTCAAAGCACACCGGCGCGTCTACCGATCGTTCATATTCCCGAAACAAATCCCGCACGATATCCGTCCGGGAAGATCCTGCTTCTTCAATCACAATTCCACTGTCGCGCTCTGAGGGCATCGGTTCAACTCTGGTGACCTGGCCAATTACGGCTGCTGCCAAAGCGGGCACGGGATAAAATCACCATAGCGTCATTATCACTTAGATGGGGGAAACAATGAGACTTCAGGACAAGGTTGCCGTCATTACCGGTGCCGCACAGGGAATCGGCCTCGGTATTGCGAAACGCTTCGCAGCAGAAGGGGCGCAGGTCATGATGCTTGACGTCAAGGAAGACGCTGGTCGTCATGCCGCCGAGAACATTTCAGGCGCGCGATTTTTTTGTACCGACATATCAGACAAAACCGTGGTCGATGACACTGTCGATGAGATCATCGCCGATACCGGCCAAATTGATATCTGCATCAATAACGCCGGTATCCTGCGCTCGGGAGACGTACTCGAGATCAGCGAGGAGGATTTCGATACGGTGCTTTCAGTGAATCTCAAAGGCGCGTTCCTGATGAGCCAGGCGACAGGCCGGCATATGGTCGCTGGTGGCGGCGGCAGCATCATCAATATGTCCTCAGTCAATGGGATCATGACGATTCCCAACATCCTGCCCTACAACGTCTCCAAGGGCGGTCTGGATCAACTGACCCGGGTCATGGCGGTGGCCCTTGCGGACAAAGGAGTACGAGTCAACGCGATTGGTCCTGGCACCATCAAGACGGAACTGTTGGAGCAGGTCATAACGGACGACGCCAAACGCCACGCCATCCTCTCTCGCACACCCATGGGCCGCTTTGGCGACATCGATGAAGTTGCCAGCATTGCCCTCTTTCTCGCCAGTGACGATGCGTCCTATATCACCGGGCAGTGCATCTATGCCGATGGCGGTCGGCTTGCCCTCAATTACACGGTGCCTGTGCCCGATTGAAGGCGGAAAATCCTCAGCTTTCCGATCAGGGCGCGGAGCGGCTCAGTTCGTGGACCGAATCGACCAGCACTTTCACGTGATCGGGGTCGATGCCCGGGGTAATGCCATGACCCAGATTGAACACATGGCCCGGACCCGGACCGAAATCTGCCAGCACGTCAGCAACCGCTGACCGGATCTTCTCCGGAGGCGAATTCAGGACGGCCGGATCCAGGTTACCCTGCAGCGCGACCTGGTCCTGCACGAGACGCCGGGCTTCACGAAGCGAGGTGGTCCAGTCACAGCCCAGTGCATCACACCCGATTTGGGCGATACGCGACAGCCATTGCCCGCCTCCTTTTGTGAAAACGATGATGGGCAAAGCTTCTGCGACCGGATCGGCCCGCAGTGCATCGACGATCTGTGCCATCGGATCCAGTGAGAAATATCGGTACTCGGCGTGACCCAACACACCTCCCCAGGTATCAAAAATCATCAACACCTGTGCGCCGGCATGTGCCTGGGCCCTAAGGTACAAAGCAACGGACTCGCTCAGGATTCCGAGAAGTTGACGGGCAACCGATGGCTCTCCATAAATCATGTCCTTGACGATCGAGAAGTCCCGGCTGCTTTGACCCTCCACCATATACGTTGCCAGAGTCCAGGGACTTCCTGAAAAGCCGATCAGGGGCACCCGGCCATTCAGTTCATGGCGGATCAGTCTGACAGCGTCCATCACATAGCGAAGATCGCTTTCGGGGTCCGGCCGGATGAGGGATTCGACATCCGCGGCAGTCCGCACGGGACGGGCAAACCGGGGGCCTTCGCCTTCGTTAAGACTCAACCCCAGACCCATCGCATCCGGAATGGTCAAGATATCCGAAAAGAGGATCGCGGCATCAAGGTCAAACCGGCCCAGAGGCTGAAGCGTCACCTCACAGGCCAGTTCCGGGGTCTTGCACAGGGTGAGAAAATCTCCGGCCCGCTCGCGGGCTGCACGGTATTCAGGGAGATAGCGCCCGGCCTGACGCATGATCCAGACCGGCGTGCAGTCGACATCCTGACGACGAAGCGCCCTGATCAGGCGATCGTTGCGAAGATCCTGATGGGCCCGATTCATATTGCCAACGCAGACCGGATCTCGGCCTGAATCTCTTCAGCCGCCGCTTTTGGGTTGTCGGCATCCCGAATGGGCCTGCCGACAACAAGATAATCGGCACCATCGCGCAGCGCCTGGGTGGGGGTCACCGCGCGCTTTTGATCATCATCATGCTGGCCCGGACGGATTCCGGGAGTCACGATCACACCATTTTCTCCAAGGGTGTTGCGCAGCACTGCGGCTTCCTGACCCGAGGCAACAACACCTGCGCAACCAAGGGCCAGTGCCCGGCTGGCCCGGGAACGTGCCAGCGCCGGGATATCGCAGTCAAAGCCAAGATCACGCATGTCGGCCGAATCAAGACTCGTCAGCACGGTCACCGCAAGAATCCCCACATCACCGGAGGCTTCAGCCGCCGCCCGCATGATGGTGTCATTACCGTGGACCGTCGCGAAGGTGATATTTCGTGCCTGCAGCTGTTTCACTGCCCGCGCGACCGTCGCCGGCACGTCAAAAAATTTGAGATCCACAAAGACCTGCTTGCCCTGACCGGTCAGCCAGTCAACAACGGCAAAACCGTCGGCTCCAGTGAAAAGCTCAAGGCCCACCTTGTAGAAACTGACGCTATCGCCCAGTTCCCGGACCAGATCGCGCGCCTTCGCGCCACTCGGAACATCCAGAGCAACAATCAGCCGTCGTTCGTCTGGAATAGACGCTCGGCTCATCTGCGCTCTGGCTCAGGCAACAGCGCTGATCTGGGACCGTCCGCGAAGATAGTCATCCACCGCCTGGGCCACTTCCCGGCCTTCATGAATCGCCCAGACCACAAGCGACTGGCCGCGTCTGCAGTCCCCCGCAGCAAAAATCGGTGCACGCGATGACTGATAACCCGGCGCGGCGGCAAGAATATTGGAGCGCGGGTCACAGTCGAGACCCAGCTGGTCCAAAAGCGCCCGCTCGGGCCCCGTGAATCCCATCGATAAAAAGACAAGATCACACGGCCAATCCTGCTCAGAGCCTTCGACTTCGGTAAACGGTGCCTTATCGCCCGGCCGTGTCCAGTCGACCTCGACCGTCTGGACACCGAGGACCTCACCCAGATCGCCCACCAGGAACGATTTGGAGAGCAGGCTGTAGCTTCTGGGGTCTTTGCCAAATCGGTGTTGTGCTTCTGAATGGGCGTAATCACTGCGCATGATCAGCGGCCACTGCGGCCACGGGTTATCGGGTGCTCGGTCGCTGGGCGGCCGATCGAGCAGTTCGAAGTTTACGATGCTTTGGCACCCTTGTCGCAGTGCAGTCCCGATACAGTCCGCACCGGTATCGCCCCCGCCGATAACGATCACCCGCTGGCCGGCGGCGTCGATTGAGGGCTTTGTGTCTGCATAGAGACTCTGGGTGCTTCGGGTCAGGTATTCCATAGCAAAATAGATCCCGGATGCCTCCCTTCCCGGAATAGGAAGGTCACGAGGCACAGTCGCGCCAATCGCCAGCACCAGCGCATCATGGCATGCCAGCAGTTCCTGTGCCGGGATATGCCGCGTCCCGTCGTCAGATTCGTCCATGATGTTGAGGGCATGTCCGCCAGGCAGTGCTACCGGTTCGCCAACGCTGGTTCGGGTCACAAACTTCACTCCGGACTGGCACAACAACTCCACCCGCCGTTCCACCAGGCACTTGTCAAGTTTCATCATGGGAATCCCATACATCAGTAAGCCACCAATGCGGTCTGCCCGCTCGTACACTGTCACCTCATGGCCCGCGCGATTCAGCTGGTCAGCGGCAGCAAGTCCTGCGGGTCCTGACCCCACCACGGCGACCGTAAAGCCGGTGCGTTGTTGCGGCTGGACCGGCGTTACCCAGCCTTCTTCAAAACCGCGGTCGACAATCGCCTGCTCTATATCCTTGATGGTCACCGCGGGCTCTGTGATTCCGAGGACACACGCGCCTTCGCAGGGTGCAGGGCAGACCCGGCCGGTGAACTCCGGGAAATTGTTGGTGGCATGGAGGCGGTCTAGTGCCGCACGCCACTCTCCCCGGTATACAAGATCATTCCATTCCGGGATCAGATTGTCGACTGGGCAGCCATCGTCAGACTGGCAAAAAGGTACACCGCAGTCCATACAGCGTGCGCCTTGGGTCCGTAGATGGGATGCATCCGCCCGCGAGAAAATCTCATCGAAATCATAAAGGCGCTCTTCCTCCGTGCGATACGGCACGATGGCGCGGGGATACTCCTTGAAACCGGTTACCTTTCCCATGATGTGTTGGATCGCTGTGCCTGATCAGGGACTTCCCTGTTGGATCGTTTTCTCTTCGTGAACAGTTGATTCGATTTGCGGATCATGGGTCTGGTGCTCGGCGAGCACTCGCCTGTAGTCGCGGGGCATCACCTTTACAAAGCGTGTTATGGCTTCATCCCAGCGCTCCATCAACTCTACCGCGACGCTGGAACCGGTCCACCGGACATGCTCCTCGAGGAGGCTCCGTAACTCGAGGGATTCCGCTTCACTCGCGATCGACTCAAGATCCACCATATCCTGATTGCAGTTCAATGCAAATTCGTCCCGGTTGTCGGCCAGCACATAGGCGATACCGCCTGACATGCCTGCGGCAAAATTACGGCCCACGGGCCCGAGTACGACCACCCGGCCGCCGGTCATATACTCGCAGCCATGATCCCCAAGTCCTTCGATCACCGCGCAGGCGCCACTGTTTCGGATGGCGAAGCGCTCTGCCGCCCGGCCACGAAAGAACGCGCGACCGCCGGTAGCGCCATATAGCACCACGTTTCCTACAATGATATTTTCCTGTGGAACAAAAGTACTGCGCTTCGGGGGATAGATCGCGATGCGCCCGCCGGATAAGCCCTTGCCGACATAGTCATTGGCATCTCCCGCCAGTTCCAGCGTAATGCCATGAGCCAGCCAGGCGCCAAAACTCTGGCCCGCGGATCCACTGAACCGGCCATGGATCGTGCCATCGGGCAATCCGTCCTGACCCCAGCGTTTCACAACCTCGTGGCTCAGCATGGTACCTACGGTTCGGTGAATGTTGCTGATCGGCAATTCAAAACTGACCTCTTCGGCCTTATCGATCGCGGTCTGACTGAGCGGAATCAGGTGGGTCGAATCAAGCGCCTGGTCCAGGGCGTGATCCTGGGCTTTCTGGCAATACACGCCCACTTCCTCGCTGAATTTTTCTGCCGGCCGCAGCAAAGGCTCAAGATCGATGCCGCTGGCCTTCCAGTGTGAAACTGCCGAAGCGGGTTCAATCACATCGGCACGACCGATCATCTCGTTGAAGGTATTGAATCCAAGCTGTGCCATGATCGTACGCGCTTCCTCGGCAACAAAAAACAGGTAGTTCACCACATGCTCCGGCTGGCCGTGGAACTTCTCACGCAGTGCCGGGTCTTGCGTCGCAATACCAACCGGACAGGTGTTCAGGTGACACTTGCGCATCATGATGCAGCCGAGCGCGATCAGCGGTGCCGTGGAGAATCCGATCTCTTCTGCACCCAGCAGCGCGGCAATCACGACATCCCGGCCGGTTTTGATCCCGCCATCGGTCTGCAGAGTCACCCGGCTTCGCAGGTCGTTCATCACCAGCGTCTGATGCGTTTCGGCAAGCCCCAACTCCCAGGGTAATCCGGCATGTTTGATACTGGTCAGGGGGGACGCGCCGGTACCGCCGCTGTCGCCCGAGATGAGAACGTGGTCCGCGTGCGCCTTGACCACACCTGCCGCGATCGTTCCCACACCGACCTCTGCGACCAGCTTGACACTGACACGGGCCTGCGGATTGGTATTTTTCAGGTCATAGATGAGCTGCGCCAGATCTTCGATCGAGTAAATATCATGGTGTGGCGGCGGGCTGATGAGTCCTACACCCGGTGTCGAATACCGGATCCGGGCGATGGTTTCATCGACTTTGGTGCCCGGTAGTTCCCCGCCTTCACCAGGCTTGGCCCCTTGGGATATCTTGATCTGAATCTCGTCGGCGTTGGCGAGGTACCAGGCGGTGACGCCAAATCTGCCCGATGCCACCTGCTTGATCGCAGAACGTTTGAGGTCACCGTTGGGAAGCGGGTTAAACCGCTCGGGATCCTCGCCACCCTCGCCAGTATTGCTCTTGCCCCCGAGACGGTTCATCGCAATGGCGAGGGTTTCGTGCGCCTCCGGCGATATCGAACCAAAACTCATAGCACCGGTACAGAACCGTTTCACCAGTTCAGCAGCAGGCTCTACTTCAGTCAGCGCAACCGCGGGTCCTGCGACACCTTCGCGTAGTGTCATCAGGCCTCGAAGGGTACAGCGCCCGGTTGCCTCAGAGTTAATCAGATCAGAAAACTCACGGTAGGCAGATTCACTGTTCTTTGCTGACGCCCGCTGCAGGCCCGATATCGCGCGGGGCTCCCAGGCATGCTTACGACCACCCGCCCGCCAGTGGTATTCACCCGGATTCGGTAGCGTGACGACATTATCCCGAGGAATACCCGGAAAGCCCAGTTCGTGACGTCGCAGCATTTCCTCAGCCAGCACCTTGAAACCCACCCCCTGCAGGCGGCTCGCTGTCTCGGTGAAGCACAGTTCAATGACTTCGTCATGCAAACCGACCGCCTCAAAGATCTGGGCGCCTTTGTACGACTGCAGTGTCGAGATTCCCATCTTGCCCATGACCTTGAGCATGCCTTTGGCGACACCTTTACGGTACGCATTCATAACAGCTGCATCATCAGCAAGTGTTGCGGTATCGAGCTTACCGTCCTGACGTGCCTGCCAGAGCGCCTCCAGGGCGAGATAGGGATTGATCGCATCAACACCAAAGCCGATCAGCAGGCAATGGTGGTGTACTTCGCTGGCCTCCCCGGTCTCGACCACCAGTCCAATCCGGGTACGTTTCGCTGAACGCACCAGGTGCTGGTGCGCCGCGCCAGCCGCAAGAAACATGCTGGTCGCGACACGATCTGCACTTACGGCCCGGTCGGAAAGAATGACGATGTTGATACCTGAGTCAACGGCAGTCTCGGCTTCTTCGCAGATCCGATGAAGGGTCGGCACCAGTCCCTTCGCCCCTGTCGAGCGTTCGAAGGTGACATCAATGACCTGGCTGCGCCATCCGCGATGGTTCAGCACTTTGAGGGCCGCTGTTTCTTCGTGGGTCAGGATGGGATGACTCACCCTCAGTCGGTGACAATGTGCGGCTGAGGCTTCGAGCAGATTCTGTTCTGGCCCGATAAAGCACTCCAGCGACATAATCACATCTTCGCGAATGGAATCGATCGCTGGATTGGTGACCTGCGCGAAAAGTTGCTTGAAGTAGTCGTAACTCAGGCGCGGCTGGTCCGAGAGGCAGGCGAGTGCAGAATCGTTGCCCATCGACCCCACGGGATCGCGCTGTTCATGCACCATCGGAATCAGCATGAAATCGAGGCTTTCCCGGGTGTAGCCGAAAGCGCGCAGACGGGGAATGATCGAATCGGTGTCGAGTCCCGGCACCTCTGCCGGCACTGGGAGTTCAGAAAATTCGATCCGCTGCTCTTGCAGCCACGCCACATAGGGGCGCTGCTTCGCGAGATCTCCCTTGATCTCGTGATCGGGCACCAGTTGCCCCCTTTCAAAGTCGATGAGAAACATACGTCCCGGCTGAAGGCGTCCTTTTCGGATAATGTCTTGAGGCGCGATATCAAGCACGCCGACTTCGCTCGCCATGACCACACGGTCATCCGCGGTGACATAGTAGCGGCTGGGCCTTAGCCCATTGCGGTCAAGCACGGCGCCGATACAGCGTCCGTCAGTAAAAGTCACCGATGAAGGCCCATCCCACGGTTCCATCATCGCTGAGTGGTATTCATAAAACGCCCGCTTGGCCGGGCCCATCGACTCATGCTTCTGCCAGGCCTCGGGAATCATCATGAGAATCGACTCCGGTAGCGTGCGGCCGGTCATCAGCAGGAACTCCAGCGAGTTATCGAGTCCGCTGGTGTCGGAACAGTCGGGCTCAATCACCGGAAAGAGCGATGACAGATCGTCTCTAAACAGTTCGCTTTGCATCACCCCCTCGCGTGCCCGCATCCAGTTTCGATTACCCCGGAAGGTATTGATCTCGCCGTTGTGGGCAATCAGGCGCATCGGATGCGCCCGGTCCCAGCTAGGAAACGTGTTGGTCGAAAAGCGCGCGTGCACCATTGCCAGATGACTGACATAGTCCGGTGCCTTAAGGTCGGGGAAGTAATCCATCAACTGCAGCGTGCGCAGCATGCCCTTGTAGATCAGGACCCGGCTGGAAAGGGAGCAGATATAGAACATCTTGGACTGCGAGAGCGAGGCAGCCGTACGCAGACGATGGCTCGCCGCCTTGCGAATCAGATACAACTGGCGTTCAAATGTATCCTGGTCTAATCCTGACCCCGCAGCAACCAGCAGTTGCTCGCTGTAAGGCTCTGTCAGTTTTGCGGCGGTTCCCAGATCCGCCGCGTCCGGTGCCACCGGCACGACCCGCCAGCCGAGTAGCTGCTGACCATGTTCGGCAATGAGCGATTCGACAGTCTGCTTGCAAAGCGTCTGCTCCTTGAGATCCCGTGGCAGAAAGACCAGTCCGACACCTAACGCCCCCGCCGGGGGTATCTCGATACCAAGACTCTCCGGGACGACCCGCGCGAGAAAATCATAAGGCAGTGCCGTGAGAATGCCTGCGCCGTCTCCGCTGTTCGGCTGGGCACCCACCCCGGCACGGTGCTCCATACTTTGAAGAATCGTATAGGCGTCGTCGACGATGGCGCGGCTGGGCAGACCCTTGATATGCGCAACCAGCCCCACGCCACAGCTATCGTGCTCGTAGGCAGGATCGTAAAGACCTTGTTGCGTTCTTGATCCGGTTGTCATTGGGTTCACTAACTTCATGGGGTTCGATCAACTGCGGGGCAATCGCAGGGATCCCGCCCGGTACTACGGTACGGTATCCCGATAACGCCACAAGTAAGTTAAGAGGAGCGACAGACTGACAACGGTTCGGCAGGCAGGTGCCGCCTCGTTACAACACCTGGGCGCGACGGCCGATCAAGTATACCGACAGAGGAAAGGCGCTTCAAACAACAAAGATTTATACCAAAGGCGAGTCTTGCTTATAGAAAGACATCTGCCCCTGAATGGTGCAACAGTTAGGTAGCATGGCTACCCGGTGAATTCAGCAAGCACCTCGTCTAACATGCCATCGGGGTAATCAGAGATCAGGATCGCATCGCCGATCTCTTTAAGCAGCACCAACCGGATCCGCCCATGGCTGACCTTTTTATCAACCGCCATGTGCTTCAAAAAATCCAGCGCCGACATTCCATCGGGCACCTTGACCGGCAGATTCGCTCGCCCCAGCAGTTCACGAATACGACCCGGCTCTTCGGGGTCGAGCCAACCCATCTTTTGAGACATCGTCGCCGCCATCATCATCCCGACGGCAACCGCTTCGCCGTGCAGCCAGTTGCCGTATCCCGTCGCCGCCTCAATAGCGTGACCAAAGGTATGGCCCAGATTCAGAAGCGCTCTCTCACCCGCCTCCCTTTCATCATTTGCAACAACTTGCGCCTTATGCCGGCACGACTCGAGAATGACGAACTCAAGTGCGTCGCCCTCAAAACGAAGGAGCCGCTCAATGTTTTCCTCAAGCCAGGCGAAAAATCCGGCGTCACGAATCAGGCCGTATTTGATCACCTCGGCGATTCCAGCGGAAAGCTGACGCTGATCAAGGGTCCTCAGCGTCTCGGTATCGGACACCACACAGGTGGGCTGATGAAACGCACCGATCATGTTTTTCCCACGGGGGTGATTCACCGCCGTTTTGCCACCCACTGCCGAATCAACCTGCGCCAGCAAAGTGGTTGGCAACTGAATGAAGGCGACCCCACGCTGATAGCAGGCTGCAGCGAAGCCAACAACATCGCCGATGACACCGCCGCCGAGCGCGATTAGGGTGGCACTGCGGCTGCAGCGATTCTCCAGCAGGGTGTCGAAAATACTCTGAAGCGTTTCAAGATTCTTGAATTGCTCTCCATCAGGCAGTATCTGACAGATGAGACGTCGATCTTTCAGTGATGTTGTCACCTGGTCCAGGTACATAGGGGCCACGGTCTCGTTCGTCACCACCACTGCCTCTTCACCGGCGAGATAAGGGTCGAGGAACGCTTTGCCCCTCAGTAGCCCGCTGCCGACAACAATAGGGTAACTTCTTTTGCCGAGCTCAACGTTCAGCGTTGCCAACGTTTCCGGATCTCGCTGCAGATGTCCCTCGCCACCGCATGAGGCGAGCGGGAATCGGTTTCAAAAACAATGTCGGCTTCAGCCCGGTACAAAGGCTCACGCTCAAGCATTAATGCCTCGAGCACTTCGCGAGGGTCTGCCCCAGTATTGAGCAGCGGGCGGTTTTTACTCGACCGGGTCCGCTCGACCAACATCTCCAGGGTCGCGTGAAGGTAGATCACCAGTCCGTTATGGCGCATCGCCTTACGAACATCTTCCCGGGTAACAGCCCCACCACCAGTCGCCAGAACGATGTTCTTGCGCTTCACCAACTCGAAAATCTCCTTAGCTTCGCGCTCGCGGAAACCGGCCTCACCTTCGATATCGAAGATGGTGCTGATGCTGACTCCGGTGCGCTCTTCGATCTGCTGATCGGAATCGACGAACTCCAATCCGAGACTCTTGGCAAGGGACCGGCCTACGGTGGTCTTGCCCACACCCATCGGACCGACCAGATAGATATTACTTGCAGAAATCATGAAACGGCTTTAACTAAGTCGGAAAAAAGAATCACTGACCGGTCGGCACCTAGCCGGCGGTCAGTACGGGGTTGATAATCCTTGGCGTAAGGAAAATCAGCAATTCACGTCGATTATCGAGGATTCCTTTGGTCCTGAAAAGCGGGCCCAACACCGGGAGGTCTCCCAGGACCGGCACCTTCGACACACTCTCGGACGTCTGCTGTTCATAGATTCCACCGAGCACAACGGTTTCGCCGTTATCCAAAAGCACCTGGGTGCGCACCTGCAGGGTATTGATATTCTCCTCGGTGGGTGACACGAACGAATCCTTGGTGACGAAGACATCCAGTATCACCCGGTCGTCCGGTGTAATCTGGGGCGTAACCGTAAGGCCGAGTACCGCTTTTTTGGTGACAACGGTTCCCTCACCGAGCGTATTGGTCGTAAAGATTCGCTCCTGGCCCTGTTCGATATGTGCTTCCTGTTTGTCGGCCGTCAACAGTCTCGGGTTGGCGACGATCTTGCCGTTGCCCTCGGCTTCAAGGGCCGAAATTTCAAGATCAATAAGCGAGGCCCAGCCTGCGCCCGCCTTGGCCAGCGTAAAGGCATAGGACGCAGGTGAGACCGAACCGATCCCCTGGGCAGGCAGGTTGACACCTAAAGACCCGTCACCACTTGAACTGATACCGTCGTTGCGTACCGTACCCGTGTTGGCTAGTGATCCTGACCCAATCATCGAACCCAGATCAGTATTGCTGTTGATGCCGGTCAGACCCAGCTTCACGCCAATGTTACGGCTGAAGTCTTCGTTCGCTTCAACAATTCTGGTCTCTATCAGGACCTGCTTCACGGGCCGATCGAGTTCGTTAATGAGTTTGCGAATCTCGCGGATCTTCTGCGCGGTATCCTGAATCAGCAGGGCATTCGTCCGCTCGTCTACTGTTACGCTGCCCCGGTCGGAGAGCAGCCGGTTCTCTTCAGTCTGCACCTCGGCAACCGACACACTGCCGAACATGGACTGCTGGACGCTGGGCTCGATCGCGCGGACGGATTTGAGCAGATTGGCGATATCCTCAGCCTTGGCGTAGTTGATCTGAATAAGATCAGAAACCAGCGGCTCGAGTTCGCTCACCTGGCGTGAGGCTTCCAGGACCAGTCGTTCCTGGTTGGTGATCTCCTCAGAAGGCGCAATCCAGACAACGTTGCCCTGATGGCGTCGGGCAAGGCCCTTGGTCTGCATGATCGTGTCGAGCGCCTGATCCCAGGGGACGTCCTTGAGGCGAAGACTCATGTCACCGGTGACCGAATCGCTGATGACAAAATTAAGATTGGTCTCGTTAGCAATCTGCTGCAAGGCGCTGCGGACAGGAATGTTCTGAAAATCAAGACTGATGGTCTTGCCGCTGTAGGCGATAGCCTGATCCCCTTCACCCGGAGCCGGCTTCTCAGAAACCTCCAGGGTAAAACGCTTGCCGGACTGCACTGAGGAAAACTCGTAGTCACCGCGCGGCACCACCACGATCCGGGCTCCAGCCTCAGTGGAAAACGCGTCGATATACTGGACCGGCGTGGCGAAATCGATCACATCCAGCCGGCGCTCAAGCGGCTTGTCCAGCGTTACACCTGTAATGTCTAACACCACCTCGCCCAGATGTTCACGGACATCGACCAGCGGACGTTCGCTGTCAAATTCGATGATGACGCGGCCTGCCCCTTCGGGGCTACGACGAAAGTCAATCAGTCCGATGTGGGCGATGTCAGACTTTGCATCTGCGTCTTTGGAAGCCAGAGCACCTGGACTTTCACCGGATGCTGATATCGCCGGGGCCACCACCAGGGTGAGTCGGTTATCGGCAGCATCTGATGCGAAGTCGACGGGCGAAATCAGGTTGATGACCATCCGGGAACGCTGCTCGTCCTGCGCCATCATGATGCTTTCGATCGCGCCGCGGCCGATCTCTATGACCGACGCCGGCAGCTGGGTGCGCACGCCAAAGAAATCAAGCACGATCCGGTCCGGTGAACTGGTTCGAAAGATTCTGGGCGCGGGTAAAAGTCCCGAGGAATGGACATCGATCTGCAGCCGGCCCCCCGGCAGGCTTGAGTGGTTGATTTGTGTGATGACCGGTCCCTCATCAGCGCGAACCGGTGTCCCGATCATGGCAATGGCAAGGACAAAGCCCCCGATAGCCAGTTTCGGCCATGGGAATTCGATGAGGGATCGGGAAATCATCATCGTGAATCTACACTACGTTGCACGGTTTCAGCGGCCCGCACGCATTTGGCTGGGGCGAATCTCCCACCGTCCGGAGACCCCACGGAAGCGTTCTTCGATCTCAAGCACGCCGTCGGATTCATTGATAGCAACAATCTTGCCGTTATTTTGGCCCAGATATGCCCCTACCACCACCTGATGGATTTCTCCGTCGGGCGTGCTGACAAGCGCCCAGGTACTGCCTTCGAGTCGCATGGTACCCAGCATCTGCAGCGCATCGAGAGGAAACTTCTCCAATCGATCTGGTATACGGTTTGCATCGGGTTCCAGAGGATCGGGTTCGGGCTCAGGCAGTGCCTCCGCTTCAGGGGTGCCAAATACATTGCTCCGGGCAAAAGGATCCTGACTCTGATCCACCCGGTAGACGATCGATACCACCGGCGTTTGCTCGGGGAGTGGATCCACCTTGGGTACCGTATCTCGATGTGTTGTCTCCACGAATTGCGCAAGATCATTCAGGGTCCGCTCCTCAGAGCACCCCGCCACGGTCAAAGCGAGTACCGCAGACCACAACGTTCGGATCACATTCTTGCTCATTCCGATGCTCATCACGCTAGAGGCCTTCGGCGAGATAACTGTAGGTTTTAAGTACCAGAGACGAGGTCAACCCCCCGTCCTCATCAGCGGTGATCTCAAGGTCACCCACGGTGACAATCCTGGGCATCTGGGCAAGATCACTGATGAAGTTCGCGAGTTGATGGTAGTTGCCTTTAACCTCCATCAGAATCGGCAACGTTGAGTAGAAATCGCCCAGTTTCTGCTCCTGCGGATCAAACACTACAAATTCAAGCCCACGGCGACCGCCCGCCTCGGTAATGTCGATCAGTAACGAAGGCACCTCGCTACTGTCGGGCAGTTGCCGTACCAGCTCAGCCAACATTTCTTTTATCTGAATCATCTGGGCCTGGTAGGCCGGCAGGTTGACGACCATGCCCTTTTTGACCGTAAAGGTCTGCCGGAGTTCAAGCTCCTGCGCCCGCTCATAATCCAGACTCAACCGTTGGTCCCGGATCAGGAACTGCCACCCACCGTACAGCAGCGCAAGACACGCCAGTAACGACACCACCACGACAAACCATGGCGGCCATTCGGCCGGCTGATTCATGTCCACCGCACGCAAATCGTCCAGCCAACTCATCAGCGTCTACCCCACACGTACGTCATGGCTGCTTTCCGGTAGAAGGTAACGGCCGATCCGGTCGGACCGAAGAAACCCAAAGTTCAAATTCTTGGGTATCCCCTACATTAATCACATTCAACTCAGGCTGGTCGAACGAGGGTGTATTGGTAAGCTGCTCCATGAGCGCAGATATCCGCGAACTCGACTGGGCAATACCGGTGAGACTGATTCCATCCCGACTGCGTTGCAGTGATGAAAAAAAAACACCTTCCGGAATGGTGGTTGCGAGTTCGATCATCCCCCGCACGAGGGTGACCCGCTCCGCCTGCAGTTGGCGAATAATGGTCGTGCGAGTCAACAGGGCTTCTTTGCGCTCTTCTATGTCATTGATTTCCTCGAGTTGCTCCTCCACCTCTTCGATGGCATTAAGCAGGTATTGGTTCCGACTGGCCTGATAGTTGAGATCACGCTCCTGTGACCACCAGACCCCGGCGAGAACAGCGACCGTAATCAGTGCCAGTCCCACTGCAGTCCTGGTAGCTCGGCGGCGCTGGCGCTGGCGGCGTTCTTCCCGCCACGGCAGCAGGTTCACACCGTTGGTCATCCTACCCCCCGCACGGCCAGGCCGGCTGCTTTGATCATGCTGGGTCCATGACGGGCAACCAGTTTGTTTGCCCGGATTGCACTTCCAGGACCGAAAGGATCTGCCAACACCGTGGGAACGCCCACGTGTGCCTCGATCAGCGCTGCAATCTCGGGAATCTGAACGCAGCCGCCACTGATGACCAGTGCATCAACCCGATCCAGACCCAGCTGGGCTGACAGACAGAACTCCACGCTGCGGGCCGCTTCACGCGCCATGGCCTGACGAAACGGTTCCAGTAGATCCTGCTCGTAGTTCTGGGGCAGGTCACCCCCGCGTTTGAGCGCCTCGGCTTCCCGGTAGTCAATACCGTAACGAGAGCGAACGTTTTCCGTGAGGATTCTGCCGCCGAAATTCTGCTCCCGGCCGTAGATCGAACGGCCATCCACGAAAAGATCCAGACGTGTCGTAACATCTCCAAAATCCATAAGTGCAATGGCCCTGCCCTCGAGCGACTCACCCAGGGTCTGAGCGACAAAGCCATAGCCGCGCTCGACTGCAGAAAGACCCACGTCCACAATTACTGCAGCGAGGCTTGCCAACTCCATGACCGCAGCATAATCCTCAACGATCTCCTTGCGGCAGGCAGTGATGGTGATCTGGTCGTCGTTTCCGTCGCGGGCACCCCCGGAAACCTGAAAATCCAGATTGACCTCATCCAGGGGATGGGGAATCTGCTGGGCTGCCTCGATGATGACCTGCTCTTCGATTTCACGGTCTGCGAGGCCTGCCGGCAGGCTGATCGTCCTGGTGATGACGTGGGTCTGCGGAACCGACACGACGACCTTCTTGCGGGTACTGCGTGAATGGTCTACCGCGCGCCGTACCGCTTCACTGATCAGGCGCAGATCGTTGATCCGGTGTTCGACGATGGCATTTTTCGGCAGCGGCTCAACGCCCGCCCGGGTCGCCTTGAACCCCTTACCGGCCGCCGACAGCTCGAGCACCTTGATGCCGGCACTACCGATATCAATACCGAGTGCCAGACGCTTACTTCTGCGAAAAAATCCCATAGGACAAAGTGTACCCTGACCTGATCTCATTCTGCGGAGCAGGTGGCCAGACCACCGCTCAGTGAGCCGGTTCGCCAGATAGATTTGATAAACTTGCGAGGCTCGGCTTCATGCGTCGACCGGCAAGCACCTTCCTATTGTTTTCTATGCTGATTCGTACCCTTTTCTGGTTATCTGCGGCCATCCTGGCGATCGTCTCAGTGACGCTCGTCGCCGTCATTACCGTGATCTGGCCCGATCTTCCGCCAACCAGCGAGGTGCAGGATATCCGGCTCAAGGAGCCGCTCAGGATTTACAGCATCGACGGCAGGCTGATAGGCGAATTCGGAGATGAACGGCGTATTACCGTCCGGATTGAAGATACCCCCCAGGAACTGATCAATGCCATTCTAGCGGCGGAAGATGACCGCTTTTTCAGTCACCACGGAGTGGATCCTCTCGGGGTGGTACGGGCGCTTATCATTAATCTGAAGTCCCGGGAGACACGCCAGGGTGCAAGCACGATCACGATGCAGGTCGCCCGCAATTATTTCCTTTCCCGGGAAAAAACCTACAGCCGCAAGCTCAAAGAGGCTCTACTGGCCTTCAGGCTAGAGCGTGAGCTCGATAAAGCGCAGATTCTTGAACTGTACGTCAACAAGATCTTCCTCGGCCACCGGTCTTTCGGCTTCCAGGCGGCGGCAGCCTTCTACTACAACAAACCTCTTAGTGAACTGACCTTGGCCCAGTTGGCCATGCTCGCAGGATTGCCCAAGGCCCCCTCGAGTATCAATCCAGTGAGCAATCCGGCCAGGGCGCTGGAGCGTCGAAATTACGTGCTACGCCGGATGCATGGGCTGAAACTGATCGATGACACGGCCTTTGCCGAGGCAACATCAAAGCCGCTTACCGCCGCACGGCATCGTCAGGAAATCGAGGTCAACGCGCCCTATATCAGCGAGATGGTGCGCGACTACATGTTTTCCCGATATGGCCAGTCCGCCTACGAATCCGGCTACCGTGTCTACACCACCGTAGATGGCCGCTATCAGAGTGCGGCGAGAGAAGCATTAACAGATGGACTCCTTGCATACGGAGAACGTCATGGCTACCTGGGTCCAGCGGGTTATATCGATCCCGCGAAGACCACGGGCACAACAGAGCGAATCGAGGCCCTGGCGCAATACCGCGTAATCGGGGGTCTGCGGCCTGCGATGGTATTGCGTCCCGGCGGGGATGCGCTTGAAGTACTCACCGCTGATCGTCAGACCCTGTCCATGAACTATCAGGGATGGCGGTGGACATCACGCAGTCCATCCCAACTGCTGCACCCGGGGGACGTTATTTATATCTCGGGTAACCATCAAGACGAACTTCGTTTGGCACAGGTACCCCGCGTTCAGGGTGCCCTGGTCTCGCTCAATCCTTCGGATGGATCGCTGTTGGCCCTTGTCGGCGGCTTCGACTTTGCCCAGAGCAACTTCAATCGGGCAACTCAGGCACTTCGCCAGCCCGGCTCCAACATCAAACCCTTCATATATGCTGCGGCTCTTGAAAACGGCTTCACCGCCTCGAGCCTGGTAAGCGGCGCTCCCGTCGTCATCGAGGACGACATCGGTGAGGACTGGCGACCTCAGAACTACAGCCGGAAAGTCTTCGGCCCAACCCGGTTACGCGAGGCGCTCAGCATGTCGTTAAACCTGGTGTCGGTTCGCCTGGTTCGCGCCCTCGGAGTGGATGCGGTCCGCGACTATCTGGAAAAGTTTGGCTTTGATCGCGCCCGTCTTCCGCAGGGGTTATCGCTGGCCCTCGGATCGGCGACGGCAACCCCAATCGAAATGGCTCGCGCTTACGGCGTCTTCGCCAACGGCGGCTACCTTGTGGAACCGTTTTTTATCACCCGGGTTGAGGACCCCTCCGGCCGCATTATTGAATACGCCAACCGGAAGATGTTCTGCTCCGGGTGCGAATCACCGCTTTTGGAACCGTCAGGTACTTCTCAGCAGTTGCCGGACCCGCGCTTTTCAAAACCGGTGGTATCACCGCAGAACGCTTTTATCCTGGACAGCATGATGCGCGAGGTGATCCGCTCGGGCACCGGCCGGGCTGCGCAAACGCTCTTGCGGAATGATATTGCCGGTAAGACCGGGACAACCAACAACTACTTCGACGCCTGGTTTACGGGCTACAGTTCCAATATTGTCACTACCGTGTGGGTGGGCTTTGATCGCCCCAGGGATCTTGGCCAGGGTGAGTCCGGGGCCCGTGCTGCTCTGCCGATCTGGGTGGACTTTATGAAAACCGCCTTATCAGGTAAACCGCATCCGCGCCAGCGATATCCCGAGAACATCATCCAGGTGCGCGTCAACAAACGAAGCGGCCTGCCGACAGATGCCGATGACCCCGATGGCTATGACGAGTTTTTTGTCAGGGGCACCGAGCCGAAAACGCCCCACGCGGAGCTCCAGGTGGACCCGGTCGAGGGCCTGTTCTGACGCTCAATGCCCCATTCAATCGGTGGTTGAGGGCGTACCCAAAGGCTTGGCGGTTGATTTCTTTTTCACGGCCTTGGTGGCCTTTCCCCTCTTTCGAGTCGTTTTCCGGACAGGGGCCGCTTTTTCAGTAATCTCCCACGCTCCGTTTCGATAAAAGGCCTTCCAGCCTGTTGCCTTGCCGACAGATTCGGTCATGACGTACTGCTCTCGGGTTTTTCGGCTGTAGCGGATCTGTGCGGGATTGCCCTTGGCGTCCTGCGCCGGGGCGGTGGCGAGGTAGCGGTGCTTTGGATCCAGTTGATCCGCTACGCTGACGACCTCATGTACCAGAGGGGCCCGGGTCTCGCGGTTACGGGGAAACTGGCTGGCGGCAAGGAATATTCCGGACGCACCGTCGCGTAGCAGATAATAATCATCGACCTTTTCGCAGAGCAGATCGGGCATCGGGATGGGATCCGCCTTGGGTGGTGCGGGCTCACCGTTTCGAAGCAGCTTGCGGGTGTTCTTGCAGGTTTCCGTCGTGCACCCGAAGTATTTACCAAACCGACCGGTCTTCAACTGCATCTCGGCCCCGCACTTGTCACACTCGAGCGTGGGCCCATCATAGCCCTTGAGCTTAAACTCGCCCGACTCGACTTCAAGACCTTCGCAGTCGGGATTGTTGCCGCAGATATGCAATTTGCGCTCCTCGTCTATGAGGTACGGCTCCATCGCACTACGGCATATATCGCAGCGGCGGACATCGACCAGTCTTCGAGCCTCATCGTCATCATCCGCGGCAGCATCCTCCGTCTCCTCACCGGCAATCAGATTTAATGTCTGGGTGCAGCGCTCCTTCGGGCTGAGTCCATACCCAGAGCAGCCCAGAAAGACACCGGTTGCCCCAGTCCGAATCTGCATATGGCGGCGGCACTGGGGGCAGGCGATATCCGTATCGGTAGGAACATTGGCCCGCATGCCGCCGACGGCTGACTTTCCCTCACCTTCCCCTCGTGCGGCTTCCAACTGCGCAGAAAAATCCGAATAGAATTCGTCCAGCACCTTTTTCCAGTTCTTGTGGCCGTCTGCGATCTCGTCCAGGGTCTCTTCCATTCCGGCAGTAAACCCATAGTCCATCAGATCCTTGAAGTTCTCGCGCAACCGGTCGGTGACAATCTCGCCGACCTTCTGCGCGAAGAAGCGCCGGTTGACAATTTTGGCGTAACCACGATCCTGAACCGTCGAGATAATCGAGGCATAGGTGGATGGCCGGCCGATACCCCGTTTTTCCAACTCCTTGACGAGACTGGCCTCGGTAAACCTGCCGACCGGCTTGGTGAAATTCTGAACAGGCTCAAGTTTTTCAAGCGTTAACGCATGCCCCATGGCAATGTCGGGCAGGATCTTGTCCTCCTGCTTACCGGCCGACGGGAGCACCCGTGTGTAGCCATCAAACTGCAGTATCCGGCCCCGGGCACGCAGTTCAAATTCGTCACAACTCACGGTGATGGTGGAGCTCAGAAAGCGCGCATTGGTCATCTGCGAGGCGAGAAAAAAGTTTCTGATGAGGTCATACAGCCGCTCCTGATCCCGCTCAAGCGCCAATTGACGACCTCGGCGATTGACATCTGTTGGCCGGATCGCTTCATGCGCCTCCTGGGCAGCAGCTTTGCTTGCATAGACGTTTGCCGAGGGTGGCAGATAGTCCTCTCCATACTGCCTGCCAATCAGAGCCCGGCCGGCCGAGAGTGCATCGGCGCTCAAATGCGTCGAATCCGTACGCATATAGGTAATGAGTCCGGCCTCATAAAGGCGCTGGGCCAGGGTCATCGTTTTCCTGACCGAAAACCCCAGCCGGGTACTTGCCGCCTGCTGCAGCGTCGAGGTAATCAACGGTGGGTTTGGACGGGACTGGGTCTTTTTGTCACTGCGGTCACTCACCCGGTAAGCACCCGCCTGCAACAAAGCTACAGCGGCCTCGGCCTCGGCCTGGTTGACAGGGCGGAAGGCCTCCCCTGCCTGCTTGACGACCTCAAGACGGAGTTCCCCCTCGGAACAGCGGGTATCGGCAAAGATCTCCCAATATTCTTCCGGCACGAAAGCGCGGATCTCGCGCTCACGCTCCACCAGCAGGCTGACAGCGACGGACTGAACCCGCCCGGCCGACAGGCCGCGTGCAATCTTGGCCCACAGCAACGGCGACAGCATAAAGCCCACGACACGGTCCAGAAAACGACGTGTCTGCTGAGCCCGAATCTTGCCCTCATCGAGCTTTCCAGGGTGTGCGAAGGCATCCTGCACTGCCTGCTGGGTGATCTCGTTGAACACCACCCTGTGGTACTGCTGCGAGTCTGTGCCGATCACCTCTTTGAGGTGCCATGCAATGGCTTCTCCCTCGCGATCCAGATCAGTGGCAAGATAGATGGCATCGCTCTCCGCTGCGAGTTTCTGAAGCTCGCTGACGACTTTGACCTTGTCGGGCAAAATCTGGTAGTTCGCCTCCCAGTCCTTGCCCGGGTTAATGCCCATATTCTTAACGAGATCCCGGTAGGCTTTTTCCTTCCGGTGCCGGGCCTTCCGGGCTGGCGACATCTTGCGGGTTCGGGCGGCCTGCTGTGCGCGCTTTTTGGGGTCAACTTTTTTCCTGGACCCGCTGACGGGGAGGTCGCGCACATGGCCCACGCTGGAACGCACAACGTAGTCTTTACCAAGGTACCGGTTGATGGTCTTCGCCTTGGCGGGCGACTCAACGATAACCAAAGACTTACCCATAATTCTCCATGAAATTACCCAATAGACACGGTTGATCGTGGACGCGAAAAACTGCCCAGATCCATCTTAGGCTCACCGCAATCGGATGTACCCGCCGGCGCAGGTTCGAACCAGCCCTTCCATCTCCATCCTTATCAGCATGGCCGAAAGTTTGCTCATCGTCAAACCGGTCTGCTCGGCAATCTGATTAATCGGAGTGGGCGCAAAGTCTACAAAACCCAATACCTCGGCACACCACACCGGGGTTTTTTCGTGCGGATCCTCGGCCTTTTCGGCAACTTCCGGCACAGAAAGGGCCTCCAGTATCTGTACCGGCGTCTCTACCAGACAAGCGCCGTCACGGATTAACTGATGAGGTCCCCGTGAAAGCGGAGAATTCACGGAACCGGGTACTGCGAATACTTCCCGACCCTGATCGGCGGCGAAGCCTGCTGTAATCAGACTGCCGCTGCCAAGGCCTGCCTCAACCACCACCGTCGCGAGACTCAGTCCGCTAATCAGGCGGTTGCGCTGGGGAAAATGGTGCCGACGGACACCGACACCCGGGGGGAATTCCGAGAGCAAAAGACCAAGGTCGATAATCTCGGACGCCAGCTTCCGGTGACAACGTGGATAGACGATGTCCAATCCGGCGGCACAGACCGCGATGGTGGAACCACGGGTATCCAGCGCGCCGCGGTGGGCCGCGCTGTCGATGCCGAGTGCAAGTCCACTGACAACGGTGACCTCGCGATCGCCGATGGCGCCCGCGATCCTGGCAGCACTTTCAACTCCCACGGGAGTCGGGTTGCGGCTTCCAACCACCGCAACGGCGGACCGCGAAAGCAGCGATGCCTGGCCCTCACAATAAAGGACCGTCGGGGGGCTTGAGATCTCCCCCAGGAGTCCCGGGAACAACGGATCTGTCAGTCCGATAACCGAGCGCCCTGGTGAGGACAGCCAGTCGATGTCGCGCCGTACATCGGCAGACTGCACGAGACCGCCAAGCGTATGACGCCGGCGCGGGTCCTGCTTTCCGTACTTCAGCGCCGACAGATCGGCCTTTAACGCCTCAATGGGATCCGGAAAAAATGAAAGTACGGCACGCTTGACCGACTCTGCCACGGCAGCCCGGCCAATGCGCAGCCAGGCAATGCTTCTGTCATCCATGACCGACCCTCCCTGGTCCAGTCAGAGTAGTTTGTGAAGATCAGATTCCGATGGCTATCCTGGCCAATCTAGGGAATCGGTAACCCAAGCGCTCAGACGCCGGGGCTGACGACCCGGTCTCCAACCTGCACCGCCCGCTCAGCACTTCG
>Ga0315336_1001344_pt1 | contig 49181 bp, 40 predicted proteins | sample ASW5metaG_FD_204512 | JGI IMG/M metagenome (GOLD analysis project Ga0315336, IMG submission 204512) | Ammonia-oxidizing marine archaeal communities from Monterey Bay, California, United States - ASW #5 | ecosystem: Environmental > Aquatic > Marine > Intertidal zone | place: USA: California...
CCCGCACCAGGCGGGCGCGATCGATGAACAGGGCCGCCCCCTCCTCCGGCACCAGCTCGGGCAGCGGCATCGGGTATTCGTCCGGTATCTCCAGCGCGATCCGTGACGTCGCCAGTACGCTCAGATCGGGAGCAGCCTCGATCAGGGCCGGAACCGCCTCGGCCACGTCATCTCGAACCTGCTCGCAGTTGTCCAGGATCAACAGTGTCGGGCCGCGCTCTGCGAGGAGGGTGCCGAGCCGGGCCACGATGGCTTTGCTGTTGCGATCTCCCGCCGAGACCAGGCCGAGGGCGCGGATGATCGCCGCGAGGATGTCGATCTCGGTGCGCGATGTGGTCAGGTCGACGAAGAACACGCCTCCATCGAAGGCATCGCCCCGCTGCAGCCCGAACTCGGAGGCGAGCCGGGTCTTTCCCGCTCCGCCGGGCCCGAGGACCGTCACCACCCGGTGCGACTCCAGCGCCAGACCCAGCTGTGCGAGCTCCCGCCGTCGCCCCACGAGCAGGGTTGGAAAGGCCCGCAGGTTCGTGGGCACGCCGCTGCTCCGCTGCGACACGGGTGCCGGCGTGGCCGAGGTGCGTCCAACGAAGCGATACCCGGTTCCGACAACGGTCAGGACGTGGTCCGGATCTCGCGGATTCAGCTCGATCTTCGCCCGTAATCTCATCACCGTGTTCTCGACGGCGCGGGTCGCGACCCCGGGGCGGTAGTCCCAGACCTCGGTCAGGAGCTCTTCTTTGGAGACCACCGAGCCTTCGCGCTCCCGAAGGTAGGTGAGGAGCTCCAGCTCTTTGGTGGTCAGGCGCCGGACACCGCCCGGCGTCTCCAAGCGACCGTTCGCGATGCGCACGACACCCGCAGTGAGCGCGATATCGGACGGCGGAATCGGCCGGGCTTGGGGGCGGGGCATCTCGTGGGATACCGCGCTCCCGCCGCCCCGTCCATGCCGTTGACACCGACGGAACGTTACTGCTGGAAGGTCGCCTCGAAGGGACAGATCGCCATGCAGTCCTCGGGTCCGTCCCGGAAGTCCAGGCAGTCCCCGTTGTACGCGTAGCTGTCGCAGATCCCGCCGGTCGCGTCGTTGGGAAGGCACTGGTTGCCGTTGAATCCGTCGTACGCGACGCAGGCTCCAGCCGCCGGCATGGTCAGGGACATGACGATGGCCTGGGCGCCGAGCTCCCGGGAGAAGTCGTTGTACGGGCAGCTCCAGTCCGTCTCCACCAACATCTGGTAGCCGTAGTCGCAGGTCATGAAGCCCGAGACCGGGTCGATGCTGGCGCCCAGGAATCCGAGTTCGCCGGCGGCGGATTGCTCACCACCATCGAGGTAGTCCAGCGAGAACAGCCACGCCGCGTTGGTGCCGCCGGTGCTGTAGCTCGACAACCGCAGCTCATTGGCCGGCGGGCAGACCACGTATTCATCGACCGTGAACGTCGTTGGCCCGTCGCCATCGCCGTCTACTGGGCAGTCGGGCTTGTCGTCCGGGAAGTCCTCGTAGGTCCCGTCGGGATCGTCCGCGTCGGCGGGCTTGGTGTCGTCGTCCTCTGGAAGGTCGGGCATTTCCGCGGCCCTGGGGTCCAGCTCCTCGGGCTCTTCGGGACTGGTGTCGTCGGACCTCGTGTCTTCGGGGTCTTCCCGGGTGTCTTCGGGCGGGTCCACGGGAGACGAGTCGCGGCAGGAAAGTCCCACGTCGATCCGAACGCCCTCTGTTCCCTCGAACACCCAGTCTGTGTCCTGGTCGAACGCGGTCCCGGCCTGATCGCCGCTCAGGCAGGTGTACTCCAGCCGGAACTTCCGCGGGATGGAGCACTGGATGTCGAAGTCGGTGAAGAAGTCGGAGTCCGACATGCCCTGCTCGAGCAGGAAGTAGTAGTTGCCGTTCACAGACCCGTCGGTGACGCCCTGGCCGACCGGCAGCCAGCCGCCGCTCTTCAGGGTCCTGCGGAAGGGCGTTCCCCAGATCTGGATCGAAGTCGACTGCCCGAAGTCGTCGAAGTTGGTAATGACGATGTCGGTGTCGCCGGCGTTGGTGAAGTTGATCTGGGTCGAGCACTGGGCGAGGGCGGTGCCCGAGGGGGCGAGGAGCAGGATGCCGAGGGCGACCAGCGGGCGAGAATGCAGAGACATGTTGGATTCCTCCGGCGGTCGGACCCGGAGATGAGTCGTTGGCCGCCACGCCTTCCCTTTGATTCGGGGAGGGGTCGCGGTCGTGTCGCAACAAGTCGCAGGTCGCAGCACGGTGGGTCGCTACTGGGGTCGCCGGGCGCTCTTGGAGGTTGAAAGTGATGTCCAGCTTTCCGGTCGGGGAACTGGTGGACCAGGCGCCTGATGCCGCCGTGTCGAAGGCGGATCACATTGAAGTTCAGCACGAGTCCGAACTGCACGCCCGACAGCTTCAGATAGGTCAGGACCTGGGCTCGTGGATTGGGGCGAACTGTCGGAGATGCGTTTCGAGAGCTCGTTCAGGGTGGCCTCGTCGGTCCGTTTGTCGGCTTTGCGCACCTTTGCTTCTCGGCGGTAGAGAAACGGGCCTATCGCCACCCCGGGAGCGTCGGACCACTACCGGCCTCCGATTTCCGCCCTGCCCTTGGGTGCCGTTGCCAGTACCCGCCATCCAGACCTCTCTGAACCGCGTCTCACAGGTAGGGTTGGAGCAGGAGGGGCCACTTGGGACTTCGAGACTTCGCGTGGCGGATCGTGCAGACGGGGGTCGGGCCGCACCTGTCTCTCGTCGACAGGAAACACGTCATGCTCACCAATGTCGTGTCGGTTGTCGGCGCCGTGATCATGGTGTCGTGGATCCCCCTTCAGTGGGTCAGTGGGCTGGCCTGGACGGTTGGAGTGAACCTCGTGGTCCTGGTTTTCGTGGCCGCCGCGGTGGAGCTGAACCGTCGCCGTCGGCACACGGCCGCGTCCGTGGCTTGTTGGCTGTTTGGGTTCGCAAACAACTGGGTGGCGGTGTGGCTCTGGGGTGCAGACACCGGAACGCTTTGGTTCATCCCTCACTTCATCGTGATTCCCTTCTTGATCATGCCGTCGGGAGCGCGGCGCCTGACGATCGGGTTGGCGGGCCTCGGGTTCGCGGAGTTCGTAATCGTCGCGACAAACCAGTCTCTCTTTCCGGGACCCGAGGACCTGTTCGTCGGAGTCGAGACGCAGCTCATGGTGAACGCGGTGCTGTCCGGTCTGGCGTTTGGCGCGATGGCCCTGGCCTTTACATCGACGGTCGACGACACCGACGCGGCCCTCGAGGCCCAGCGGGAGCGGTCCGATCAGCTCCTGCGAAACGTGCTGCCCCAGGCCATCGCCGAGCGACTGAAGGCCGACCCGGACACCGCGATCGCCGACAAACACGACGGGGTCACCGTGCTCTTCGCCGACATCGTCGGCTTCACCCCGCTGTCAGAACGCCTCTCTCCAGCCGAGACCGTCCTCCTCCTGAACCAGGTCTTCACGGCTTTCGACGCCATCTGTGCCCGCCACGGCGTCGAGAAGATCCGCACCATCGGCGACGGCTACATGGTCGTGGCGGGCGCGCCGGAATCCCGGGAGGACCACGCCGAGGCGCTCACCCGGGCCGCCCTGGAGATGCGCGACTACATGGCGGCGAACCCCACCGAGGAAGGTCTGCGCGTGCGCATCGGGCTGAACTCCGGCCCGGCGGTCGCCGGTATCGTCGGCACACAGCGCTTCCACTACGACGTGTGGGGAGACGCGGTGAACGTGGCTGCACGGATGGAGTCCATGGGCGAGCCGGGGCGGGTGCAGGTCGCCGAGGGTACGTGGACGCGCATTCGGGAGGCGTTCCGTTGCAGCCCGAAGCGCATGCTCGCCGTGAAGGGAAAGGGTGACCTGCCGACCTGGTTCGTCGAAGAACGTCTGTGAGGTGACGCGAAAGCGAATGGCAGCGGCTGATTTATCGGCCGGATTTCATGATGGTGATGGTCTCACCGGGGACCGGGAACTACGTCGTGGTGGACGCGACCCGCATTCTGAGTACGACATCCCGGGCCGGGTTGCGTCGTGGCATTCTGGCTCCGAGGTGACCATGAGATCTCTGTTCGCTGCCGTCGCGGTGCTGGCTGCCGCCTGCAAGGCGGACTCGCCAGGAGACTCCGTCTTCATCCAGACACTCGTCGAGACCGAAGATGGGATGTTGGTTGCCCTCGGATACGCCTCCGACAATTACGGCGTCCACATCACGCCGATCTCGGCGACCTCTACGGACGGAGAACAATGGAAGGTTCGGGATAACTCCCCGTGGCACCTGGAGTACCGCCAGTACGAACCGGCGCTGCGGCGACGCGACGGACTGCTCTACGGTGTCGCGAGAACCGCGCAGTCCGGCGAGATCCGCATCGATTCTCCACCCTCGTACCTGATCGTCAGCACAGACGGAGCCACGTGGACGAGTGCCTTTTCCACCTCTGGTGGCAGGGTCCAGCTGCCAGTCCCGCGGGGTGACGGCTGGGCGCTGCTTTTCGAGGAAACCCCGGAGTCAGGCTATCAATTGTCGATGGCGGACGCGGACATGAGCGAGTGGACGACCACGATGAGGCGCTGGGAGGGCGACCAGTCCAAGATCCCGATGGTCGCGGCCAGCCCCGACACGCTCGCCGTCCTGGCTCCGAATGACTTCTGGCGCAGTGCCGATGGGGTGGCGTGGTTCGAAACCGCCGTCTCCACGCACATCGGCCTGTACGTGACCCAGTTTGGCTGGAGCCGCGAGGGGTTCGTGGCGAGAACCCAGGAGGGACGACTGTATTCGGCGGACGGGTGGCGGTGGCACCTGAGCGATGCGCCCACCCCGGAGCTCGACCCGCCCGCCCAGATCCTCGACGGCGCCGTGTACGGCGCGGATGGATCGGGCGCCCTCAAGCGCGACGGCAAGCGAGTCCTCGTGGATGAGGAGACATGGGTCGAGGGCGTGTTGGCCTCCGAGACTCACGGGCGGGTCTTTGCCCATGGGTCGGGGGTGTACGCCAGTAGCGATGGTTCCGAGTGGGAATCGGTACTCGATTTCGAGGACGTGGCCGATGTCTTTCGTTAAGTTCGTCCTGGTGTTTTCATTCGTCGCGGCCTGCGAAGAGCCGGACGGAGATCGATACCATTGGCACGGCGACACCGCGAACAGAACCACGTCCGTCGATGAACCGGGTGACGTGCCCTGCGGTGGAGAGCTGCTGTTCTCGGCGGAGTGGACGGACGACGGGGCGACACCCACGGACACAGACGGCGACGGGGTGCCCGACTCCGGCTGCGGCGACGCACTCGAGGTGAGCCTGTGCGACCCGGCCGAGGTCGAACACTGGACATTCGGCATGGCCGAGACGGGCACCGCCGATGGCTCACGGGCCGAGGACTGCCTCGGCGACGGGCTCTGCCACGAGCCGCAGTCGCCGGGCACCTGGCAGATCGCCCAGTCGTGTGACCCGACAGAGCTGGCGTCGGGCACGACTCTGGTCGATGCTTCCAGGGAGTCCGGGCTCACTTATGTCTTGCACGACGGCCGGTTCTGCTTCACGTGGGGACACGACCCGGCGTACTACGAGGGCTTTGGCTGCGCCGCGATGGTGCCCTGAAGTCGCATTCCGCTGAATGCTCGCCGTGAAGGGGAAGGGGGGAGATGCCGACCTGATTCTACCAGAGAGAGTGGGCCACCCGCGATCCATGGAGGATGGTGACGTCGCATTTCTGAAGCCACTGCACCATCTCTCCGAAGCCCGGCCACTCCTGCTGGCCCATACGCCAATGATCGGCGACGCCTTCCTCGGTCTCATAGACCTCCACCATGAGGAAGATGGCGTTCCCGGTGGGCGTCGGCTCTGGCGCCAGTGGGTCGACGAACTCCGGCCCGCTCGCGACGTTGTACGAGAGCATGGCCAGATTGCCCTCGCGATGATGGGAGTGCCGGTTCTCAAGGCCGCCTAGGCCTAGGTGCCGTCCGACCGTGCCGGTCGTTGCCCTTGGCGGCGCGGGTGGGCATCCACTTCGGCTCTGGGAGGCCGGTGCCGCGGGCCGCACGCCGGATACCGCCCCGCTGGAGACAACGGCGGCACAATGATCCCCGGGCTACTGTGGACATGTTCATTGATTTCAATTACGTCTGAAATAGATGAATCCCGAGAGGTCACCCGTGTCCACCCTCCCTGCCGGCCAGCGGGCCCGCGAAGACTTTCCAAGGTTTGGACTCGATCAGTTCGCCGACAGGTTTCCCGCTGCCGGCCCGATCCGCATCGAGGTAGGCGGCGACGTCGAAGGGGAGATCGTGCTGGATTCAGCGTCGCTGGCCGGTGTGTCGCGGTTCGAGCAGACCAGCGATCTCCACTGTGTGACGACGTGGAGCGCGGTGGGTCTCAGGTGGGGTGGTTACCGGTTCCGAGACGTGTGGGAGGCGCTGATCGCAGGCCATACGACGGCCGATGTGACCTGGCTGGTCTTCCGTTCCGCCGACGGCTTCAAGATGAGGCTGCCCCTCGAGGACGCCCTCGCGGACGACGTTCTACTCGCCGACACTCTGAACGGCGAGCCCTTGTGTGCCGACCACGGCGCCCCCGTCCGCTTCGTCGCGCCACAACACTACGGGTACAAGAACGCCAAGCATGTGGTGTCCCTGTCGGCGACGGCAGCGGAACCGGATTGGCGTTCGCCGACCCCATTCGCCTTCATGGAGCACGCTCGGGGTCGGGTTGGCCACGAGGAGCGAGGCACGGGCGTGCCGGCGTTGTTGTTGCGGTGGATCTACCGACCGCTGGTCAATCTGACCGTCTGGAAGTTCGAGCGCGCGGCCCGGGCGAGGGTGTGAGCGCGAGTCAGGGTTTCTCGAGGGGTCCCCAGTGCTTGGCGTCCTCCCAGACGTGCTTGCACTGGCCCATGGTGAACTCCCAGGTCTTCTTGTTGTACCCCTTCGGGCGCACGCCCCCCACGGCGTGGGCGCATTCCTCCAGTTCCTTGGCGATGATCTTGGACCGGCCCTCAAAGTACTCCACAGCCCAGGGCTGCCGGTCGCAGGTGGCCGCCTTGGTGGGGTCGACCCGGAAGTCGTTGACGTAGTAGACCTCTGCCCGCGTGTACTGGGACCATCCCGTCTCCTGCATCCTCGATGCCTCGGGCACGTCCTCGATCCAGGCGGGAGGATGATCGCGGTAGTAGGTTCTGGCCGCCTCTGAGCTGTGTTTTCTGACCAGCTCGTAGACGTCACCCCAGTACCCGGCCTCGGTCTCCGCGACCGTCTCACGCTCCTCCCACATGTTGTGGATCTGAGTCTGGACCTGCCCGTCGATGACCAGGGTGAGCTCGGTGATGCCGGTCTTCTCGACGGCATGCTCAGTCCACTTGCGCTCGACCATTGCGGGTGGCGCCGGAGGAAGGGCCACGAGGGCAGTGTTGAGCTCGTCCAGCCGCTTGAGCTGGGCGTCGCTGGCCGAGGCAGGAATCGTGCGACAAGGTCCTGGAACCCAGCGTTTGCCCGCACTGAAGTAGCGGGTGAGTTCGTGGGTCGCGCCGGACATGACCCCGTTGCCATCGCTGTCCGTCTTCCACGAGATCCCAACCGAGACCTCCTCGTAGTGCCCCGGGTCGCACTCCACGCGGTCGGTCGCCAACCGCCGAATTCGCTCCGCTGGCACCCGCAGTGCGTCGACCTGCGCTCGATGGGCCGCGTACTCGGGAGATGGTGTCCACGCGGACATCTCCTCCTGCTTGGCCGTCACGTTCTCGTCCAGCAGACGCACGCCGACCACGTCGACCACCGCCCCCCATCGCTCGGCATCTGCGACCCACGCTTCGTACGCGGCGCGGCTTCCGAACCGCATGCCCGCCATCCGGGCGAAGTACGGCACCAGCTCCTCGCCCCTGGCCGTATAGAGGTCTCCGGGCGACATGGCGCCTTCCAGGTGGAAGACGGGCGACTTGCGGGCGTGCATGGCTATGGCGTGCAGTGCCCAGGCCACCGGGTCGTCGTTGTCGGGTGGAGTCAGGTGGTCGTTGGGCCCGAACGTCACCTCTGGCGCATCGGGGGCATTGGAACGCTGCCCGGAAAATGCCAGGTAGGCCAGGCCCTCGGCGGCGGCGGTGGCGTATCGGTGTTCGTCGAGGGCCGTTCTGCCATCGGCGGGCAGCTCGGTCGCCAGGTCGAGCAGGCCCCCGGCATAGGCGTCCGCGGTCCTGCGATCCTCATTCGACCAATGGGATTCGGCCTTCCTGTAGCACCGGTTCATGTCGGCATCTGCATTGCGTGGGTCTTCCCATCTGTACTCCTCCTTCAGGGCGAGAAACCAACGCTCCAACGGCGTCTCGGTCATCGCCCACTTCTCCTCGAACGTCGGGTACTCGCCGCGCCGGTGACGGTGCCAGTAGCCGGCCTCGCCCAGGCGCAGGTCGTCGCCCGCCATCGCCATCGTCATCGAGAGCAGGACCAGCATGTTTTTCACCTCCACAGCGTGTTCTCGCGCATCAGCTTACGCAGAAGGCCTGCTGCGACGCGAATCGGGGACCGCGACGCCATTGCCTCGGTGGGGCATCGAAGGAGATCCCCAATGCGATTGGCCACCTGTTTTCTGTTCGTCCTCACCTCGGCTTGCGGGCTGGGAACCAAAGCCCCGCTGGCGACCTGCCCAGACGATGCCGAGACCCTGAACTTCCAGCTCACCGAGATCGGCTACCTCGAGCGGGACGTGAAGCCGCAAGTGTTCACCGACGACGAGGCATGGCAGGCCTACGTGGGCGAGCAGGAGGGCTCTGACACGGCATTCGGAGGCACGATCGACTTCCCCAGCGTGGACTTCGCCACTCAGGTGGTCTTCACGAACTCCTGGGTCGACGGCGGCTGCGAGGACTCGCCGACGTACGCGGTCTGCGGAGACGGCGACGCGGTCACGGCGTACTCCGAGCCGGGCCACGACGACGACTGCGACGGCTACTTCCCGCAGGTCGACGTCCTGGTTGTGGACCGCGGGGAGGCCACGACCTTCGAGTGGTCCCCCTAGACGGGCTTGATCGACTGGGTGCCGTTACCCAGCGGCCAGTCGAGTGAGGTTCCTATGGATGTGTTGTTGCCGAATCGGGCGCGCTGGCCCAACCAATGCATCTGCTGTAGTGGCCCCCCGGAAACCGTCGGGGTCGTGAAGAAGGTGATCCGGGAGAACGCGGGCCTGAACAGGGTCAGGCAGACCACGATCACCCGCGAGGTGCCCTACTGCAACGTCTGCCTGCAGCACGTGGGCAAATCGAAACCCAAGTTCGAGAGCTTCTGGAACCTGTGGACCGTGCTCGGCCTCGGGCTCTTGGCGCTGATCTGTTTTCCCCTGCTCCTGGCCGTGCCCTTCTACGTGCGATCCAGGAACGCCGTCGCCGAGGAGGAGCTGCAGGTGAAGATCGAGGCCGCCCAGGCAGGGGTGCGCCCCGAGTGTTGCGCGAACCCGTTTGCGCCGTTCAGGATCAAGGGCCAGTTCGTGGCCGATATCGTGAACGAGGCTTTTGCGAAGGAGTTCCTCGACCTCAACCCCAGCAAGCACACCCACGACCTAGCGCTGAGGAAGGGCCTGGTACTTGAGTCATGCGACGCCGACAAGATGAATCAGATCAAGCTGATCAAGCTTCTCATCGCCCACTGCGGCCTGACGCTTCAGACCGGCAAGGCTGCTGTGGACGACTGCATGGCGGGCAACAAGGTGCCCCTGAAGATCGTCGCGAACGATGCCGGCAAGTTCATCCGGCATGCAAAGGAGATCGGCGCCAAGATCGGATTCGGAGCCTGATGGCGAGATTGGGTGATGTCACTGTCGAGGTCGAGGAGCGGTTGATAGCGGCCGTTCCCGGCGTACCGACACCCAGTCCCGCCGGCACGCTGCGCACCCGCTGTTGGAACGCGGGCCACATCGCCAGCGGTGGCTCCCTCGCCGCCGCTCGGCTCGATCGCGGAAGGGGTCGCGTGTGGCTCCTCACCTACGAGGGCGCGCTCACCGCACTTCACCCGAAGACGGGGAAAACCCTGGAATCCTGGCGTGTAGGACCCGCTTCCGCCTTCATCTGGATGCACGAAGACGGCCAGATCTCCTGGAGGCGCAGCCTCGAGAGTCCGGGGCGCCCGATCCGCGGCGGTGCCGTGTGGGTGGTCTTCGACCCAGACACCGGACGACTCCGTTCCCATACGGCGATCTGGCGCGACAGCGTGGGCGTCCGACATTCGATGGCCGTGTTTCGGATCGAGACCGACGCAGTGGTCTGGGCCACCCACGACGTCCTTGCAAAGGTGGACCCACAGACGGGCGCCGTTCGATCCCTGCGGCGACGCGTCAAGCGAGACCGGGCCCATAAGGTGGGGCTCACGGTCGAAGAGGGCATCGACCTTCCCCTGTTGCGCGGCGGTCCCGTGACCCGGGTCGCGTGGCTCGTCGACGGATCGGCCCTCACTCAGGTGGAGTCGGGTCGCAAGCGAGGCTGGTCGGCGACCGGCGAGTCGAAGGCCGACGACGAAGCGGTCGAGTTCGAAACAGGATCGGTGGGCCCGCGGGGCTACATCTGCGAAACACGTGGGAGTTACCAGGAAACCCAGCCGTACATGGGCGAGACGACAGCCATCGTGAGCGTTCGAGGATCCGATGGCGAGGCCCTGTGGACCTTGGAGCGCGCCCAGAACGAGGGGCTCCGCGCGGGATGGTGGAACGCGGACGTGCTGTGGGTCGGGTGGGCGAGGGGTCCCGAGCTCCACGACGCCGAGACCGGGGCCGTTCTCGGCGCTGGCGCTCCCGATGTCGGCGAGGCCTGGCTGCTTCCGTCGGCAGGGCTCGCCTTGTCTTGTGCCGGAGGGCTGCGGGTGCGCGAGCTGCCGTCCCTCGCAGAGCTGAGCGTGTTCGAGGGGCCAGCCGATCAGCTGCTCGACGCCAGACCTGACGGCGGCCTGGTCCTCACCGTCGCCGTGGACGAAATCGCACTCTGGACCCCGTCAGACGGCCTGCTTGGCACTGCGAGATTTGCAGGTGATCCCGTGGTTTCGGGCGCCGTTCACCCCACTCGACCCATAGCCTTGGTGGGGACTCGCGACGGGCGCGTGCACCTCGTGGAGTGGGCTTCATAGGCGCAGGCCCTCGAGTCGGGACAGGAGCGCATCGATCTCCGATTGGGTGCCATGGATCTCGATGGTGGCCTCGAGCTGCTCGGGCCTGCCAACCCCGCTGCAAGTCGATGTCGAAGTCGATGTCGTATCCGAATCCGCCCCAACCCCCCCGCCTTCGGGCCGAGCTGGCGGACGTACACCAGTACTCCAGCTTCGCCTGCCCGGACTCGGCCAGATAGTTCGCAACATCGACTATTCGAATCCCAGCGATGCGTTCGAGATGGGCCAGGTGCTCGGCGACGCCGGGTGGCGACTGCAGTCCCGGAATCGGGGTCCGGGGTGGGTGGCCAGCAAGACCATCAGAGGCCACGTGGTGAGCGTGCACATCTCCATTGGCGAACCCGTGAGGAATGTGCTGCTCTATCGCGCGGTGTACCCGTTCTCGTGTCCGTCCAGACACCGCAGGAGCATGGTGAGCGCCATGAATGCGATCAATGGGGAATGGCCGATCATGGGGTTCTACCTGAGTGGCGACGTGGTCACCTATCGAACTCATTTGATCCGTGCGGAGGACGGCAGCGTGACCAAGCGAGGGCTGCTGCAGACCGGGGCGGCCGTGCTCGAGGCCGTGACGCAGCAATGGGATCGGCTCGCGTCGATTGCCGAGACCGGGGTGGCGTCAGTCCAGGGCGAGACCGAGGAAGTCCCGGACCCCTGAGACCAGGACATCTGCGCTCTCCTCTTGAGCCGCATCGAACGCCGCGCGGTAGCCGTCGGAGTACTGCAGATCGAACACGTCGACGGAAGTCTTGTCGTTGTGGATCGCCACCACCAGCCACTCCGTGCAGACCTGGCCCCCGTCGGTCTGGGTGCAGCGGCGAACCTGTCGCCAGTCCACCTCGGTGGGGTCGGAGAGCACGCGGACACCCAGCGACAGAACGCCCAGGTACACGGTCTGCGACTCGACCTGGCCGGGTCGCACCTCGTGCCGCGTCTCCTGAGTCGCATAGCCCACGGCCCCGACGCCGATGAGGGCTACGACTCCGGACACCCCTCTCAAGAACCCAGCCCCGTTGTCATCGCCAGCCAGCACGATCAGGATGACTCCGGAGGACACGAGCACCAGCGCTACGGCAAAGAGGCAGGCCATGCTTCCGGGGGTCCAGCTCCGCTCGAAGACCAGGGCTCCGTCGTCCATATGGATGCTGAAGGCCATGCTCTGCGCCGTGAGTTCGATGACGTCCCCAGCGGCCAGGAGGGCCACCCAGTCCTCGGCGAGAGCGACAGGATGCCGGCCCAAGGTGGCGAGCAGCGGGCCAAATGCCGCGATGACGCCGATCACAGCCATCATGATCGCCAGGTTCCGTTTAAAAGCCCGGTCGGACATGGCTACAACCCCTCACGTCGGCCGTGAAAGGCTCGCTTCAACCAGGGGAGATCGCCGTAGCGAGCTCGAAGCTCACCCTGGTTGGGTGCGTGGTTGACCGCGTGGACAAAGCCGTGTCCATCCTCGACCTCCTGGGGTGTGGGGTCCGGACAGCGATTCGCCTGGAACCCCAGGAACTGCAGGTTGCCAAGGGTCTTGCTTGCCGCGAGGGCGTTGAGCGAAGCCCGGGAGAGCTCGTTCTGCGAGAGCTCGAGCCAGCGAAGTTGCCCGAGATGGGGACACGCCGCGAGGGCTTCGATCACGGGGTCCTCGAGGCCAGTGAGTCGGCAGTCGATGCTGCGGATCTGACTGAGCTCAGGTCGGGAGAAGAACGCCTCGAAACTCTCGGCAAGGCGCATTGGACGGAGGTGCAACAGCGGTGCTCGCGCGATCAGGTCCGCCGCCTTGCCCGCGAAGATGTCGGCGTCGATAGCGCCGCCCTGGGGGAATCCGCGCCGGATCTCGTAGTTGTCGAAGGGTGGGTAGATCGACTTGGCGAGGCGCGGAGAGATCGACCGAACAGCACTCGCTCGTCCCGATACGAGCCGCCGCGGCCGCGCGCGATGTCGATCTGGAGTCGGATGAGCGCCGCGTGCTCCGGATCCGAGTTCGCGATCGCCGTCGCATAGGCCAGACGGGGTTCGTCTTCAGCCGGATGACGGAGCACTTCACCGAGGAGCTGCTGCGCGGGTAGAGGGGGATCGGCCATTCGTCGTTCTCCTTATCCCGACCAGGACGTGCACTTTCCCTGGCGTGAGAATACGTCGCCGCCCCGCTGGAGTACTCATGTCCGAAGTCGTTGCCGCAAACTCAGTCGTTTCCCTTCTCCTCACGCTCAAGGACGAGGACGGCAATGTGCTCGACCAGAACACCGATCGAGACAAGCCGCTGCAGTACCTGCACGGTCACCACACCTTCGTGCCCGGTCTCGAGGCCCAGATGACTGGAAAGTCCGTGGGTGACGCCTTCGACGCGGTCGTTCAGCCGGCCGATGGATTCGGCGAGGCGAGCGGCGAGCGGACTGAGATCCCGCGCGACAACTTCCCGGCAGATCTCGATATCCAGCCGGGAATGGCCTTCGGCGCCCAGTCCCCGGATGGGCGTCCCGTTCAGCTCCTCGTCCTCCAGGTCGCCGACGACGTGGTCACGGTGACCCCCGACCATCCGCTCGCTGGTGTGACGCTCTACTTCTCAGTCGAGATCGTCGCGATCCGCCAGGCGACCGCAGAGGAGCTGGACCACGGTCACTCGCACGGTCCCGGTGGCCACCACTAGCAGCCTGTCTAGGTTTAGACTGGCGCATGGCCGATCGTCGAATTCGCAAGAGGCACGGAGAGCCCATCTACCTGCCAAGAGTCAGCCCTCCGGCCGACGTAGCGGCGGTCGAAGGAGAGCTGTCCGTCTCGGTCGAGTACGACGCGATCTGGGTCTGGAACCGTGAGACCCGCCAGGTCATCGCCCGTCACGGTCTGCCCAAAGGGGTGCGGCCGGGCAAGCTGGTGGGGATCAGCTCTGTGGGAGATGCGGTCTTCGCGAAGGGGTCCGTGCTGACGGTGTGGCGACGGGTCATGGCGACGATGGAGCACGTGTCGATGTCCTCGGAGATCGGCCGGGACACGAAGCTCGTCCTCAGCGCCGACGGCTCCCACCTGGCGCGGCACGACGATGGTGACGATGTGGACGTCTGGCGCCTGGCCGACGGCCATCGGCACCCCCTGCGACTGCGACTCCAGTGCGGCCACACCGACTACGACACGCCGACGTTGTCCTCCGACGGTCGAACCCTGCTCATGTCCGCCTACCACACCTTTCAGTCGGGTTCGGACTCCACGAGCTACGCCCTCATCGACGTCGCGACGGGCGCAGTCATCTCGGACGGCCAGGGTCGAGAGGGTGACACCGTGACGCTCGGAAAGGACGGGCGAAAGCTCCTGTTCAATGAACCGCGCCCGAGGCCAGCGCGGAAATCCACGGTCGGCCTGAGCGCGCAGAACGAGGCCTTGGGGATCTCCGAGGACGAGCGCTTCATCGTCATGTGGGACCGGGTCATTGACCAGCAGGCGGGCGCCGTCACGCTAGTCCCTCGCCGGCAGCAGGTGCACGCGGTGGCGCTGCGCGGGGGCCGACGGGTGGCTATCGAGGTCGACCGGCTCGTGATCGGCGAGCTCAGGGGCGCCTTCGAGGAATCCGTGCTCGACAACGACGAGGACCTCCGCGTTGCGCTCTCTGATGACGGCGCTGTGGCCGTCGCTCACGCGGTGAAGGGGCGCCGACTGTCTGCCTGGAGCACGGACACCGGCCGGAAGATCCTCGAGGTCGCGCTGCCTCGGGCCCGCTTCGAGGACCGTGTGACGGCGATGGCGGCGAGTGCGGACCGCGTCGTGCTTGCTCGGCCAGGGCAGGTCCAGATCTACTCCCTGGCGGGCGGCGGCAAGTCGAGCCTGAACCTGGGCTCCCAGATCGAGGAGCGCACGGGTCGTCGGCTGGGTGGCTGTGCGGTGGACCACATTGCGCTGAGGCCTGACGGCGCGATGGCATTGTGTACCCGCGGACATGAAGGCGAGCTGTCGGACCGCGTCTATCCCGTCGCCATTCTTGGGGACGACACGGTGAGGCATGTGATCTGGCGGGAGCACACGCAGGCCCGCGCGGTGGCTCTGTCTGCAGACAAGGTGGCGGTGGCGTATTGGGACGGCATCTACGTCTACGCCCTGGCCCCGCTCCAGCAACTGGCGATCCTGACGGGCCATGTCGGGTGTGCCGTCGCGCTGCGCTTCTCCGGGGATGGCAAGACGCTCTACTCCCGAGGACGCGACACCGCAGTCATCGTCTGGGAGGTTCGCCCCGACCCTGTCTTCGAGCTTGTCTTCCCCGATGAGGACGGGATGCTCGGCATTCGGTTCTTCGATGGGAACGCGAGATACGAGCTTTTGTCCTTGGGAGATGCGAAGTCTCTGGCCCACGACCTCAGCGCGGCGAGCGAGCGCCTCGCCGCCGGCCACCCGGCGCAGTTGCGAACGGCGACGGGCGAGGTCGGACTGATACCCGACGGCGACATGGTGCAGCTGGTTGCCGTGCATGATCGCCCGGCTGGCGATTCGCTGATTTTCGACCGGCTCGAGCTCGTCGATGCCATGCGAGCTTGCGCGGAGCTTGCCGGAGAGACCGCGCAGGTGTCGACCGGGCCGAACAGCCCGTGACCGAGATTGGGATCCCGAAGACCCGGCTCGTGGAGGTGGATGCATACGTCGAGCGTGTCCGTTCGACTGTCGCGGACGGCGATGCCATCCTGCTCGCGCGGGGTCGGTTGCGCGCGAATCCGGCGCGTGGGCGCTTTGCCACCGTTCGGCAGGACGGCATCGAGGTGAAGGTCGAGTGCGAGGTCCGGCTCGACCAGGAGCCGATGCTGATTGCCGGGTTGGCGGCGCACTACCCTCTCCGCGTGGCGCGTTGGGATGGCGAGCGCATCCTCTGGACCGTGGATGAGGGTCCATTTCGGGTATTCGCACGCGGCGGCGAGGAGCTCTGGCGAATCGAGGACGACCTGCTCGTCGGCGGGGGGCGCCGGCTCACCCGCGAGGAGATCGTCCTTGTCGAGGCCTACGTGGGCGCGGACTGGGTCGAACAGGGAGCGCGACTGGAGCTGGCCGATGGGAGTAGAGTCGAGATCGCGAGCGTGCAGAACACCAATGTGAAATACGACTGGGGATACGACGGGTTCACGCTGGAGTGGGACACGAGCTGGTGTCGAATGATCGCCAGGGACCTCGCTGAAAAGCTACGTGTTCCCTACACCAACAGCATTTGAATCTGCCGAAGGAGGACGGAATGGAGCGTGCGTTGACGGATTCAGAGCTCACCGATCTCCGCGAGATCGTCCGGGAAGCGGAGGACTTTCTGCAGCCATTCGCCACCGCTGTGCGCGCCGACTGGCCGCGGCTGTGGGAGCGCATCCGGCCCCGCGATGAGGACTGGGCGAGGGTCTTCGTCGACGACCATGCCGGTCGCGCCCGCGCTTCGTACACCGACTACTTCGACGACCCCAGCGTCCCCGAGCGCGGCAGCACGAGGCAGAACCAGCTCCGCCTCACCGCTTGCGCCCCGGCATGGTTCGTTCCCCAGGCCCATGGATTTCCGAGTGCGTACGGCCGGATCACCCACACGCTGCAGCCCGATCCCGTGTGGGTCTGTTGGCGGTTCGTGGAGCCCGGCGCGACGGTCGGCATGGCCCACAACGGCCTGGTTCGCGTTCGCGAGGACCGGTGGATCTGGCTGCCCAAACCCTGGCGCCACCTCTCAGTCTGAAGGCGGCGGGCGCTTGCCGGTCGCCGCGACGACTTCGAGCCGCTCCCGCTGTTGGGTGACGATCTCGAGCACAGCCGCACAGGTCTGAAGCAACAGGCGTTTGGAGAGGCTGCCGTCCTCCTCGCGAATGACGTGCGTGCGGTAGCAGGCCACGTCACCATCCAGGTAGAAGCCCATGATCGGCCAGGCACCGTTGATGTCATTCATCAGCTGAACGAGGGCGTCGCGGTGGTCGGGTGGACACGGAAAGCCGAAGACCGTTCGAAACAGGACCAGGCCCTTCATCGGAGCGCCGACGACGACCAGCACGGTGGTCGCCTTGCCCTTGTAGGTCTTCGACGCCGACCAACCGGGCTTGCCAGTCATGCTCTGTACACGCCACTCGGCTTCGCGCAGAACCTCGCCGATTTCGTGGAGGGTGCGGGGATTGGGAAAGTCCATGTGCGAGTCTAGACGGTACGGAGCGCCTCTGGAGACCTCTTGCTACTCACTCTCGGACTCTCCTTCGCGCTCGCCAGAGACCTTCCGCCCCTGTCCCGGTCGGCTGTGAACGGCACGGGGGTCGGAGCGAAGACCTGGGCTGAGCTCGCGGGCGAGGGCCCGTACTGGGCCGTGCCCCGCCGGGATGTGAAGCGATCCCACACGGTGTCCGGCGCGTACTCCGACCTGGGCTTACACACCGACTGTGACGGTACCCTCTACCGCCTCGACTTCCGACCGGTGCACGGCAAGGCGAAGCTGTCGGTCTGGAAGCCCCGGGACGCCATCGGGGCCGACGCGGAAGGCATCTGGTACACCACCGCCAAGTCGGACGTGTACATGCGCATCGACAACGATGTTCCCTACGAAAACCGCGAGCGGCACATCCTGGACGAGCGGCCGACGTCCCAGTCCGTGCAGGGCAACGTGGCCATCATCCGCATGCTCGCCGGCGCGTCGCCATTCCTGGAGCTGGAGTGCAAGGCCCATCCACCACCGGTGAGCGACATCGAGCAGGTTCTGGTCCATGTCGAGGCCGCGCTGGCTGCCGGCGAACTTGCCGCCGCCCACGCCATTCTCTCGGAGGGCCTCCGAAGTCGCGGTCCGACGTGGAAGAAGTACCACCCGCGGTTGCTCGAGGAGGTGGCCGCCTTCGACGCCGACTTCGACGAGCGTTGGGTGGCGGGTGTCACTCCCCTGGATCGGCAGCTTCTGGCCAGTCAGTACCTCGCGGCCCGCATCGCCGAAGACGCGGGTTGGCAGCCACTCGACTTCCGGGCCCCCGAGCTTCTTGCGACGGAAGAGCGGCTCGCCGACGCGCTGGAGGCGGATGCGGTCGCCCTCGACGCCGCCGGAAGGCTGGGAACCGCCCTCGGTTCGAGGCTCCTCGCCCACGCCGTGCGCGACAACCACCTGCTTGACACGCCGGAAATGGAGGCATCCCTCATCGAGAGATTCGCGCCGATCCCCGCCTTCCTCGCGAGTGATGACCGACCGGAGCGGGGCGATGTTCGGGTGGAGATCGCCGGAATCGATGATCAGCTCGAGGAGACCCGCGAGGACGTCGCGGACGTGGTCTACGAGTACACGGATGTCGAGGTGGTCTTCAACACCGACGCCCTGGCTGCGCACGGGGAGCGGGTTCGCGACCTGGAGATCGCCTACTGGGCCGCGGTCGCCGCCGACTGTCCGGGCGGACTGGAGCAATGGACCACAGGCGGGACGGGCACGACCGGCGGCGTGCTCTCGTCGTCCGAGCGCTATGAGCAGGGCATCGACTGCTCGGGCGCCGACCTCGGTCTGGGCTGCGTGACCGTCGTGAACAAGGTCACGAGGACGATCTCCACCGAAGTGCAGGAGTACGACATCCCCCCAGAGCTCGTGTACTGCTCGGACGCACAGCGGCGGGCCGCCGAGAACCACGAATCCACCCGGTGGCAGTCGCCAGCCGCGACCAGCAACGTCTACACCAAGCGCCGCGTCACCGCCACGGGAGAGGTCCAGATCTGGACCGGGTCCTATGGGCGGACCCTCGCCCTCATCTCCGGTGACGGTCGGAAGGAGGTGGTTCAGCGTGCGGAGGCCGATGGCAAGGCGCGATTGAAGCGAACCGGCGCCGGTCTCGGCGCCGGCGAGAAGGCGGACGAGTGGACCACCCGCGAGGCCGTGATCAAGAGCCTGACCAAGGAGTTGGACAACGGGGTGACCGATGCCGTGCACGATCTGGTCCGCGAGCGAATCGTCGCCCACTCCACCGAGCTGGAGCGGGGCGATGTCGAGCGGGGCTGGATGGAGCACATCTTCCTCGGCCGGCCGGCACCCGTGCGCTTCGGGACCTCTCCCAATTGAGGTCACCCCGTTCGGGTCGGGTGGCCTATCCGTGGCGGGACGAGGCGGGAGCCCCCGGGGCCTGGATCGACATTCGAGTCCGGGAGAGGGGCGCAGTTCGTTCCGGCGAGCGGTAGACTGCCGCCATGGCGACTGCGCGCGACCGGGTCGCAACCTTCTTTTGGTGGGTCTTCGTTCTGGCGGCCTCCCTCGTCTCCGGTGACGCCGTCGGCAGCTCACTGGAAGAGCGTCTCGATGCGTTTCGAGAGCAGGCCCCGCTGTCCTCTGATCCACTGATCGCGATCTTTCCCGAAGTCGAGGCGGCAGGCGACACGGCCACGATCATCGAGATCGTGAGTGCCATCACGCAGTTTCTCAATGCCGAAGGCGCGTACAGGGAGGGCGTGCCCTGGTCGGAGCGGTTCGTCGCCGAGGTCGCCGCGCACGAGCCGGAGTCAGAGACGCACGTGGAGGCCCAGGTCGTGTTGGCTCTCAATCTCCTGGGCGTCGGACGGAGCGAGGACGCGCGTCGCGCGGGTGAAGAGGCGCTGCGTCTCGCCTTGGCTGTGCATGGGCACCGCCATCTGCAGACCGCCTGGGCACAGACGGTCCTGGCGCAGATCCTCGTCGGCGTCGACGGGCATCGGGCCTTGGAGCTGGCAGAAGGGGCCGTCGAGATGAACGACGCATTGGGGGCGCCTCCCGACGAGTCCCTCATCCCCTTGCAGGTCATGGCCAGGGCCTACACAGCCAACGGGGATGTCGATGCAGCCATCACCATCCTGGACCGCGCCATCGAAATCGGAGAAGCACTCGAACTCGGCACCGGCCCGCAGCACCTGGCCCGCGGACATCTCGAGTATCAAGCAGGGCGCGTTGATAATGCGCGAATCGACTACGAAACGGCGATCGTTTCTCTGGATGAATTTGGCACCAACCTCGGCGTGCTCTCGGAAGCCTTGGGCTCACTGGGCACGGTGCTCGGGCACCTGGGTGATGTCGAGGCCCGTCGGCGGGTTCTGGCACGAAATCTGGCGGTGCGCGAGGAAGCGTATGGCGCGGACAGCCCTATGTTCGCCTTCGCACTGCAGAAGTTGGCTGGCGCATCTCCGGGTGACGAGCGAGGTCCCCTATATCGCCGGGCCATAGACGTCCTCGCACGCTCCCGAGGCGATGAAGCCGGAGCCACAGAGAGCGCTCGCGCCAAGTTGGCCGAGTACCTCGCCCGCCGTGGTGATGCGGATGAGGCTGCTGAGCTCTGCGTCCGGCTGGAGTCGAAAATCTCTGCTTTGGACATGGGAAATAGGGGAATCATAGCCTCGCGTTGCTCAATTGTTCGCGCCCTGGGGGGTGAGCCCGAGGCGTCCGTTGCGCTCGGTCTTGCCGCCCTGTCTGCCTTCGACGAAGCGCTCGGGCCCGACAGTCCGAGCAGTGCAGCGAGCCTCATCCAAATCCTGCGGAATCACCAGGTGTTGCCCCCCGACGAGGCGCAGGAATTCGCCGAACGACTACTGGACAACAAGTCCGCACTCGTCGGGCGTCTCTACCGCACGAGCACCGACCGGGAGTGGCTTCGGACCTTGGGGTCCACCGGTCATGCCTTGGGCCATTACGCGGCAGTGTTCGCACACGACCCCGCCCGGGTCTGGGAGCGCGGCCTGGCCTGGAAGGGCGCCATCCGGCAGCTGGCCCGCCGCCATGCAGGCTCGGACTCCGCGCGACTCGACGCGCTGCGGATGGAACTCGCCGCAGCCACCGATCGCGATGACGAGGAAGCAATCGCCACGATCACCTTGGAGAAAGAGGAACTCGAACGGCGCGACGCTGAGGCCTTTGGCCACGTGGTGCTGCAGGGAGCCTCCCCAGCCCAGATCTGCGCCGCCCTCCCCGGCAACAGCGCCCTCGTCGACATCTATGAAAATCCTACGTGGCACCGTTCCTACTACGCGATGGTGATTCGCGCGGGGGAGTGCCAGACTCGCCTCGTCGACCTCGGGGCCGCAGACGACATCGACGAAGCCGTTCGCGCCTGGCTCGACAGGGCCTCGACTCCCGCGGATCTGCCTACGCGAGTGGGCGCTGCGGGTAGGCGATTGCGCGCAAAGATCTGGGATCCGCTGGTGGACGCGGTCGGAGAAGCCGAGCGCATCTATGTGATCCCCGAGGGCGTGCTCAACCGCGTGCCGTTTGGAGCCCTTCCGACCCGCCCAGGCCGCTTTCTTATCGAAGAACGGCGGTTTTCCTACCCCGAGTTTGCGGCCGATGTCGCGACACAGGCGGGTCCGACCGGGTCCGGAGCGCTGATCGTCGGCGGGGTGGATTACGGTCCACAGCGTCCCGACGAAGAGGGGTGCCTGCCGTCGTCCTTCCTGCCTCTCAGCGGCACGGTGTTGGAGGCCCGCACTGTGAAGTCTCATCTGCAGCGAACTGTGGGCCGACGGGAGATTCACAGCCTGTCCGGGACCGAGCCTACGCCCGCTGCGGTGACGGCCGCCGTCACGGGCAAGCGATTCGTGCACATCGCCAGTCATGGCTTCTTCGCGGCGGCGGAAGGCTGTGAGGTGCCGTGGGGTGACCAGACCTTCCTCAACCCCATGACGCTTTCGGGAATCGCGCTCGCCGGGGCCAACGGGGGCGAAGGTCGCTGGCTCGCCGAGGAGGTCGCCACCCTGAACCTCGAGGGCGTCGAGCTCGTCGTGCTCTCCGCCTGTGAGACCGGCCTCGGCGTCGCGACGACGGGCAACGGCGTGCTCGGCCTCCGGCATGCGCTCTCTGCGGCGGGAGCGCAGGGCATCGTCATGAGTCTCTGGAGCGTGCCCGACGAGGAGACAGCTACGCTGATGGACGGGTTCTACCGCCATCTTCGGAAAGTACCAGCGGGTGAGGCCTTACATCTTGCCAAGCTCGATCTCATCGCGTTCCTGCGCGAGGATGCGGAGTTTGCCCACCCGGCGCTGTGGGCGCCGTTCGTCACGGGTGGGCTCGGACCGCAGTAAAGAGGTCAGCGCCAGTCTCCCGAGGAGATGAACCCCGCCCAATCGAAGGGCCGGTCAATCCCCGAGCTCGCTGGTCTGCGAGGAGCTCGAGCTGGGCCTGGCGGAGGGCCTCGGATGCCGGCAGGCCCTTTCGACGGAGGTAGCGCTGGATGCGCGCCTCGACAATGCGCAGCGCCTCGTCAATAGTGGCGCTCGGCCGCCTCGAGGTCGCCTTGGTGTTGGAGGAGAGCACCCAGGTTGCTCAGGGTCGTCGGCAGCTGCGCATTGCGCGGCGTGGCCCGCTGGATGCAGGCCCCCCAGGGCGCTGACCTCCTTCAGGGTGCCCTCTCCGAAGTGGGCGCGGGTGATGGCGAGCGACTCCTCGAGCAGGACCTTCGCCTCCCGATACTCCCCCACATTCCAGAGCGCCGCCGCCACGTTGTTGGTCGGAGTCGCCATGTCGGGGTGGTCGCCGAGCTCCTCGCGCAGGATGGCCAGAGAACCGCGCCGTGCCGCGAGCGCCTTACACCTGTCGTTGGCGCCGAGGTGATGTCGACAACGCCGGCGCGAAGTGCGGCGACGTCTACCCTCTTCGGCCGGACGTACTTCCTCGGCTGGTGTATCGTCACATCGAGAGGTACACGTGCTCCTCCTGACCTTGTCCACTGCGTTCGCAGGTGCGCCCGACCTCGGGCACGCCGTGAGGACCGGCGCCCGGGCCGACGAAGATGCCGCGGTGGTGGTGGGGCTCGAGGACTACTTCGTGTTGCCCGATGTGCCCTATGCCCGGGCAGATGCGCAGGCCTTCGCCGACTTCCTCATCTACACTCGCGGCTTGTCGAAGTCCCGGGTCGCCATGCTGAGCGGCTCGCCGGTCAAGGAGCAGATCCTAGCCGCGGTCGACAAGGCGGCCGTCTCGGCCGGCCAGGGCGGGACCGTGTGGGTGTACTTCGCCGGTCACGGAGCGGCGTCGCCCAGCACCGGCGAGCGCGTGCTGCTCGGCGCCGACGTGCAGGCCGATGTCAACGTCTTCGATGCCCGCGCTGTCTCGGTCGACACGCTACACGAGCGGGCGACGTCCGGTGGCAGCCAGGCGATCTTCGTGATGGATGCCTGTTACACCGGCCGCACCCGCGATGGGGAGGAGCTTGTCGCCGGCAAGCGGTTTGCCGTGCCCACCTACGCCACTGTCGCCAAGCCCCGAGTGCTCGACTGGTCGGCGGCCGGCCCCGGCGAGTGGTCGGCGCCCCTCGAAGGCGTCGGCCACGGTGCCTTCACCTACGCGGTGCTGGGGGCGCTGCGCGGCTGGGCCGATGGGCAGCGGGACGGTCAACGCGACGGCGTCGTCACCGCCGAGGAAGCCGACCTTTTCGTCGGAGAGCTGCTCGCCGAGCTCCAGGTCCACGACCAGCACCCGGTGATGAGTACCGAGTCCGCACGGGAGTGGACGCTGTCTCCGGGAACCGAGGTGCGCCCGGGCACCGAGCCCCCGCCAGCTGCCGAAGCACCCGTCGCCGTGCAGACCCCAGCTCCTGCTCCTGGCCCCGCACCCGCCCCAGCACCCGCAGCCGCCCCGGAACCGGCGGCGGCCGTGGTCGCGCCGAAGCCCGAGCCGGTCCACCCCGACTGTCCGGCCTATTACGCTGGGTGCGGCGGCGAGCTCGCCGGCCACTGGGCCCAGGACACTGTGGGAGATAGCGCTGTGGATGGTTGCTCTGCGGACAGCTGGATCAAGACCGTTCTCGTGAAGTCCTTCACCTTCCATACCGACGACACCGTGTCCCACGTCAACTCCGTCGATCAGGACTGGGTGCGCGACAAGGAGTGCATGAAGGCGGACAAGTACCTGAACTGCAAGGACTTCGACCAGCTCGACACCCAGGACTGCGCGTCGGTCAAGGGGGTGTGCACCTGTATTTCCCACAGCGAGTACGGATCGTTCTCTCGTCGTTCATACACAAACGACAACGGGGTCCTGACTGTCGAGGGGCTCGACAAGCCCCTGTGCACCTGCAAGCGCGATGGCAAGTTGACTGTGTACGACGCGAACACCACCGCGGGCTACCTCTTCGAGAGTCGGTCCCTGGGCCAGTAGCCGTCAAAGAGGGGTGTTGCTAGCTACGGGTCACGAGTGCTTTCAGGGCAGGCGACGGGCCGTCGAGTCGTGGGAGAACGTCGGCATTCGAGGCAGTCACTTGGCGCACTTTCGCCCGACGAAGGAATCGAGGTCGATGGCCTCGGCCAAACGCGCATAGCCCGCAGAGGACAAGTGCAAGCCGTCTCCATCGTCGTACTCGGCGGCCAGGATGGACGGATCGGCCGGGTCTCGGACGGCGGCGTCGAAGTCCACCACGGCATCGCCGATACCACCTGCGCGCAGAGCGTCGTTCACCTCCTGGCGCCTGTCTTCGGCGGCGGCGTGTCCAATCAAGAATCCGGTGGCGTTGCCGGCGGGAGTGAGAGTGGCCACGATCACTTTGGGAACAGGATTTTCGCCGCGGGGCTGCTTGAGTAGGCCGACGGCATCCGCCAGCCCGTCGATGAGGTCGTCGGCGCTGGTGCCCGGCGGGACGCCGAGATCGTTGATGCCCTCGAACAGCACAACGTCGGTCACGTCGTCGTGAACCAGCACATCGGTGCCGATGCGGTCGAGCAGCGCGGCGCCCATGTCCGGGAACACAGCCGGGCCCAGTACTCGGTTGCCGGAGATTCCCAGGTTGATCGGGGACAAGTCGGACCCCGCCTCGATGAGGCGACCGGCCAGTGCATCCGGATACCGGGTGTTTAGATCGACGCCGTCGCTCTGTACGCCGTCTGTGAGGGAGTCCCCAACCATGGCGATGACGGCTCCCGATGCCGGACCGCGGACCTCCAGACCGAAGACCAGGGCGCGATCAGACATCGTGACCGTGTACTCGTCGGCGTCTTCGAGAGCGGCGACATCTCCGCTTTCCGGCGGCGCCAGGAAGGATGTCTGCATGGCCAGGCTGTGCCGGGTGAGCTCTGCTCCGGGCGCTGGGACAAAGGCGCTGATCGCGACCGGCTCGAAGGCCACTATGGCTTGTTCGACGGCGTCGCTGATCACCTCTTCGCCGGGTTGAATCGTGATCTCGACCTGACCGTCGAACAGGACCGGCATCTGGCTGCCGGCGCGAAGGGCAGCTCCATCGTCTTGTTTACCAAGGTACACACTGCTCAATGGAAGCGGTTGGGTGCCGTAGCGGTTGGACAGGCGGATCCGCGCGGACTCGCCGCTGCGGAGGGGCGTCAACAGCAGGCGGACGCTCTGGTCTCCAATCACTTCGGTGGTGACATCGGTCGGAGGGGCGGCCCAGGCGCTAATCCAGCGGGTGCCGGAGCAATCCACGAAGTCATCGCTGCCGGTGTCGCCATCGCCTTTTGCGGAGCACGCAACCACGGCGAGCAGGACGATGGGGAAGACATTGTGGGTCATTGAGTGCCACCGGTGCTGTTTCGTCACAGGTCCTCGAAGTTGGCGATGAGATACCTGAAGATCATCCGGTTGTTGCGGTGATATCGGTCGGGCACGTCCTTCCAGTCCCAGTCGTAGGCGCCATCCACCCACTGGTTGATGTTGGAGATCTTGCTGGTGAACGGGGGGAAGCGCGCATTGGTGGTGCCGGGCACGTCTACCCAGAACCCGCTGAACACCAGGAATGCGTTCTGGCCATCGCCGTACACCGGGTCCGGGTCGGGGTGGCTGGTGAGCGCGTCGAGGCCGAGGGCAGCGAGCTCGTAGCTGGGAACACCAGCGGACGGCATCGCGGGCGGAGAGAGGATCTGGTCCGGGCGGATGGTGTTCTCTCGGGCGCCATCCTCGCGCATCAGCTCCGGGTCGAGGAACCCCGCGACCTCCCGCAGCAGCATGCAGTGGTACACACCGCTGGTCGGGTACAGGGCGTGCGAGCCCTCGGCGACGGCGATGACGGGATGGTTGCCGATCTTCAGTGTGCGGTCGTCGTAGAAGGGCACCCGGATTCGGCCCTGGGTCCAGACCTTGAGCTTGTTGAGAAAGAAGATCGTCTGGTTCTCGAGGTGGCCGCTGATGATCATGCCGCTGGGCCGCGGGCCGTTCTCGAACACCATGATCATCGACTCGCGATCGAACACGTGGGGCCCGATGCCGGTCTTGCGCGCAATGCCGGTCTTGGTGTCGAAGGCGTAGATCAGGTGGTAGGTGATGTAGAACCGGTCCGAATCCGGATCCTCGAGGTAGGAGTAGTAGACCGTGGACTTTCTGGGGTCACCGCCGATCTTGGCGAACACCGAGCTCCACATGTTGAGGAAGTTGAAGTTGAGCAGGTAGTCGCAGTGGCCGTTGAACCGAAGCCACTCACCCAGGTCGGCCAGGGGCACCTTCTCCTTGCCGAAGAGGGTCTTGAGCGTCATGTCGTCCGGGCAGCTGCGCACCTCCTCTGAAGTGAGCAGAGCGTCCAGCGAGACCGGGTAGTACTTCTCCTCGGAGCTGTACAGGAACACCGGCGCATAGCGGTGGGCGAGCTCGTCGATGCGCTCGTGGGACAGCCGCAGCTTCTTCTGCACGAAGACCAGCTGCTTCCACAGGGTTCGGCGCCAGCCACCGCCGGGTTTGCCGGCGTAGACCGTCACCTCCCACGCTCCGTCGGGATCTTCGCCGACCTTGAACACCATCTGGAACCGGACGCGCTTCTTCAGGGACACGAGGCCGGTCTTGAGCCGGTCGCCCAGCCGCGCACTCCACACCAGCGCAAACGACTCCTTGGTGTGCAGCACCTTCTGGATGTCGGCGAGGTGGGTGCGGAGGGCGGGCATCTCGACCTCGATGACGCGGTTCCCCTGCGCGTCGAGCTCGTTGCTGCGTATGTCGAACATCCGGCGGACGGCCATGTCTACCCCTGGCCTGGCAATGTGGTTGTCAGAGACGGGCCCATGTTCGACCTTACCGCTACCGTCTGGTCGCAGTCGGCGGAGCGCCTCAGGATCAGTCGCGTCGGGCTTCCCAGAGCTCCATCGGCCGCAGATCTCCGCTGGCCTGGCCGGAGTGCGAAACGTAGTTCGGACCGACCCGCTTCGGTCCGTCCACCCAAGCTCCGACCGCCCGCATTTCGTCGTCGGGCACCGTTCGAGTGGGTGAGGCACACAGCACATAGAGGGTGCCCAGTTCCTCACGCCATTCGTGCACGTCGGTGTAGCGACCGATCGAAGAGGCGGCCAGCAGCGCCCAGAGCACCTGCAGGCAGATCTCTTCGATGTCGTGCATCGTCTCCTTGTCCACCGGGGTGCCCTCGTGCACGTACTTGCTCCGGAGCCCATAGTGTTTGCGGATCCGTCGCTCGACCCTGTCCAACGGCTTGTCCAGACTCCCGAATATCAGGGTCGCCGCCCGTTTTGCGATGGTCTCAGCCGACTGGGTGTTCTCGCCGAGGAGCAAGTCGAGGGCGATGACGAAGTGGAGGAAGGCCTCGTCGTAGCGCCGCTCCAGACGATGGCGATGCGCGCGTTGGAGGAAGCGAGCGAAGCTCCGGATCGAGGCTGCCAGGGGCGCGTCGAGCTCCAGTCGTCGGAAGTCGAACAGGTCCCGGAGCCACCTCCGACACTCCCGATAGGTCGGCTCGGACGGCATGTTGAGGTGCATGATTCCCCGTGCGGCGAGCATGGCCCACGATCTCTTGCGACCGTCCGCTTGGACCCAGGCGTACAGGCCGATGGAGACACTGAGCATCGCGCGCAGAATCTCTTCCATTTGTCCGCCGATGAAGGCGCTCGCCTCCAGTATCAGGGCCTCATCGGACGCCCTGTCGGGGATGCGCAGGTAATGCACTCTCCACGCCGAGTGGTAGTAGGCATCGAGCAAGTTGCTCCGGTCCGGTTCGGACCATTGGGCCGCGAGGGCGCTCGGCCACGGGCCATGCCACCAGTCGAGCGCATGAGTGTTGACCGGGTGCATCTGGATGGAGAAGCTCCCTGTCATCGACGTCAGGTCTTCCGCGAACTCGGACCCCCCTCGATTTGCGAGCATGAGCAGGACAGACGGGTCGAACCGCTGGAAGACGATGCTCCCCAGCTCGATGCGATACCCATCGCGATGCGGTGTGTGACCCGGGAAGACCACGGCTTGCCGGAGGCTGGCTCCGCGCAAGTTGCGCATGCTGGCGGCCAGATGGTCGACCGGCGGGGTCTCGGGGTCGCGGGACTCGACTGTGAGCCCGAGGACCGCAATCGCGACGTCCCTGTCGGCCGGGTGCCCTGATTTTTCCAGCGTGTTGACGATCACCTGAAGAACGGAATCCAGCTTCAGCTTCAGCTCTGGGTAGGCCAGGTACAGCTGGGATCCGAGCTCTGGAGCGCCCGGCACATTGTCTCGACCGGGGACGTTCAGGAGAATGTATGGACGCTCAGGGACTTCGGCCTGCACGTGGGTCCCCGCCAGGAATGTGTCGAGTCCATCGATCTTCGACAGGTCCATGTCGCCTCCGCTCTGAGTGTAGAACGCAAGGTAGGGTCGGAGGGGATGGGCAATACCTACGACATCGACGACTTCGAGCGGGAGACCGAGCTCGCCCAGACCGTGACCGAGCGTCTCGAGGTGCTCTGGGAGGCGATCGGGCCTCCGCCGGTGTACGCGATGCCGCTCCTCGCGGCCGAGACGTCTGTTGGGTACGAGGTTGGGCTGCGCAGAGCATCGGGTGGGTAGGGTTCCTCTGCTGCGCGGTCGGGGAGGGGCCTGGGCACACCTTGTGAGGATCAGCTCCGTTGGGCCTGCTCTCGCAGGGGCCGCAGTCTGCGGAGGGCCTCGCGCTTGGCAACCTTCTCCGCCTCGGCCTGGTCATCGGAGACTTCGACGCTGTCGAGCAACCGCATCAACCGCTCGGCGTCCACCGGTTCGGCCGGAGGGCCGCGATAGACCGACCCGTCGCGGCGGGCGACCTCGATGTGGCCGTCCACCCAGCTGACCGAGCGGATGGATCCGCGCTCGAAGGTCTGGTCTCCGAGCTGGAGCTGGCCGTTCTCGATGGAGACCTTCTGGGGTCGGTTCATTCTGGCGATTGCGAAGGGAGGCAGGATGGCCCAGCCGAAGACGACGGGCAGGACGATGGCGGTGATCCACAGCAATCCCGGGGCCAGGAAGGGGAGGAACAGGAAGGCGAGGGCGATAGGTACGCTCCCGATGGCGAGGCCGATCAGTCCGAAGAGCCAGTTGTTTACGCGCTTGCTGCGGAGGGCCTGGGGCTGGTCGAGGAGGAAGTGCACACCGTCCTCGGTCCAGGACTCTTCTCGTTCGGGTTCGGTATCGCTCATGGTTGCCCGGTATCTCGATAGACGGTCCCCATGACGACCGTCCCCTTCGACCTGCCCCTGGGCGACAGCATCCTCTTCGACGTCGAGGGCAGCCTCGAGTTCACCGACGCCATGTGCGCCACCACGGTCGGCGGCCCCTCCGGAACCGTTGCGGGCCGGATCATCGTCACCGAGCAGCGTCTCGCCTTCCGCCCCGTCGTGGGCCAACCCCATCCGCAGCGCATCGACATGGGGCGAGACCCGAACTGGCAGATCGAGGTCGTGCAACGCCGCTTCCTCGGCTTGATTCGCCGCGGCGCGCCGGTGGTCGAGATCTCTTATCGATGGGCCAACTACCGCGACATCGTCATGGCCTTCCACGTTCCCGATCCCGAAGCCTTCGTCGAGGTGCTGCGGCGTGAACTGGGGGCTGGCAAAGACGCGCGCACGCTCCTGCGGGAGGCCCTGGACGACGGGATCAGCGACCGCGGTCGGTACGCCCGGATGTTGCACGTCCTGTCGTTTCCTCAGGGGTTCTGGCACACCGAGGCCATCGACGACCTGGTCGACCTCGTCAGCGATACGTTCGAGGAGCTCGGGATCGAGCTGGATGAAGCCTGGGTCCGCGGTCTCGAGCTCGACGTGGAGCCGCTGTATGGGCCAGAGGACTACGAGACCGGGCCCGGTAGTGAGGCCTGGGCGCGGAAGGAGCAGGTCGAGCGGATCTGTGTCGCCGCGAACGCGGTGTTGGATGGGCCGCGTCGGTTCTATCAGTTTGCCGAGGATGTTCCGGGTTGGGAGTTCGACGAGGCGGTTTGGCTCTTTCTCGATGCGTCGGAGCGGGAGCGCTTGCTTGAGCTCGACATCGTTCGCCCGGTCTGACGTCCTGAAGGTGGCATGCCGGGCTGGATGGGCCCGGCGACCTGTCCGCTTCTCTACTCGCAGCTGCTGGCGGGGGCGTTTGCCGTCACCTCGATCTTGTGGTCTTCGCCCTCCTGTTGGCGGCGCACCACCGCGCTCGCGTCCGCAGCACCCAGGAGAGTGACCGCCCAGGCGCCGCCCTTCTTGCGGCCGTCGTCTCCGCTCTCCTCGTTCAGGATGCGCCAGCCATCGCCCTGAAGGAGGGCCACTGCGGCCGCTTCCTGTACGCCCGAGTCTCGGGCCGTATTGGAGGAGGACACCACCTCGTCGTGCGGATCGGCGCTGGCTTCGCCCGTCCAGTTTCTGGTCAGCCTGACCTGTCGCACGATGCGTCCCTCACACGTGTCGACGCGCAGCGCCCATGTCCCGTTCGTTGTGAGCCAGGACGCCGCTCCCCGACAGGAGAATCGGTTCGTGCCGGAGGGAATGCAGGTGTAGCGAGGGTAGGCGCCATTGCGTCCGGCGGGCAGACGCTCACCGAGGGCCACGCCAGCCAGAATGCGTCGCGCTGGGGCGACGTTCGGTTCGGGGGCTTCGTCGGCCTCGGTCGCCGGCGCTTCGTCTGGCTCGCCGGCGTCGGCGTCGGCGTCGGGGTTCACGTCGACTTCGGCCACGGCCACCTCCGCGTCGGGTGGGTCCTCAGGCACCAGGGTCGGAGGTTCGGGGAGGTCGGGCTCGGCCCCTGGCTCGCCCCAAGCTCTGGCGGGGTCCACCTCATGCGTGGGTTTGTCGGGCGGGATGGCAGGCGCGGGTATCGGGCGCTCGGGCTCCGCTTCAGCGTTTGTCTCGGGTTGCACCTCGGGCTGCGCATCGGTCTCCGGTGGCGCGGCGACGAGCGCTGCCTCTGCTCCAGGTGCCACTGTGACCTGGTCTTCCTCGACAGGGCTGGGGATGGCCAACAGGGACAGGCCATAGAGCCCCGGAACGCCCAACAACGCCAGCACCAACGCAGCGAACAACCACGTTCCCAGTGGCCGACCGGCCGATTGCTCTCTAGTGTCCGCAACCCCGGGCAGGCTGCCGCTGAGCTCGCTGGGTTGCTCTGGGGTCGAGGGGGCTGGCGCGTGCGAAGTCGGCAGCTGCTGGAGGTCTGCCGCGTACTCCGGGAGGTGTGCCCGCCACCAGCTGGTCGCAAGTCCCTGCGTCCATGGACGCTCCAGGGGCACCGCGTCCAATGCCTCTAGCAGTGCAGCGGCGGAGGGGAAGCGCTCGTTGGGGTCTTTGGCCAGGCACCGCAGCACCACATCCGACAGCTCCTTGGGGATCGGCATCTCTGAGACGATGGGAGGGGGCGGCTGTGAGAGGTGGGCGACGACCATCGCCACCGCGGTTTCGGCCTCGAAGAGGAGTCGGCCGGTGAGCAGCCAGTGCAGCACACATCCCAGGGAGTAGAGGTCGGCGCGACCGTCGGCCAAGGCGGGCGATCGGGCCATCTCTGGAGCGAGGAATGCCGGCGTTCCGAGCACGTTCTGGGAAGCGGTGATCTGTTCCTCGGGGCGTTCGGCCGAGAACTTCACGAGTCCGAAATCGAGCACTTTTACAAAATCGTACTCGAGCCCGAGGCGGCACAGGAAGATGTTCGCCGGCTTGATGTCCCGGTGCAACATGCCGCGCTGGTGTGCTTCGTTGAGGGATTGGCATACGGCACGTCCGATGTGCACAACGCGGGCTGCGTCGACTGGCCCCGTGTGCGCCACCAGCTGCTTGAGGTCGACTCCGTGCAGCAGCTCCATGACGTAGTACAGCGCTCCGTCGTCGGTGACCCCGAAGTCGTAGAGGTCGACGGTGTGCGGCGACTCCAGAGCGGAGGTCGCTCGAGCCTCCCGCTTGAAGCGCTGCAGGAGCTGGTCGCGGTCGACGCCCCCTCCTGGTTGGATGCGCTTGACGGCTGCCGGGCGTCCGAGAAGGGTGTGCCTCGCGCGCCATACGTCACCCATACCGCCCCTGCCGAGCAGGTCGATGAGCTCGTATTGGCCGAGGCGCTGTCCCTGAGCCATGGGTGGGGAGATCCGCATGCAGGGGCATTCTAACGCCCCCGGGTCACCGCGGTTTCGGTGCTGGCCCCGGCCTCGATCGGCCAGGAGACCTTCACCGTTTGCGGTGGAGATCGTCCCTCGTCCCTCTCGGTGTCCTAGAATCCAGGGCTACATTGGGGGGCGCATGTGGTTTGCAGGGTTGTGCGTAGGCGTGGCGAGCGCGGGTTTTCCGGCCCACGACGCGCCATTCAAGTCTGGCCACCAGGCCCCCGCGGACGCCGGCGTGGTCATCGGCATCGAGGACTACTTCGCCCTGCCCGACGTGCCTCACGCCGACCGAGACGCCCGGGCTGTCGAGGACCTGATGATCTACACGCTGGGCGTACCCACCAGCCAGGTCATCCGGGTCGACTCCCCAGCGAGCAAGGAGCGGATCGAGAAAGCGCTCGATCAAGCGGCTGATCTGGTCGGCACCGGCGGGACCTTGTGGGTCTACTTCGCCGGACATGGAGCCGCCTCTCCCTCGAGCGGGGAGCGGCTGTTGCTCGGTGCGGACACCCTCGCCGACGCCGACAGCTTCGAGGCGCGCTCGGTGTCCCTGTCCGACATCAAGAAGAAGACCGTCGGTGCCGGTCGCGCCGTGCTGATGGTGGACGCCTGCTACTCCGGTGCCAGTCGCGCCGGCGGCGAGCTGCTGCCCGGGAAGCGCTTTGCCGTTCCGTCCTACGCCATGCCGGCGGAGTCCTCGTGGATCGAGTGGCACGCCGCCAAGCCGGACCAGCTCTCTGGTCCCCTGGACGTCGCGCGGCACGGCGCCTTCACCTGGGCGATGGTCGGCGCTCTGCGAGGCTGGGCGGACGGCCAATTGGACGACCTGCCCGACGGCAAGGTCACCGTGGTCGAGGCTCAGCTGTACGTCGAGTCCCTCCTCCGGACGGTAGGGGTCACCGACCAGGAGCCGGTGTTGAAGGCCAAGACCGACACCGCGACGCTGCACGCCGCCGCGAAGCTCGAGGCCCGACCCGACGATGCCGCCCTGCGCGCCCAAGCCGCGGGCCACGTTGCCGCGCCGGCGCCTGCAAATCAGACTGCCGGCGGCGGAGGCACGTCTACGCAGCCCGCTGAGACCGCGCCTACAGGATGGGGACTCTGCACCGACCTCCTCGCCAAGGACTGGTGGGCCAAGCGGGCCTGGCTCTCTCCGACCGTGCCGTACAGCGCCTGGAGCTGCGACGGCGGCAAGCCCGGCTGGAATGTGGGCTGGTTGGCTGTCTACAAGATCCCGCCCCAGCCAGGTCGCTCGATGGAGGAGGTCGTGCGCGACGAGTTGATCAAGTACCCGAAGCAAGCTGCAGAGACACGGGAGCAGGGGGGCGTCGCGGCGTCTTACGGACCCTACTGGGAGGACGCCGACCCCCACGACGTGCAGACCTGGAGGGAGCTGGCGCTCCGTGCGCCCAGCGGCGAAGTCACGGCCCGATACAACAAGTTCTCGTACTACATGCCGACCACCAAGAAGCCGAACAGCAACAACACCGTCAGCCAGGACTGGATGGTGGTCGAGGATCCGCGCATGCCGGGCTCGGTGCTCGCGTGCTGGCCCTGGTCGGACGGGAAGAAGCGCTTTGAAGAGGACTGCGGCGGCATGCTTCAGGGCATGCTGGCGCAGCCCATCTGGTAGCGGCGGTCGCCGGGCGCGCGGGCAGCGTCGAGCCACCGCTGGTGGTGACGCTCTAGTCGGGCAATTTTCGCGACATTTGGCCCCCACCCTCGTCCCTCCAGTCGACCCCCTGCACGCGGCGCAATCCAGCCCGCGGAACGGAGGGAAGAGGAGTTGGCTGTGACCGGAAGAATGTTCGTGGGAATGGGGTTTGTTGGCGTGTTCATGGGGATGGCGTGTCTGTGCGGAAGCGCCTCTGAGGAGGACAAGGCGCGCTGGGCAGCCGAACGCGCAAGGAACGGCGAGATCATCGCGTCCTTTCGCGCCGAGCTGAGCGCCATCGGCGCGGGGATGGGCCCGGTGGGGGACCTGGAGCGCATCGAGTGTGAAGACCCAATCTTCAAAGCCGCGCTGAAGCCGCAGGAAGAAGGGCGGGACGAATACCGCTGGAAGCGCGAAAACAAGACCGTGTGGGCAGCGCTGACCACGCAGATCGGGGAACACGGTACCGTCGAGGTCCCCGCCAACCCGACGCTGGACGGGTTTCCATGGTCGAACCGCTCTGGCTGGTCGAGCCTGGCCAAGGTCGACGAGAAGACCCACCTCCTCAAAGACACGGCGTTGATGGTGGCGGCCCGGCCCGACGTTGTAGTGGTGGTACGACCGTTACTCTATCGACCTCCGACTGTCTTGTCGGAGGGTGGGTTCCTTAAGGACGGCAGCTTCGAGAGCGGTCTGGCCTTCGGCTGGCTGGATGTCTGGTCACGCGGCGACACACCCGAAAGGCTCTGCACCGTGGGTTGGAAAGCGGAGAACTCCGACGAGGTGGGCGGTGGGCTCGACTTCGGTGAGGAAGACGACCTGGGGGACCTGGTTCGAAAGGACTTCCACAACAACATCGCCGCGTCCATAGAACGGGCGGTCCGAACGCTGAATGAAGCCTGGGTGTTGGACTGACAAGCCGGTCGTCAGGAAGACGGTGTTGGCCCAAACCAAGGACACCCTGCCGATGCATCGGGTGATGCCATACAGCGCTCAGCCGCTTCAGGACACCTGTAGGGGTCAAGGCCCTCCAGGGACTGGCACGGGAGCTGCACCGAGTTCGGTCGGGAGGACAGATGGTGACCATCGCCCGATTCATGACAAGAGACCTCGTCACCGTGGACGCCGAGGCCCCCGCCCGCCGACTCGCGCGCACCTTCGCGACTCACAGCTTGCGACACCTGCTGGTGCTCGACGAGGAGGGGCACCTGGTGGGCATTGTCGACGATGCCACCGTGTTCAAGTTCGGACTCTTCACTTCGGAGCGGGGCTGGGAGCCCTTCGCCCCCGACGACCGGGAGCCGACCGCGCGAGAGCTGGCGAACCCGGCCCTCATCGCCCGGGTCACAGAGCTCGTGCGCCCCGTCCCAGCGTGATCGCCGTCCCCACCGACCTGTCGTCGCGGTCGTTGTCCGTGCTCCCGGTGGCCCGGCGGCTGGGCAGGGTCACCGCCGTGAGCGTCTTCGGAGTGCCGGCGATGATGCTGGAGGACAAGGAGGAAGCTCGCCGGGTGGTCGATCGGCATCGTTCCTCACGTCGCTCGGAGGTTCTCGACGCCCTGTCCCAGCGAGGGTGCGACGACGCCGAAGCGGTCGCCATTCAAGGTGTTCCGGTGGAGAGCCTCGCGGAATGGATCGATCGACGCCGCCCCGAAGCGATCGTCATGTCTTCCCACGGCCAGACTGGTTTCGTCCGGTTGCTCCTGGGTTCTGTCGCCTCTCGGCTGATCCGGGTCTCCTCTCGGCCGGTGTGGATCATCCACAGCGACCGCGCGATCTCAGCACTGCTGGCAGACCACCCTCGGATCCTGGTCGCCATCGATCCCGCTGTCGATCAGAGCGAAGCGCTCTTCGCCGCGATCGTCCCCTGGGCGATTGCGCTCGACGCCAAAGTCGACCTGGTGGCGGTCGCGGGCCCTCTCGGGAGCGAGGCCGACGACGCCGAGCGCACGCTCGAACGGGCGCGCAGCTCCCTCCCGGAGGCTGTGCGCGGCGCCATCGAAGTCCGTCTGGGCGCTCCGCGTGCCCAGATCATCGACTGCGCGGGGTCCCACGACCTCGTCGCTGTGGGATCTCACACGCGGGGCGCCCTGGGCCGGCTCCTCCTCGGCTCCGTGAGCGCTGGCGTGGCACGGCTTCTTCCAGCCGTTGCCGTCATCCCCCTGTGAGGGCCAGACGGCTCCGAAGTGCCTCGACGACGTCGATCCGGGTGTAGACCCCAACCGCGTCCGGCCCATCGAGTACCGGAACGCAGCCGATCCGCTGTCTGGACATCATGCGCGCGACCGCGACCAGAGGCGCGCGGCGGGTCGTGAAGCACACGCTCTGGTTTCCCAGAATGTCAGCCGCTCGCAGGTCGAAGCCGTCCAGGACCCCACGTGCCTCCAGGTCCCGCCAGGAGAGGACGCCGTCCAGTCGGTTTCCGTCCAACACCAGGACGTGGCGGATGCCGTGCTCCTCCATGAGTGCCATGGCGTTTCGCGCCGGTTCGACGCGCTGAATCGCAAAGACCCTGCGCGACGGCAACTCCGCGACTTCCTCGTCCTCTGGGAGCAGCGCCACGGCGGTCCGAACGAGGTCGCTCTCGGTGAGGATTCCGACGGGCCTCTCGGCGTCGTCGACGATGACGGCGACTCCCTGCCGAGCCGCCATGAGCCGGGTGAGTGCCACCGAGATGGGAGTGTCACGGAGGAGGACGGCTTCGACGGGGTCTTCTATCGCCGCTACGGTCTCGGTCCCATCGGGAGCCGACTCGATCCGCGCGTCAGACACCATGCCCGAAAGGACGCCAAAGGTGCCGGTCACCGGTAGGTGCCGGAAGCCGTGACGACGCAACAGGCCCGCTGCCGTAGACGGCGACTCGGTCGCCTCGATGCAAACTGGATAGGCGGTCATCAGGTCAGCGGCGGTCAACATGTCGCCCTCCTCGGGACTGTGGATACCCCCACACAGAGCAGGAATCGTGCCGCACCGTCGGCCCTCCTCTTCGATGGCACCGGTGGGCGAAAGCGCACGCCAGTTGCGTCTTTCGCCACCCAGGAGGGCCAGCCTTCGCCGCGTCAGCGCCGTGAATCGCCCGAGTGGCTTCGCGAAGGTGGAGCCGAGTGCCGTGTGGCACATCGGGCGTAAACCGGACCTCTGAATCGCTCCTTGCGGAAGCCTGACCCCTTGAGCGTCTCGACCGGCGATCTTCCCTGGCGCAGGCTGCTGATTTACTGCCGCGTTGGCGGCTTCGCCCTCTCGGCCACCCTTCTTCCGGCGGAATCGTACTCGTAGGAGACGTGCTTCAATTCGCGCCCGTCGGGGGCGACCCACCGCTCGGACTGGATGGCCGTCCCGTACTCGTCCCAGACATAGGTGATGTCAGAGGCGCCCTCAGGGCCTGCCGTGGGCTCTCCGGCCGCATTGCGGTACACCGCGGCCACCTGCCGACTGCGCTGGTCGCGACGACGGATCAGCACGGCCACACCGAAGCCATCGACGAGCTCGCCCTTCGCGTCGCGATGCTCCTGGCGGGTCCAGCCCGGCTGGGAGGAATCGCAGAAACGCCTGACTTCCGCTGGAAGCGTCGCGGTTCCTGGCTGGCCGGCTAAGGCAGAGGCCATAGTGCCTGGACGGATCGCGGCGAGGTACAGCTGACGACCAAGGAGCTCCTGCCAAGGTTGAACCCATGAGCGAGACGACAAACAGGGAAGTGCATTCCGGTACTGACATTGCCAAGCACGCCGGCACCACCGCCATCGTGCGCGGAACCTACATCGAGATCGACGTGCGTAAGGGCAAGACGGGCGACGCGGTTCACCTCGGCCACGCCGGCATCAGGCTCAAGGACGGCACGGTCGTGTTGCTACTGCCACCGGCACACGCCGACGCGAAGCGCTCAAAGAGCGAGCGCGACGAGCTACGTGACAAGCCGGCCGTCGCCGAGGGGACCCTGCATCGGGTCTGCCCCGACACCGGAGGCGCGAGCCTGCAGCTCCCCTGCCTGTCGCCGCTGCTGCACGTGGTGGACCCTGAGCTACACGAGATGCTGAGGCAGTAGCGTTGCGGTGGTCTGGGATTTCGCGCTCGATGGGGCTCACCAGAGGCAGACCAGGGAGGCGCTGATCGCGGTCCGTGTCATCATCGACCAGGTCTCGATTTCCCACCGGTTCCCAAGCAGGCCAGGCGGGGGTGTAGAATCGGCAGTCGGGAGTCAGGATGACCGGCGCATGGGCTGCCGTTTTGTGGATGTGCACGGCACTGGCTTCGCCAGTCCCATCATCGGCGGACGCCGAGGGCAAAGAGCGCGATGAAAGGGTGGAGCAGCTGTTCGCCACGGGGCGAGTGGCCGAAGCCGAGGCCTTGGCCAGAGAGAGCCTGGAAGACCGAAGACGCGCCGGAGGCGACGCTCACCTGGACTTTGCGTCGAGCCTCCACAACCTGGTGGCAATTCTGCTGAGCCAGGGCAAGGGGAAGGCCGCCCTGCCCCTGAGCGAGGAGTATGTAGCGGTGCGGCGCGCCGCGCTCGAGCGAGTCCGGGATACCGCCGAGGTCGAGCAGGCCCGGCTCCTTCTGGCGATGAGTCTGGGCTACCTCGCCAAGCTCAGGAAGGAACAGGCGAATTACTCCACGGCGCTGGCGCTTCATGACGAGAACATCGCGATTCGGCGCTCGATGCTGGGCGAGGACCGAACCGACCCCGACTGGCTCGACTTCGCGACCCAGCTGAACAACCTGGCGACCGTGTATCGGACGATGGGGAATTACGCGGCGGCAGAACCCATCTTCGAGGAGGCGCTGACCATCCTCGAGAATGCTCTCGGGGAGCATCCCCGCGTCGGAACCATCTTGAACAACCTCGCCGGAATCGCCGAGGCAAAGGGAGATTACGACGCGGCCCGCCTCTTGTATGAGAGGAGCTTGGCGGCCTACCGCACCTCCCTAGGAGATGGCGATCCGCTGGTGGGAATCTGCCTGGGCAATCTGGCGGGATTGGCGGTGGACCAGGGCCACTTCGACGAAGCGCAGTCACTCTTCGAAGAGAGCGCCGCGATCTTTCGCAACGCTCCCGGCCAGGAGGGCGAGGAGGCCGTGACCCTGAACAATCTGGGTCTCCTGCTTCGCGAACAGGGGAAATTCGCCGAGGCACGGCAGCCACTCGAGGACAGCCTGGCGATGACGCGCGAGGCGTTGGGCGACGACCATCCCGACGTGGCGACAGGTACCAGCAACCTCGCCATGGTCCTGGAGTCCCTGGGCCTGTACGGAGAGGCCCGGCGCACCTACGAGAAGAGCCTTGCGATCTCCAAGGCCAACCTGGGTGAAGATCACCCCAATGCCTCCGCCAGGAATAATCTCGCGTCATTGCTCATCAGGCAAGGCGACTACGTAGCCGCTCGAGGACTCTTGGAAGACGTGCTGTTCCATCGACGCCAGGCGGGTTGACGTACTGTTAATCTCCTCTCTGGCGACGAAGGGCTGGGAGCCGAGCTGACCGGCTAGGGTGCTGATAAGGTCGTGGATGTGGGGGATACACCTATAGAATTCATCGATTGTGGCTCCGTGGATGCCGCGGATATCGCATCCTGCACCGCACTCCACACGCTGCGCTGCAGGTCTTTGAAGAACGCGTCGGCACTTCCGCGCACCCATCCCCTGCGCATCCTGCGCGCCACCAAAGGCGACCTCGAGGGCCTGGACAATCTCGAGGAAGGCGCACCTCTGGCGCGGGACCTTCGCGGGTGCCTACCCCAAGCTCGTCACTGTCTCGGTCATCTCTCCCACATGGGAGGCGGGGAAGATGCCGGCGTTGCGAAATCTGCGCTGTGCTGCGCCGTCCACATTCGAGCCGCTCCGAGGCACCACCCTCGACCGCCTCGAGCTCGATGAGGTCTGTACGCCTGATCGACAAGGCGCGCTTGCAACCGTCGCCTGGCGGCGGTCGAGACCCCTCGTGAGTGGCTCGGTGATCTCGAAGATGCCAACACCTTGACCATCAACGGACCCCCAGCTGACGAGCGTTGCCGGCCTCGAGGGAATCGAGAACCTCCAGATCTTGACGCTGGACTGCCCCGCGCTTCGGTCTCTCGACGGGCTGCAAGGGCTACCGGACCTGCGGGTTGTCGACGTTCGCGGACTCGCCGGGCTCGGCAATGCGGATGTCCTGGCCAAGGCGCCACAGCTGCGAGCGGTGTTCATCAAGGGCACGGCCATTCGCAAGGCCGACGCCGACGGTGGCGTGCAGTGGGCCCTGAACACGGCTGCGAACCCAGACGTGACGAAGGCCGTAGACAAGAAGCGCCCGAAATCACCAAAGAATCGGACAAAGGCGAAGAAAATACCCGTACCCGAAGATCTGAGGCGGGTCTGGGAGGAGGTGGTCCCCCAGCTGTACTCGCGCGAGTGGGACACCCTCAACGGGACCGGCTCATCGAGGTCGGTCGGCCCGAGCTCTTCGATGCCCTGCTGGCAAGCACGACCAGCCCCAGGGACGTGGCAGGACCGCTGCGACGGGGGAACGGAGCCCTGGTCAGCGTCAGGAACCACCGCGTTGAGTAGCGCCGATTTTTTAGTGCCTGGTCTGCGGGATGTATGACGCCGCGCGTCGAACGCTCCATCGCGTCAGCCAGAGCCAGATGGCGCCGGTCCAAGCGCGGGCCCTGTTGGCGTTCATCTCGGTGGCTTGTATCAGGCATCGCGCAGCTACGTCTCCTCGTCCAGCGCGCGCCGACATATCCGCCCGTCGGATCAGAAGTGCATGGCGATGAGCTCGGTCGAGAGAGGGATTCCTCAGGGCGACTTCGTACCATTGGGCGGCGCGATCGTGAGCGCCTTCGGCGGCGGCGGAGATTGCGGCGAATTCGGCCCAGAGCGCGGCTTTCTTTGGAGCATTCGCCTCGAGCCAATGGGCGGCGATACGGTTTGGTTCGGGATGGGGATGGGCCGCGAGGGACTGGGCGAGTACGCTGTGGAGGCGACGTACCACTCGGGGCGAACAGGCGCAGGCGACCGCGAGGCGAAATCGTTCGTCACTGCACGCCACGCGTCCGGATCGTACAGTGACCAAACGTTGAATGCCAAGAAGTTGGAGGGTTCCCGCGAAGTCGGCGATCGGCAAGGCCAACTTCAGGATCCATCGGCGGGTCGGCGCCGCGGCTATGGCGATGAGCGCCAACAGCGCGCGTGCGTCGGGCGGCAGCTCCAGTACCTGATGCGTGACGAGATCCTGAATGGAAGGGCGTGCAAGGGTGTCGGCTTCGAGCACGTCGATCATCCGAAAGAGGAGGTGCGGGTTGCCTTCTGCGCCCTCAATGGCCTCCTGCACCTCCGCCTGTTCCGGGAGCTGTGTGTGCGCCAGAGCCAGGGCCTCCTGCGGAGACAAAGGCCCAAGTTTCAGGCGCGTTCCCCGGTCCACGACGTCCAGGAATGCGGGGGGGCATTCGCCGATGCGGAACGTACCCACCAGATGTATCGGCGCCCCAGTGTCCTCGATGGCCGTCCACAACGCGGCCGAACGTCTGTCGGCCCATTGAAGATCGTCGACGAAGATCACTACCGGTGTATGGCGGGCGACCGCGGCGATCAGCTTGGCGACGGTCTCCACGGCATCGCCTTCACCGTCGGGGTCGGCCAAAGGAGGGAACCGCAGTTGTTGCAGCGTCGGGAACGCCTGCACTGCGGTTCGCATGTTGGGCGGAAGGAGACTTGCGACCAGGGTTCTGTCCATTTTCCGCAGATGCCGCGTGAGGGCGTCGACCACCATGTCGAAGGCCTTGAAGGGCACGGTCTCCTGGGGGCAGCACCGGCCCTCGAAGACGATCTCGTCTGTGCAACTGCGATCGACGAAGCGATGTACGAGGGCGGTCTTTCCGATGCCAGTGCCTCCTTCTACGAACGTGCTCCGCGTATTTCCATCGGCCACTTCTCGCTGATTTCGTTGCAGCGTGTCAAGGGGTGCCAAGCGCCCTATGAACACCCGTCGGTCCTGCGGCGGGATCGTCGCGGTGCTCGGCGGGCTTCCAAAAACGGAGAGGATCTGGTCTCGCGTCGGGCGCATTTCGCAATCGAAATCCACAAGTTTTGCGGCCAGACCCGACAGCTGTGGGTGGGCGCCGTTCGGGAGGGCCTCCCGCAGCATGACGCCGAGCGAATACCAGTCCGACGAGGGGCCGGTGTCCAACGCGAACAGGCGCTCGGGCGACATGTATTTGGGTGTTCCTGGCCGATGGGTATCGGCGGGAACGTATCGGCCTTGCGTCGCCACCAGACCGAAGTCGACGATGGCCAGGGTGGCGTTCGCCCGGACCAGGACGTTGGACGGCTTGAGATCCCGGTGCAGCAGACCGGCACTGTGCAGACCGGCGACGCCCGCGACGAGCTGCCGGAACACGTCACTCAATGTTCCGGGATGGCGTGCCAGCCAGGTGTCCAGGTGCATACCGCGAACCAGGTCCATGGTGAAGAACCAGTGTCCATTCTGGTGAAACAGCTCATGCAGCCGAACCAGATTGGGATGCATGACGTCGGCCAGCGAGCGGAACTCGTTCTTGAAGCGCAGAATACTGCGTGCATCTCGCCGGTGGAGTGACTTGAGTGCGACAGGGACCCCGATCTTGCGGTCGAAAACCTCATAGACGGTGCCCATTCCACCCTTTCCAAGCTCTCCGACAATGTGAAAACGCTCGCCGAAGCCCACGCGTGCCGGAGGAATGATGGGGATGCGGGACGAAGACGATAGGGACATGGCAACTCCTGACGTCCTTCACCCCGTCGGCATCCGATTCACGCCAGAATTTCTCTGATAGTCTGGGCGTTCCACATGGCCTTCGATCCCGACAGCATCGACGACGATACGTATGCGCACCTGAAGGCGCTGGCGGCGCAGATCCACCGGGATCGCGCCAATCGGCCGGCGACACTCCGACCGACGGCGCTGCTGCACGAGGCGTGGCTGCGGGTCGGCGATTCTGATCATTCCTACCAGAGTAAGGCCCACTTCATGGCCACCGCGGCCCTCGCCATGCGGCAGGTGTTGTCGAATTATGTACGAGACAAGGGCGCGGCAAAAAGGGGAGGTGGGCGCCTGCAGACAACGCTGTCCGGTCTCGCTTCAGAGGGCGATCGGCCTGTCGAATTTCTCGATCTCGCCGACGCTCTGGACGCACTCACGGAGGTGCGCCGACAGGATGCCGACGTGGCCGTAATGCGTGGAATCGGCGGGCTCAGCGTCGACGAGATTGCCGAGGTGATTGGGGTATCCCCTCGTACCGTCGACCGGTCATGGCGACGTGCCAGAGCCTTCCTTGTCGCCCGCCTCGCCTGAGCGCAGCGAAACACAGTGTGTTCTACAATGATGCATGTCTCCAACCGGTCCCCCGGATTCGCCTGAGCCACATCAGAACCTCTCGGTGGAGCAGATGCGGCGGGCGTTTGCCCTCTTCGACAAGGTTGTCGACCTGCCGGACGATCGTCTGGAGGATGCCCTTCGCGAACTGGCTGGCGGCGATGCCGGGTTGATCGAGGCGACTCTTCAACTCATCCGGGCCGACCGCAACCACGACGGCAACCTGGACTTGCTCGGCATTGTAGACAAGGGTCCACGCGGCGAATCGACCCACCCCCAAACCTGGGATCAAAACGCGGGCTACAAATCCTCGGAATCCGCCGCAGACACCATCGGGCACTTCGTCATTCAGGGGGTGCTCGGGCAGGGTGGCATGGGCACGGTCTACCTGGCCAAACAGGTGAAGCCAGTGCACCGGGTGGTCGCGCTCAAAGTCATCCGAGCGACTATCACCGCGGCATCGGCTTTGGCGCGCTTCGACCTGGAGCGCGAGGCGATGGCGCGTTTATCTCACGCCAATGTCGCCAAAATATATGAGGGCGGCACGACGGACGATGGCATGCCGTGGTTCGCCATGGAACACATCGACGGGCCTCCGATCACGTCGTATTGCGATCAAAAGCGACTCCCGATCACCGATAGGTTGTCCATCTTCATTTCCATGTGTCGGGGCGTAGAGCACGCCCATCAGCGCTCCATCCTTCACCGTGACCTGAAACCGTCGAATGTACTGGTGGCCGAGGAGGACGGACTGGCCGTGCCCAAGGTCATCGATTTTGGAATCGCCAAAGCGGTGGACAGTCCGCTCGCCGCCCACCTGACTGGCTCGGGCATGATTGGCACTCCGGCCTATATGAGTCCGGAGTCCATGACCGCGCAGATGGCTGGGGACGTCGACACGCGGCATGATGTTTACGCACTTGGAATCCTGCTTTACGAGCTTCTGGCCGGCACGCGTCCCTTCGAGCCTGTCGAGGCCAACATCATGCGCTTGATCGCCAGCGTGGTGAACAAGGAGCCGCCAGCGATGAGCACTCAGCTCGGGCAAACGACTGCGTCCAGTGCAGCCGAGATAGGCGCCAATCGGCAGATTGCAAAGGGGGAACTGCGCCGTCGCCTCGAAGGTGACCTCGACAGCATAGTGAACAAGGCCATCGCACGCGATCGACAGGATCGGTATGGGTCCGCGGCTGAACTCGCGACCGATGTACAGCGCTACCTCGATGATGAGCCCGTCCTCGCCGTGCCGCCAAGTCGTGGCTATCGAGCCGTCAAGTTCGTGCGTCGGAACAGGGCTTTTGTCGGTGCGGCCTCAGCGGTTGGGGTGGCAATGGTCCTGGGGATCATCGGGACATCCGTGGGTTTGGTGCGTGCCAACCGGGAGGCTGTTCAGGCGCACCGCCAGGCCGAACGGGCGGATCGCGAGGCTGCCGCCGCCGCAGAGGTCACCGACTTCCTGATCGAGATGTTCGAGGTGCACTCTCCGTCGGAGTCGCGCGGCCGCACCATCACCGCGCAGCAGATCCTTACGCCGGGCACGAGGCGGGTCGGCGACCTCGAGAACCCGAAGCTACAGGCGCGCCTTCGGGACACGCTGGGGCGCCTGCACGACCAGGTCGGGCTCCACGAGGATGCCGAGTTGCTACTCGGCGACAGTGTGATGCAGTACCGCGAGCTCGGCGACGAGTTCGGTCTGGCCGAGTCCTTGCTCCACCTTGGCGACGCCCTGATCCACCGCAGCAAGCTCGAAGAGGCCAGGGATGCCCACACCGAATCGCTTGCCATCCGCCGGCGCATCCTGGGTCCGGACCACGTGGACATCGCCCAGAGCCTGGGAGCGCTCGGCATGGCGGAGTCCTGGCTCGCCGACTTCCCGACGAGCATCGCGCTGCTCGAGGCGTCGCTCGCCATCCTGAACAAGCATCTGCCGCCGACCGACGAACGCGTCCTGTGGACCCGGGAACAGATCGCGGGTATCACAGGGAACATGGGCGACTATTCCGTGGCGGAGCAGGGCCACCGTGAGGTCCTGGCGCTCAGGCTCGAGACCCTCGGTGCCGACCATCCCGACGTCGCCGAGAGCTACGATCACCTCTCCCTCGTCCTCTGGAACAGGGGTGAGCACGCCGAGGCGGAACAGGCCTCCCTGAAGGCGATTGCGATCGCCGAGAACGCCCTGGGGCCCGCGCACCCGCGCACACTCATGATGCGGTCGCAGCTCGCACTGGTCCTGCAGGCTCAGGGCCGATTGGACGAGGCCGAGGTCCTGTATCGGCGGACCTTGGAGCGACAGATCGAGGCCATCGGCGCACGGCATGCCCACACCGCGCGGACCCAGTTGAACCTGGCCGCGCTCCTGATTCGGCAGAAGCGCTACGACGAGGCTGAGGTGCTGGCGCGGGACAGCCTCGCGGTCGGTCGTGAGGTGCTGTCGAAGAACAGCTTCCAGCTCTCCTGGACAATCGGCACGCTGGGCAAGCTGCTGCGACGCACGGGCGAACTCGACGAGGCCGAACCGCTATATCGCGAGGCCCTGCAGATGAAGCGGGTCTCCCTCGGCGACGGGCACATCGGCACTGCCATCGCCGCACACGATCTGGCAACACTGCTCGTCCAGAGCGGTCGCACCGACGAGGCGATACCGCTGCTGGAGGAAGCGGTCGCGATCGCCGATGCCAGCGACGGCGATCCAAAAAACCTCACACGATTCCAGAAGAGCCTCGACGCGGCGCGGTAACCGGCGCATCACGGAATCGTGAGGCAGCGCCGAGGTGATTCCCCTCCCGAGTTGAATGTCGCCCTACTCACAGCGTTCATCCGCGATATTTCCGGACGGCGTGAAGTGCCGCACCCACCTCGGGCACCCGTGGGGGCCGTCGACAGGCGCGCCAGATGCGTCGAACCACCGCTCCTCGATGAGGCGACCCTTGCGATCGCGGGTGCCCTCCCAGCGGGACCAACCCTCGGGTCCTGGAGCCGCTTCGCCATCGGGACCGAGGTGCTCCTGTCGAGTGGGCCGATCCATCGCGTCCCGCTTCCAGCGCACCTCGGCAAAGGGGCCGGCCTCGACCTGGAGGGATCCGAAGCGCACCTCGTGGTCGTCACGGTTCACGAGTCGGCCCTCGGCGTCCGTGGTGCGCATCGAGGTCATCTCGCCCATCAGCGTGCGCTCGATCTCGACGGCGCTGTACATGCCCTCGGCGGCGCCTCCAGCGGCGGTCTCGAAATAGGCGCCGTCGATCCGGCCGAGTGGATCCCACGACAGCCGCGTGACAGCCATTCCCTGCTTGCCGTCGGTGTGGAAGGGGTCCTCGACCTCGAGGGCGGCGTTGAGACAGGTTCGGGCGGTCAGCTGTTTCGTGCCGGTCACATAGGCCAACCGGAGTGCGAAGCAGCCATTCAGCCGCGCCGGCCGATCCTGGGCGTCGAAGTAGCGTAACAGCTTGCTGCCGTCGGCGTCGTAGCGGGTCTCGCGACGCGTCGCCGTCGTGCCGTCCCGCAGGGGGATCGGGTTGCCGTCGTGATCGGTGGCCCGAGAGACGAGCTCGCGCCCGAGGGCATCCCGCTCGTACTCTTTGTGTGGAAGCTCGGAATCGTCGGGCGGACCGAGATCTACGCCCCACCGGCTCAGTGACATCAGGTTTCCATCGGCGTCTCGACGGGCGGTCCCGCGCCAGAGGATCCGACCGGCGGGGTCTCTGGCGGTCTCCACGCTGTGTCCTGGACCGGGCCTCTCCACGTCGAGGGAGGCCGCCTCGAGGCGCGGGGTGAAGACCAGGTTGCCGGCGCTGTCCAGCGCTTCGATTCGCGTCTCGCGCCAAGTGGAATCGTAGTACGACCGCGCTACACTCTCGGCTTCCACACCGTTGTACATGATGGGGGTGGGACGGGCGTGTTCGTCCAGGCAGGCCTGGTCGCGATATCGCTCGGTGTCGCTGTAGGTCACCCGCGTCATGGCGCAATTCGTGTCGCTGCGTCGCTGCAGCTCGCCGTTCGGCCCCAGACATCGCTGCTCGACCATTCGCCCGCGCTCGTCGTTGTGCTGTTCGACGGTCGAGCAGCCTCCGTTTCGCAGCGATGATCCGGGAGAACCGTCGGCCAGAGTGTGATCTTCACGTACGCCGGCTGCATTCACCAAGAGGACGCGCTGAGCGAAGCCGTAGGTCGTGTCGATGAGCTCACCATCGGGGCCGAGGAACCGCAGGGTCTGGTTTTGCATTTGCCTCGATGTCCAGGTGGCGGCACTCCACCCCTTTCGGGTGACCCGGGGTTTGCCGTCGATGCCGTCGCACGCGAATCCGCTGGCTTCACCGGTTTCTTCGTAGGTGTGCCTGACCCGGTGACAGAGCGGAGGATCGCTCGGCATCTGGAGATGGGCGTTCTGGGCGCTCCGACGCTCCCGGAGGTTGGCGCTGTAGAACCACGGCAGCACCGGGCAGAGCACGGGATTGTCGGAGCCATCGAAGCAGGAACGGGCGAGGATGCGGTTGTGCTCGGGGCCGCGCTCGAGGTCGAGGCGCGCGGCGCCGACGTGACGGTGCGCGATGGGCTGACCGTCGATGCCGAAGAAGCGCACGGAGGCCAGGTGACCGGCCTCGCTGATCTGCAGGCGCGCACCAGCGGTCCCGTCGCGGGTGGGGACCGGCGTGCCATGGGCATTCAGAGCCGCCATTTCGACCAGGCGATCCTCGTGGTCGTACCTGTACCGCCACGTGGTGGCTCCGTCGACGCCCGCAATCGGCTGGCCGTTTGCGTCCAAGCGCTCCACCTGGTGGACACGGCCGCGTTCGTCGCGGCGCAAGGCCAGCGCCCAGGACCCATCGTCGCGGCGCACAGGGCTCCCCTTGGCGTCGAGATAGGGCCCGAGCCCCACCAGGAACCCGTCGGTGGTGTGGCGGAACTCCGCTGACGCCCAGCCATCGCTGGCGTCAACCGGCTCTCCATCCGCGTCGAAGTGTGCGATGTACGCCAGCTGTCCGGCGTCGTCGTATCTTCCGAGCCGCTGGACCCAGTTGTCGACCGTGGGCTGCGGGTTCTCGTCGGGCCCGTAGCAGGTGGTCCGAACCTCCGAACCGTCCCACTCACTTCGCATCTGCGCGCAGTGGTTGTCTCGACGGCGGGTGAGCTCCCCGTCGAGACCGATGCACGAGGACATCACCACGCGGCCCCGCTCGTCGTGGGTCCAGCGACGCTCTGCGCACCCCTGCTTGCCCATGGTGGGCTCCGAGCGCTGATCGAACCAGCGGGTGGAGGCCAGGGCGTTGGGGTGGTCGGGCGTCGCCGAGATGCGCTCCTCGATGGGCGCGCGCTCCTTCGGGGCCAGGTTGCCCGCGGCGTCTTCCTGTCGCTCGGTCGTCTTGTTCCCGTCATACCGAAAGAGCGAGTGGACCGGGTGTTCTCGGTCGTCGTCGTAGGTGAACCAGCGGTGGAGCACGCGCCCGCGATCGTCCACATCCCAGGACCATCCGCCCTCTCGAACCGTCCCGCCTTCGTCTCGGTACTGGTCGGAGCGGATCTGAACCGAGCCGTCCGGATTCAGATACTCGGTGGTCGCCTCGTCGTCGCTGTACCGGACGATGCGCTGGTGGTGGAAGGACCCCACGAGCGCGTCGTCGTACACATGCCCCTCGAACGGGTTGCCGAGGCTGTCGTCGGCCCACTTGTCCCTCACTGTGCCCCTTTTTTGCGCGTTTCCGGCTCGCGTCTTGTGCGCCCCGATGCGCAGCGGCACGGGAAAGTCGGGCGGATCGAGCTCCCCGAAGGTGCGCCCGACGCGATGGCCGAGGTGGTTGACGTGGAGGACCTCCTGGAGCTTGCCACCCGCCAGGGACACGCGGGTGTAGCGCACGCCGGGAACCAGTGGTTCGGCTTCGCTACCCGGCGACACCAGCGCCGGCAGGCCAAAGCG
>Ga0315336_1001345_pt1 | contig 49153 bp, 48 predicted proteins | sample ASW5metaG_FD_204512 | JGI IMG/M metagenome (GOLD analysis project Ga0315336, IMG submission 204512) | Ammonia-oxidizing marine archaeal communities from Monterey Bay, California, United States - ASW #5 | ecosystem: Environmental > Aquatic > Marine > Intertidal zone | place: USA: California...
GAGGCGGAGTGCGGGGCCAGACGAGGTAGTTGTCGACAAACAGTCCGAAGGTGGCACCCGGGCGAGGGTTCCCGACGATCGTGCCGAATCCTTCGGTGCCGAGTCGTTCGAATTCATCCAGGCTGATCTGGGTCACGCAGATGGGCGCTGCACCGCGGAGCACGCTCGGTGGATACAGCGCGAGCAGGGGTGTCCAAGCCGGCTGCGGTCGCTCGTGATCGACGGGTGAAACGGCGACCATGAGGGCGACGCCAACCGTGAAGCTCGCGGCGAGAGCGGCGAACTCTCGTGCGATTCCGAAAGCCATGATCATCGACACGATGACCGCCCCGGCGATGAGCACCACCAGGAGACGTTCGCCCCGGCCGGTGTGGCGGTCGGCCGCGGTCGTCGCCTGCCCGACGAACGTGCGATACGGGCGCAGCGCGACATCGGGATTCTCGTCGATCAGAATGCGCGCTTGAAACGCCCTCTGTTCCTCCTGCCAGCGCAAATCCATGCCCGTGAAGGTACGCCGAGGAGCCCGCCGCGATCTAGTCGGTGACCGCGGGAATCTGGGCAAAGCTCGGCTCGGGCCGTCCCTGCACTCCGACGTCGATCGCCATCAGGTCGCCGGGCACGAACCCGTCCTTGCCGGGGGCCGACGGTTTCGAGCCCGAGCCGCCGATCGATGTCACGTAGAGCGTCGACAGGTCGGTGCCGCCGAAGGCGGGCATCGACGGCTTCTCGACGGGCAGTTCGACCCGACGGTCGAGCTTCCCGTCCGGCGTGACGCGAATGACCGACCACGCGTAGATCGAAGCTGACCAGTAGCAACCGTCGGCGTCGAGGCACGCGCCATCGGGCTTTCCCGGCAGCACGCTGTAGTCGAGGAACGGCCGTACATTGCGACGCTCGCCGGTGTCGGCGTCGTAGTCGGCGACGAGCACGGACTTTGTGGGCGTGTCGGCGAAGTACATGAGCTGCCGCTCATCGTCGAAGGCCAGGCCGTTGGGGACGCCGAGGTCAGTGAGCAACGTCTCCACAGTGCCGTCGCCGGCGACCCGATAGAGGCTGCCGGTCGATCGTCCTTCGCCGGTGTCGGGCCACATCGTGCCGACAACCATGTGGCCGGTCGGATCGACCCGGCCGTCGTTGCACCGGTTGCCGGTCGACGGGTCCTCGAGCGCGAGCCAAGGGGTCAACGCGCCGGTATCCCACTCGAGCCAGACGAGCTGGTGCTCTGTGGCGACGAGTAGGCGGCCCGGTGTGGGCGTGAGGGCGCAAGATCCCGGCCGTGATCCGATGGGGCGGCGTTCGTCGATACCGGTGGAGGGATCGAAGCGATGCACCGCGTGGCCGTCGATGTCGATCCAGTAGAGCGCGTCTTCGACCGAACTCCAGACCGGACACTCGCCGAGCAGGATGTCGCCGGTGACGGCCTGGTGGACCGCGGGTCGGCTCACGCCGCTGGATCGAAATAGGGGGCGGTGCCGTCGATCTCGCAACGACGAATCACGCGGTGGTGCGGCCAGTGATCTCCGGCCGCGCGATGCAGCGTCGACCGTTCGTCCCAGATGGCGAGGTCGCCCTCGGTCCATGCCCAGCGGCAGTGGAGGCGAGGATCGTTGACGTGCTCGGTCAGGAACGCGAGCACGGTTTGGTTCTCGGCTTCTGTGAGCTCGTTGATGCGACGTATGAAGTTGCGTGACCACAGGAGGGCTCGTCGGCCGGTCTCCGGATGGGTGCGGATCATCGGGTGGACCACTGGCGGATAGTTCGCTCGCAGGCCATGCACGAGCTCGTGATCCGGGTCGCCCGTCTTTTCGATCATGCGACGGATGAAGCCCTCGTTGTCGTGGGTGACGGTGAGGCCACAGAGAAACTCCTGCATCGACGGCGACAGGAGGTCGTAGGCCTTGGTCGCTGAGCACCAGAGGGTGTCGCCGCCGACTGCCGGCTTCACCTCCATGTGAAGGAGCGCATAGGACGGAGGGGTCGCCGTCCAGGTGACATCGGTGTGCCACGAATCGGCCTGATTGCGGCTGTCGGGCCCGTCCTCGATCACGGTCATGGTCGGCTCGCTCAGCCCCATTAGCCGTGGGATCGGGAAGATGGATGGCGTGCCCAAGCGTCGCCCCAGCGTCAGATGTTCGGCCTCGCTGAGGCAGGCCTCTCGAAAGAACACGACCTCGTGTTCGAGTAGAGCTGCCTTGATCGCGGCGAAGTCGTCGCCGGGATCGCGTACGTCGACGCCGCGAATCTCCGCGCCCAAAGCCCCGGTGACGGGAATGATCTCCATCGAGACGACGCTAGGGCCACCACCTCCGCCGGACAAACAATGGTGAACGAAAGCGACTGGGGCAGGCGCGGTTGGACAGAGCCCGCCGTCACGCGGTGAACTGCTCAGATGTTGCATCGCGCCCCTGTCGCCGCTCTTGCCGGCTTTGTTCTCTTTGCTGCGGCCTGTGGAGGCGGCGACTCTGATGCCGACGCTGGCCCGCGGCCCAGCATCGTCGAACAGGGTTCGCAAACGGTCGACACGGTGAGTGTTCCCAGCACGTCGCAGGCGTCCGATCCGGGCGCGGGTGCCGCGGCTGAAGGCGATGGTGGTGCTGGTGATGGCACGGGCGATGAGGGCGAAGGCCCCGACGACAGCGGATCGACCACGACGCTTCCACAGAACGAGCAGAGCCAGTCGGAGAACATCGACGACCTCTTCACGGCGATGCGCACCTTCAACTCTTGTCTCGAGGACGAGGGCACGTCGTTTCTCGGCGTTCCGAGCGAGGACCTTCCTGAAGACGATCCCCGGCGGTCGGCCAGCTACCTCGAGTCGTTGCAGAAGTGCGCCGCGATCAGCCAGATTCAGGAAGCCTTCGCCTCCGCCGATCTCGGGTCGGAGGGCAAGTCCCCCGAGGAGATCGAGGAACTGAACCGAGGCTTGGTCGCGTTCAGCGATTGTCTGAAGGGACGAGGCTGGAACCCGGCGGAGTTGAGGCCCGATGAGAACGGTCTTCTCGAGATCGGCGACCTCGGTGCGCCTGAAGGCGTGAACTTCTTCGACAGCGATGATGTGGGCGAGTGCCGCACTGTCGCCACGGAGCAGGTCGAAGCCGAGGAGGGTTAGCTCCCCTCAGCTCTACGGCACGCTGGTCGGCACGGTCGTGCTGGTCGTCGTACTCGAGGTTGTCGTGCCGCCGGTTTCCTGGACGCCGAGCAGAATCGAGTCGAGCCATTCCACCTGCGCTTGGAAGACGCTCACTCCGGGGGAGAATTCTGTGGTGAACAGGTCGAATCCATGGCCGGCGCCGATGTTGTCGAAGAGCAGATAGTTCAGCCCGACCAGATCGGCCTGGTCCACGATGTCCTGCGTCATCGCGTATGGCACCGTTGGATCGGCCGTGCCGTGAGCAATGAAGAGCGGCGGCTCGCGGTAGAGCACGTCGTCGTCCCAGAATGTGGCGGCCGGTCCTTGCACGAAGTCGGCTGCCTCGCCCGGCATTCCCGCCCAGCCGAATCCGCCCCAGTTGTCGATGATGGCGGCAATCGGCGGCCGGGCGATGCCGTAGTCGTCGAGCGCGTATCCGACGTAGAGCGCGGCGATCGATCCTGCCGAGTTGCCCACGAGCACGGTTTGATACGGCTCGATATCGGGCCGAGCATGGAGGAAGTCGAGGGCGTTGAGCAGGTCATCGATGGACGCAATCGCCGCGGTGACCTGGTTGCCGGCCGAGGCGCCTCCGATGGCGTCGTAGAGTGGCTGCACCCGGGTTGAAGGCACCGGTTGCTCTCCACTCAGCCGATAGTCGATCGACGCCACGATGTAGCCGCGTCCGGCCAGCTCGTTGGCCCACTTCACCACCCGTGGCTGCGTTTTGTCATGGGCGTTGAAGCTTCCGCCATGGATCACGACGGCCAGAGGGAAGATCGTCTGGCCGGGAACGGTGGGAACATACAGATCGAGGAGCATGTCCTTGAACGTGCCGCCGTTGTTGATCTCGCCCTGGCCGTAGACGATGTCTGACTGGATCGTGACTGGATAGGTGACGACCAGAGCCGGCTTCCAGCAGGCGGCCGCTACCAGTGACAATGCGCAAAGCCCGATCGTCAGGCGCGTCCGTATTCCGACCATTCCGGGACCCTAAACGGCGCGATACGCCTTTGGTGGGATCTCACTCTGCGTGAGTTATCCGGCGTCGGCCCGCTGCTCTAGCCTGTCGCGATGACCGATTCGGCTCGTCCTCGCCTCGCCTTCGTCCAGTCCATGTGGCACGACGACATCGTCGACCGTGCGAAGGATGGCTTCACCGAAGTTGCCGCCGATACGGCCGACATCGAGTACTTCGAGGTTCCCGGTGCATTCGAGATTCCGCTGTTCGTGCGGGCCCTGGCCGACACCGGTCGCTTCGATGGTGTGATCGCCGCCGGCTTTGTCGTCGACGGCGGTATCTATCGACATGAGTTCGTGGCCGACGCAGTGATCGGTGGGCTCATGCGGGTCCAACTCGACACGTCGGTCCCGGTGTTCTCGTGTGTGCTCACTCCGCAGTTGTTCCACGAGCACGACGATCACGTCCGCTTCTTCACCGAGCACATGATCGGCAAGGGACGCGAGGTCGCTCGGTCAGCCTTGGCCACGCTCGAGGCGCGTTCGGCGCTCGCCGGCTGATCTAGAAAACCGTGTAGCCGCCGTCCACACAGATCTCCTGACCGGTGTGATACGTCTGCGACGGATCGGCCAGAAACGCGCCGACTTCACGGAACTCGCTCGGTTCAGCCCAACGGCGGACCGGAGTACGGCGTGTCGTCGCCTCACGAAACTTGTCGTTGGCATAGGGCCCGGCTGCGAGCTCGGTGATCGTCCAGCCGGGGAGGATCGAATTCACGCGGATCTGGTGACGAGCCAGCTCCACGGCAAGCGCTCTCACCAGGCCGTTGAGGGCAGTCTTCGCGGTGCCGTACGCGTAGTTGCCCGCGGCGCCGTGGATCGACGACGTCGACGAGACGGCGACGAGGCTTCCACCGTCGCCCTGCTCGACCATGTGCCGTGCTGCTTCGCGCAGCGTCAAGAACGCACCATCGAGATTGATGCGCATGACTGTCCGCCAATCCTCGAGCGACACATCGAGAATGCCCGCGCCGATTCCCCCGTGGCCCGCGTTCGCGAAACAACCATCGAGGCGGCCGAAGTCTTCGCGTGACCGTCGCATGGTCTCGACGACCTCGTCTTCGTCGCCGACATCGCAGGTGTAGGCCCGCGCGGTGGCGCCGAGGGCTTCGAGCGCGGCGATGGCCTCGGCGTTCTTGTCGGGCTTTCTGCCCCAGATGGCGAGCGACCCTCCGGCCATGGCGATTCCCTCGGCCATGCCGAGCCCGATTCCGCCGTTGCCACCGGTGACCACGAACACCTTGCCGGAGAGATCGATCATCAGCGAAGAGTAGCCGTGGGACTTTCACCCACGTATTCCGTCGTCGGGTGCGTCGCCCTATAGGCGATGCTCGGAGGGATCCGTTTGGCGGGATTTGGTCGGGCAGGCGGGATTTGAACCCACGACCTCCTCGTCCCGAACGAGGCGCGCTACCAACCTGCGCCACTGCCCGTGTGCAGACTCACGAGGCTAGCGGGGAGCGTGCGTGATCGGTCGCGAAAATCGCGGCGGTCAGCCGCGGACAGACTCGCCGGCGAGGGCCGATTCCACTGCTCGTAGTGTGCGGAACGCATCGAGCGGCTTGACCAACCAGCCGTCGGCGTCGGCTTCCTTGGCGAGGAACACGTCGACCTCGCGATCGAGCAACAAAAGCACTGGCCGGTCGTCGAGATCTTCCATGATCACGCGCTGCTTGATGGCGATGCACGCCGCCACCCCGCCCATGTTGCCGATCTGGAGATCGAGCAGCACCAGCGCAGGATCGACCAGCCCGATCGCAGGCACGACATCGACCCCAGCGCGCACGCGGTGGATCAGGTGGGCGCCGCCGAGAGCGGCCTCGACGTCGTCGACGAGCCAGTCGGCATCGGTGGCGAGAAGGATGTCGGTCACGGGGCGAAATCGTACACCCGAGATGGGCGACCACCCATGTTGGGTGCGGCCGCGTGTGGGCGACGAAGCGATGGGGTTACGATGCGCCGGTGCTCGAGATCATCGCCAACCGATCCGACGACGGAATCCAGGTCGACCTCTGCCCCGACGGCGAGCTCGATGCCTACTCTGTCGCCCAGTTCCGAGAAGCGTTCGCGGAGCTCGCCGAGGAGGGTCGAGTCATCGTCAACCTCTCCGGCGTGCAGTTCATGGACTCAGCGGGCCTCGGCGCGCTGATCGGCGGTATCCGCCGAATCCGTGAGTCCGAGGGCCGCGTCGTCATCTTCAGCGACCGCGAGGCGATCACGAAGCTGCTGCACACCACCGGCTTCGATCGCATCGTGCCCGTCAAGGACGACTACAAGGAAGCCGTCGAGGCCCTCGACGAGGACCCCGACGCCTAGCGCTTCGGTTCACAAAGTGGTCGGGCTGATCACACGGGGGTGAGGGCCGCAGGATCCTCGTCTCGGCTCACCTGAGTGGTTCGAGCGGTGCGGGGGAGCAACGTTCCGGCGGCCACGACTGCAGCCACCATCACGCCGGCGCCGAGGAAGAAGCCAGACCCCATCGCGTCGACGAACGAGGCGCTCGCCGTCTCGAAGGTGGTCTGAGCGACGGCCGGCGAGAGTGAATCACCGGCGGCCGCAACCACACCGATTCCTTCTCGGGCGAGTTCGATTGCTTCCTCGGGGACCTGGCCTTCGAGGCGGTCCCCGACGTCGGCGCGATAGATGCCGTTGATGAACGAGCCGAGTATGGCCACGCCCAACGCCGAGCCGAGCTCGCGGCTCACGTCGTTGACGGCCGAGCCGACGCCTGCGTCTTCGACCGGCACGGAGGCCATGATCGAGTCCGTCAGCGCCGGCATGCCGAGCCCGAAGCCGAAACCGAAGAGCATGATGACGCTGATTTCCGTGAGTGCGTTCCAGTCGGCCGTGACTTGCGTGAACAAGAGCATTGCTGCGGCCATGAACGACGCGCTGAGCACGACGGTTCGACGAAGTCCGAGCGACGCGCTGACCTTGGGCGCCAGGGCCGACGCCAGAACAATTGCCCCGGCGTTGGGCAGGATCAGCAACCCCGCTTCGAACGGGTCGCGACCCTGGACGATCTGAAAGAACTGCGTCAGAAAGAAGAACGTGCTCGGACCGGCGAAGAACAGCAGCCCGATGACGAGCACCGACCCGGTGAACTCGCGCTCCCGGAAGAAATGCAGTGGAAGCATCGGGTCGGAGGCGCGGAGTTCGATGGCGATGAATGCCGCGAGTAGGGCGCCGGCGAGGGCGAAGGAGCCGAGAATGAGCGGTGATGTCCACCCTTCCTCGGTGCCCTGGATGATGCCGAAGACGAGGGTCGAGATGCCGACCGTCGCGGTGACCGCACCGGGCACATCGAGGCTCACCTTGCGGTGATCCTTGCTCTCGGCAACGACTCGCTGGCCGAGTAGGGCGACGGCGATGATCGGCAGATGGATCCAGAACGCGGCCGACCAATCCCACCGGTCGACGAGGTACCCACCAATCGCGGGGCCGAGGCCGATGCCCATGCCGCCGACAGCGGTCCACACCGCGATTGCCTTGCCTCGTTCGTCCCGGGGGAACGCGTGGGTGACAATCGAGAGGGTTGCCGGCAGCACGAAGGCGGCGCCGAGTCCCTGGATTGCCCGACCGGCGATGAGGCTCGGGATGGAGTTGGCCAGGGCTCCGACGACGGAACCGGCGGCGAAGAGGACAAGACCGGCAGTCATCCAGCGACGGCGTCCGAACCGGTCTCCGATGGATCCGGCCAGAATCAAGAGGCCGGCGAGAACCAACACATAGGAGTCGACGACCCACTGGAGATCAGAGGTCGTTGCCTGCAGATCGAGGGAGATCGCCGGGAGCGCGGTGTTGACGACGGTGAGGTCGAGGAAAACGATGAGCGTTCCGAGCGACATCACCGCGAGGACGAGCCATCGGCGGGGATCTGGGGGCGATTCTCTTGTCTCTGTGGTTTCTGAGCTGGTCATGATCGGGTCCTCTCGATATTCAGACCGTTTGGTTCAGTAATAATCCCCACATTGGACCGATCGGTCCCTAATTGTCAAGAGGTTTTCGGACCAATGGGTTCACAAATGTCGCGCGATGTTCTACCTTGAAGGTATGGCTACGGAGACAGCACCTGAAGCAGCTCCAGAAAACGCTTCTCGCGGCCGCGGCCGACCGCGGCAGTTCGACGAGGACGAAGTGCTCGACAAGCTTGTGGGCCTCTTCTGGAATCGGGGATTCGAGGCGGCATCGCTCAGTGAGATGGTGGAAGCGGCGGGCCTCAACAAGTCATCGCTCTACAACACGTTCGGCTCAAAGGAGCAGGTGTTCGCCTGCGCACTCGAGCGTTATATGGACTTCCGTCGAGCGATGATTCACTCGACGCTCGACGGGTCGCGTGGTTTCGACGAGATCGGCGACTTCTTCGATCTCCAGCGAGCCGAGGTGGCCGGCGACACGGGGTTCATGGGCTGCCTGGCGGTCAACGCACAGACCGAACTCGGACTGCGCGACGAGAAGGTCTCCGAGATCGCCGGCCAGTATCGCGACATGCTGCGCGAAGGACTGCGGCCCGGACTCGACCGAGCCGCGAACGAGAATGTGATCGACGGCTCGATGATCGACACGTATCTCGACGCGCTGCTTGCCTTCACCATTGCTCTGTCGGTCAGTGCCCGCAGTGGAGTCGGCACCGAGGCGCTCCTTCGCCAGATCGATTCGGCCCAACGCCTCAGCGAGACCTGGCGCCGAGACGTCTCCTGACAAACTACGACGAGGCCAGCAAGGCCGCGATGCGTTGCAGAGTGTCGACATCGTGCACATCGCTTGGTAGGAGCGGCACCCGCGCAACGGTGGCTGAGGGTGCGCTCGAGAGAAGATCGGCGATGCGGTCGTCGTCGCCTGCGGCCGCGGCGGCATGGTCGGCCAGCGCTTGGGTCGGGCCGCCCGGATGGGCGAGAGCAATCGCGTTCGAGCGATCCAGATCGGTGGCGAGGGCCGGAAGTACACGGTTGACCACGACCGCGGCCGCATCGAGATCGGCCTTGCCCAGGCGCCGCAGGAAGTACTTCGCCTCCACGATCGTGTCGGCCCGCGGCGACGCCACGAGCACGAACGCCGTCGCGTCCGCTCCCAGCAACGTGAGGGTGGCGTCAGCTCGCTCGCGAAAGCCGTCTTCCATGCCTTGGAACGCCTGAAAGAACTCGATCGCGTCGTCGACCACTTCGGCACCGACCACGCGCGACAGCTGTCGCACCACCGTGCCCGCGGCGCGGTTGACGGCCCGAAGCACGCCCTGGCTGGGCGAGATCAGGAGCTTGTAGATCGGGTTGTCGAGTAGCCGGGTGAGGAGCTTTGGCGCCTCGAGGAAGGCGAGGGCATCACGAGTGGGCGGGGTGTCGACCACCACCAGATCCCAGTCGCCCGACGCGTGGAGTTCGGCCAGCTTCTCCACCGCCATGTAGTCCTGCGTGCCGGACAGACTCGTCGAGATGTTCTTGTAGAACCGATTGCCGTAAATCGTCTCGGCTTGGTTCTGGCTTGTTGCGTGGCGACGGACCACCTCGTCGAACGTGGCCTTGGTGTCGAGCATGAGCGCCGCGAGAGTTCCCTCCCAGGGGCCATCGATGATGGTCGGGTTGTTGCCGAGCTCGACGATGCCGAGCGCATCGGCCAATCGCTTGGCCGGGTCGATGGTGACGACCGCGGCGCGACGTCCCATCGTGGCCGCGGCCATGGCGGTCGCCGCAGCGGTGGTGGTCTTGCCGACGCCGCCGGTTCCGCAGCACACGATGACCTGGCATTCGGCCGCGAGGTCGGCGTAGCTGCTCATGCGAAGTCCAGATCGCGAATCGACGCGGCAGCCGCATCGGCCAACTCTCGCAGCTCAGCAATGCCGATCTCAGTGGTGAAGAGCTGCGGAAGGCGAATCTGTGGAAGCGGGAGATCCGTGCCGAGGCGATCCAGCTGTGTCGCCTGCAGATGGTTTCGGTCACGGCGGAGATCGGCGGCCAGGCGCACAGCGCCGGCCTCCGATGCGGTCAGCTCCTCCGGAGCACCGGCATCGAGGTCGGCAATCGTCGGCAGGATGCCATTGACCACGACTGGCCCGAGCGCGAGTCCGACTTCGTCTTCGACCGCGAACGCCGTTTCGATCAACTCGTTGACCGGCGTCTCTTCGGGGATGCTCACGAGCAGCGCACGACAGCGGTCGGCGTCCTCGAGCATCTCGAGCACTTCCAGGGCTTGACGATGGAGCACACCCGTTCGGGCGGTGTCGCGTACGCCGATCGGGGCCTTGAGGAACTGCACCGCATGCCCCGCGGCAGGGGCGTCGACGATGATCAGATCGGCGGCCTCCTGTGACTCGAGGGCCTTGATGCGGCCGAGGACGAGGAGATCCTTGATGCCGGGCGTCGCCGTGGCCACGATTTCGAGCAAGCCGCTCTTCGCCATTCGCTTCGCGATGCGTGAGAAGCCGTGGTTCGTGAGCCACTCGACGAGAGCGTCATCAGGGGTGATGGAGCGACAACGAACAGACCCGCGGTCCGCCTCGTCGTAAACCGTCGTCTCCTCGTAACCTGGTGCGTCGGCACCGAACATCGGTGCCGTCGCCGACCGACCGGACACCTCCACCAGGAGGACCGACAGGCCGGTGCGTGCCGCAGCCAAGGCCAGGGTCGCCGAGGCTGTGGTCTTCCCGACTCCACCCTTCCCTGCCACGATGAGGACCCGCGACGATGCGAAGAACTGACCGGGATCCATTCCCCTCCTCGAGACGGGTACGCGACATGCGCCGCCGGATCACGCTAGCGCTGACGATGATCGGCCTGGCGGTCGGGATCCTCGCGTTTGCGCCACCCGCCGGCGCGCAGGGCGGCCAGACGCAGGAAACGATCGACACGGGGTCCGCTTCCGCGGTGTTCGACATCGTCCAAGTCTCTGGCTTCATCGATGTGATCGTCGCCGATTTCATCGAGCAGTCGATCACCGATGCGGAGTTGGCAGATTCGGGAGGAGTGATTCTTCAGGTCAACAGCTCGGCGACAGTGATCGATGACGCCCAGCTGATCGATCTTGCCCGCCGAATTCATGAGTCAACGGTGCCGATCTACGGGTGGGTCGGCCCAAGCGGCGCCACCGCCGAGGGCGGTATCGCCCAGCTGATGGCCGTGACCGATGAGCTCGGCATTGCCTCGTTCGCGAAGTACGGCAACACCGGTGAGTTGGTCGTCGGCGACTTCATCGACGACGACATCGCGAAGCTGCTCGTGGGTCTCGAGACCACCACCATCAACGACGCCGAGGCGATCGAACTCGGGTTGATCGGCCACGAGTCGCCCACCCTCGCTCTCTTTGCCCTCGGCCCCCAGCTCGGCGACGAGCTTCCCGGATTCGACAGTGTCGTCGACTCGACCAGCGGTGAGGAAGCGGTTCGCCAGATCGCTTCGCCGGTGCGACTTCGCAAGCTCTCACTTTTCAAGGGATGGATGCACAGCGTGGCCAGCCCGGCCATGGCCTATTTGTTGTTCCTCATTGGTGCGGCCTTGCTGATCTTCGAGTTCTACACGGCGGGCATCGGCATCGCCGGCGTGGTCGGCGCGGCCTGTTTCATCCTCGGTTGCTATGGCCTCGATGTCCTGCCGACTCGCGGCTGGGCTCTGGCGCTGCTTGTCATCGCGATGTTCGGCTACTCGATCGATGTGCAGACAGGAGTACCGCGAGCATGGTCGGGGATCGCGACCGTCTGTCTGGTGATCGGTTCGCTCTTCCTCTACGACGGGTTCTCGATCTCCTGGATCACTCTGCTCGTCGGCATCATCGGTGTCGCTCTCTCGATGATGAATGGCATGCCGGCGATGATCCGTACCCGATTCGGCACGCCGACGATCGGCCGCGAATGGATGATCGGCATGATGGGCGAAGCTGCTACCGAGGTGAAGAAGGACGGCATCGTCATGATCGATGGGGCTCCGTGGCGAGCCATGGTCAACCGCACTACGCCGATCCTCGCGGGCGACGTGGTCCGTGTTGTGGCCATCGAAGGTCTCTGGCTCGAGATCGAGCCTGAGGAAGGCGGCGCCCGCGACTACCGCGAGATGCGCCCGAGTGCCGACGAAGAGATCGAAGCCACCGACTGAGTTCGGTTCGCAAGCCGCGAGACGGGCCGGTCAGGGGCCGGTGAGGCGGCGTTCGAGCATGGCGGTGAGTTCGTCGACGGGTCCACCGAGTTCTTCCAGCATCTCGTGACACTGCTGCATCGATCGATGGGCGGCGGCGCGGTCGCCCCGTTGGAGGTGGCCGGCGATCAGCGAGCGATGCGCGGGCTCTGACCAGGGTTCGATCTGGATCGTGCGAGTGGCCAGTCGGATGGCGTCGTCGGCGCGGTCATGGGCCAAGAGCAGTTCTGCGCCGCGTACCGCAGCGCCAACGAAACGGACATGCAGGCGCTGACGTTCGAGGTGGAGCCATTCGCCTTCCACGACACCCGAGAGCAGCCCGCCGCGATACAGGTCGATCGCTTCGGTGAGGCAGTCGAGGGCGAGGCTCGGCGCGCCGTCGGCTTCGAGTTGTGCGGCTTCATCGAGCAACGAGTCGAACCGCCAGACGTCGACGTCGAGACGGTCGTGGCCCGCGAGGCGGACGCGGTTGCCGTCAGCCCGTACGAAGTAGGCGGCGTCGCCGCCGGTGCGGCCCTGCTCCAACACGCCGAGCAGGAGGTTGAGGGTGGACCGAAGGCTGCGGCGCGCTGCGTCCTCGGTGGCGTCGGGCCACAGCGCGGCCATGATTGCGTCGCGCGTCGCGTCGGGATGCACGACCAGATAGCCGAGTAGCGAACGGACGCGCTCGCGGCGCCAGTCTTCGTGCTCCGACTCGATACCGTCGATTTCGAGACGCTCCGAGCCGAGGAGCCGCACGGACCGCGTTGCCCCGGGGGGAAGCGGGACCGACGCCAAGATCTCCTTGGCGGCACTTGCGACCGCGGCGACGGGGTGATCGACGAAGTCGCGGAAGCGCTGACGGGCGGGGTCGCCGATCACGTCGAGCAGCCAGTCCGCGGTGGGTCTCGCCTCGGGCCGCTCGGCCGCCCACGCGGCACAGATGAACTCGCAGGACGAGCGCAAGAACAGCGATGACACGAGCATTCCGGGGTTGTCGGGCCAGGCGACCGTGCGCAGCGCTCTGACCTCGCCGGTCAGATCCATTTCGCGCAGCGCCAATCCCAGATCGGTGTCGCGGGTCGGCATCGGCACGACGAGCTCGTCGAAGAGATCGGGGCGGTAACGCGCGATCAGCGCGCCGGACCCGTTGTAGGAGAGCCGTGTGTTGGGGGCGAGCGGGATGCGGTCGAGCAAGCTCTCCAACATCTCGCGGGCGTTGTCGGTGCGGCCGCTCTCGTGTTCGAGAAGAAGCTCGGGAAGGGCCAACGTGATCTCGACCTGCGGGGCATTCATCTCACCGGCGAAGCGCCTTGCGAGCGCGAGGTGTTCGGCGCCTTCCGCGACTCGGCCCGCGCCCGAGAGCACCGCGGACATCCAGGCGTGGCACAGGAAGCGGGCGCGATCCGAGCCGCTTCGAGCCGACCAGGAGCTCGGATCATCGAGGAGCTCCTCGATTCGTCCGGCCCGCCAACGAGCGGCGATCGCGATCACCTCGGTGCCGCGTATCGCCCCGGCGCCATCGAGGTAGCGATCGGCGAGGGCCACGTCGGTCTGGCCCAGAAATTCGAGCGCCTGGAACTCGAGCCAGTCGGCAATTGCGTAGAACCGGCCAGTCATCTGAGCGGTGCGAGCCCGTCGCACGGCAGCGAGAATCGCGTGGGGGTCGCCCTGGGCGATTCCAACGAAGGCCTGGGTGACATCGGTGTAGGGCGTCGCGGCGGCTACGCCCTGGTCGGCCAGTTCCTGCACCCGAATCGCAACGCCCATCAGGGCCGCGCTGTCGCGGCGTATGTGGTGCCAGAACCCGATCTCGGCGATGGCGTTGACGAGCCCCTGCTGCTCGCCCAACGCGGTGTAGCCGTCGGCGGCCTTCTCGAACAGCTCCAGGCAGCGTTCGGTGGTGGGGTCGATCGCCTGCTCGATCAGACCTTCGATGTGGAAGGCGAGTGGGTGATGGCGAACATCCTCTGGGAGCTGCGGGAGCCAGCGGCTGAGGACGTCGGAGTCTTCGACCTGCCCCGCGATCACGGTGGCGTGCAGGGCCCGGATGGCCAGATCACCCTGGTCGGTGCGGCAAGCGAGATCGACAGCTCGACCGGACTGGCCGACGTCGAGGAGGTGCTCGATCGCCGCTCGCTGATGCGTGTGTCGGGCGGCGTCGATCTCAGCTCGAGTGAAGACTTCGGTCCACAGGGCGTGGGCTTCGTACCAGCCGTCACTCTGTTGGACCATCGGGAGATCGCCGATGGCGTTGACCGCGTCGACGCCCGTCAGGCCCGTCAGGAGCTGATCATCGGCGCCGCCGAGCGCGACGACGAGCGCCAGCACTTGACGCTGGCCGGCGTCGAGGCTCGCAATGACCTCCTCGTCGAGGAACTGACGCACTGGTCCTGAACGCAGGCCGAGCGCGACGAGCGCGGGCCATCCGCCGAGCGTCTCGATGTCGGAGACTGGCCGCCCGGCTCTCTTTGCCAGCTCGACGAGCTCCGGGTGATCGAGAGCAAGGTGGGACTCCTCGATCCGCTCCACCCGTCCCTGCGCCTCGAGGCGGGCGAGATTGACGGGAGGATCGACCCGGCTGGCGAGGAGCACATGTCCATTGGCGGGAAGGTCGGCCACGAGCTGTTTCAGCAGCGTGGCCCCCGAAGACCCTTCCGGGATCTCGTGGGCATCATCGAAGATGAGGCAGACCTGCGCCGGTGAGGCGGTGGCGACTGCGTCGACGATCGCGTTGACCGCGCTGTCCGACGAGAGTTCCAGCGATTCCGCCACCCCGCGTAGGAGATGATCGCGGTCGGCGTCGTCGGGCTCGCAGCCGATCCACACATCGCGGCCGCGAGCGGCGAGCCGGTTCTGGTCAACGGCCTGGGTGAGCGCGGTCGTCTTTCCGAATCCGGCACTGGCGCGGATCACGACCACTCGGGCCTCGAAGCGGGTCAGCAGGCGGCGCAGAAGGGCCGGCCGCAGCAGGGCGTCGCCCAGATCCGGCGGCTGCGCGCGAAAAGGCCTGCTCATGCCGATGTCCATCTGCCGGCGACGGTACCTCTCACGTCACCGAGGCTGCATCCGAAGTGTCATCGGGCCGTCACCCATTCCCGCTTCCGGGATGGCGGCGTCAGGTGCCGGGACTGGCCTCGCGAGGGGTCAAGACGCCGAAATCAGCGGCCGATACATGAAAAACCGGGCGTATCTCACGCGCGGTGTTCGGATTTTCCAAACAACCGCGCACCGCGGTTGTGACATCCGTCGCATCTCCACTAAGCCAGCTATGGGAGAACGGGAGCGGACATGGCAGTGCGGAACGTAGAGGTCGAATGGCAGATGAAGGCGGCGTGCCGGGGGCCGCAGGCCGCGGTGTTCTTCCCGCCGCCCAGCGCCGAACGGCGGGATGAGAAACGTTTCCGCGAACGCAACGCGAAAGCGATCTGCGAAATGTGTTCCGTGCGTGATGACTGCCTCTCGTATGCGCTGACCATCCGTGAGCAACACGGCATCTGGGGCGGGCTCAGCGAGAGCGAACGCCGAGAGCTGCTTACGGTCTGATCAGTACTGGCTAGAGCTCGGGTAGGCGCGGCCCGGCGATTCTCAGGTCGTCGCGTCGCCGAGTGATGCCGTTGCCGTCGAGATAGGTCACCAACGGGATCGCGTACTTGCGTGATGTTCCCCAGGCGTCGCGAATGGCCGACACGGTCACGCCGTCGGGTTCGGCGGCGAGAAGTCGAGCGACTACCAGCGCCGCCGCGTCGATGGCGGCGGCGGCGAAGTACACGCCATCGGCCTCGACGATGTCTCCTCGGCGAACCAATTCACGAAGTTCGGCCCGATCCACATCGGTCGCGTCGGGCGGGGAGAACTTCGCCGCCTCGAGCTGAGCGACGAACGGATGACCGGCGAGCGGGTCGGCGGCGTCGGCGACTCGGGCGCGGCCTCCTTCGAGTTCGATGTCGTCGAGCGTGTCGAGTACCGCTCGCTCGAACTCGTCGAGCCCGGCAAGGTCGAGTCCGAGCGGACCCGCGTCGGCGATGGCCACGATGAGAGCCGTGCGAGTGGTCGCGAGCATGGCTGGATCGACCGCCCACACGCCGATGTCGGGGTTCCGGCGTTCTCCGGTCAGGTGGAAGAGTTTCTCGACGTCGACACGACCTCGCTCGGCGATCACGCGGTCGACCGAGCGGTCGGGGATCGCCTTGCTCGCCGCGATGCGCGGGTCGATGTCGAGGATCTCCCCGCCGCCGAGGGTCTCACCTCGGCCCGACTCGCGCAGGATGAAGCGGTCGCCCGGAAGAAGGGGAAGGGCTACCGGAAGATGCACGCGAACGGCTCCGGCACCACCCGGGACGATCTTCGCGGGGCCAAGCACCCGTACCCGCGTCGGGAACTCGCCTGACCCGATGTAGGCGACGTGCGCGCCGCGGCGCGTGACCGGATGGTCAAGAGCATCGAGAACGTCGAGGCTTCCGTCGAATCTCTCCGTCAGATGCCATTGGCCGGACTTGACGAGGACGTCGCCGCGCTTGAGTTCGTCGTGGCTCACGCCGCCGAGGTTGACGGCAACGCGGTTGCCCGGGCCGACCTTCGTCCGTTCGGCGTGAAGACTCTGCAGAGCCCGAATTCGTACCGGCTGGTCTGCGGGCAGCGCGAGGAGTTCGTCATCGACCCGGATCATTCCGCCGGTGAGTGTTCCCGTGACAACGGTGCCCGAACCTTTGGCCGCGAACACGCGGTCGATCCACAGCCGAGGCCGTTTGTGATCGGTGGCGGTTGGTGTGTCGTCGAGAAGCTCGTCGAGCGCCAGCTGCAGGGTGTCGACTCCGACGCCCTGGAGGGCATCGACCTCGACGATGGGTGCATCCTCGAGAAAAGTGCCGGCGACGCGATCGGCTATCTCCATCGCTGCGAGCTCGCGCAGCTCTTCATCGGCCAGGCCGGTCTTGGTGAGGGCGACGAGTCCGTGGCGGATGCCCAGTAGCGAGAGGATGCGGAGGTGCTCTTCGGACTGTGGTTTCCAGCCCTCGGTGGCGGCGACCACGAAGATGCAAGCGTCGACGCTGCCCACTCCGGCCAACATGTTTTTCAGGAACCGGACGTGACCCGGGACATCGATGAAGGCGACGCCGCGGCCGGAGGGCAGGGCGGTCGAAGCAAAGCCGAGGTCGATGGTGAGACCGCGCTCCTTCTCCTCGGCCAGTCGATCCGGGTCGGTACCGGTGAGAGCCTTCACGAGGGTTGACTTGCCATGGTCGACATGGCCCGCCGTGGCGACGACGTGCATCAGAGGCTGCTCAACGCGGCCGCCACCTCGTGGTCGTCGCCCGGTTCGACGGTGCGTAGATCGACGATCGTTCTGCCATCAGTCACACGAGCGATGATCGGTCGTGCCCGCTGGCGAAGTCGCTCGCGGTGGTCGCCCGTCACCGCCACTCCGGCCGACGGAATGGCTACCTCCGGCAGCGTCCCGCCGCCAGGCGTCGAGTCGGTGTCGACGACCTCGCCGGTGCCCAGGGAGACAGCGCGGGTGCGCAGTTCGTCGACCGACAACGCAGCCATTCGCCAGAACGGGATCGTGTCGCCGTCGCCGTTCAAATAGGCCAGAGCCGTGTCCTGGAGCGCTCCGAGAACGAGCGATCCGGGTCGCAGGGCACGGGCCAGGGGATGGCGCGAGATGGTGGCGATGAGGTCGGCCCGGCCGGCGATGATGCCGGCCTGCGGGCCGCCGAAGAGTTTGTCGCCGGAGAAGGTCACCAGATCAGCGCCGGCTTCGAGCGTCTGACGAGCGGCCGGCTCCTCGGCCAGCCATCCCGGAGGCCCGGACTTCAACCACCCGCACCTCGAATCGAGGAGTCCGGATCCGATGTCGGCCACGAGAGGCCGGTCGATCGTGGCCAGTTCGGCCGTGCGCGGGGCTTCGGTGAAGCCGATGATCTTGTAGTTCGACTGGTGGACCTGAAGAACGACGCCCGCATCGTCGCCGTGTTCGGCAATCGCTCGTTCGAAGTCGGCCAGTCGGGTGCGATTTGTCGTGCCGACCTCGATCAGGCGTGCACCCGAGCGCTCCATCACCTCGGGGACGCGGAAGCCGCCGCCGATCTCCACCAACTCGCTGCGCGACACGACGACGCCTCGACCTTCGGCCAGCCCTGCGAGAACGAGCATGACCGCAGCGGCGCAGTTGTTGACGACGATCGCCGCCTCTGCACCACACGCACGAGCGATCAGTGTCGGTGCGGTGGCCATACGCGATCCGCGTTCGCCGGTGGTCAGGTCGAGCTCGAGGTTGGAGTAGGTCGCGGCCTGTGACCATGCGAGGGGCGCTCGCCCGAGGTTCGTGTGGAGCAGTGTGCCGGTGGCGTTGATGACCGGAGTGAGCATTTGTCGACTCAGCTCGACGGCGCGCCGCCGAGCATCATCGGGATCGCCATCGGCGATGGCCGAGCGGGCTGCGTCGACCAGGAGCGGATGAGGAAGGCCGACATCGGCGATCGAGCGCGCCAGTTTGTCGACAGACGGCGGACGATCGACGGCGCGGTCAGTCTCGGAGCCAGTGTCGGAGTCGGAGTCGGGAGACAAGGTCGCCTCAGCCTAGAAGGCCGACGTGGTCGGCCACTGCGGCCAGCCCGCGCCGAGCGTTGCGACGAAGAAACTCTGCGCCCCGTTCACTGGCTGGCGTGACAACCGCGATCGCGCTGACGGGATTCGGAAGGTTGAGCATGTGGCCGAGTCGGTAGTCGCGCCAGAGGGCGTCGCGGTCGACATCGATCCCTGCGGTGGCCAACGTGTCGCGGTACTGCTCGAGAAGTTGTGGCTCGAGGCGCCGCCGATCTTCGGTGCGCAATGACCCCGCGCAGAAGAAGGCGACGTCGTAGGCGCCGCGGCCGTGCGCGGCGAGTTGGAAGTCGAGCAACACGGCATGCCCGGGGCCGAACCGCATGTTGTCGAGGCGGGCATCGCCGTGCACGAGCGTCCGTTCGCCTCGGGAGAATTCGTCGACGGCTTGGTCGAAGAAGGTTCGGCCGGCGTGAGCCGCGGCTCGGATGTCGTCGTCGACGCCGCCGAGTCGGTCGACGCACATCTCCCATGTCATGTCGAATATCTCGCCGTATCCGGACACGACGGGACTGTTCGTGTTTGGAAGCCAGGGCAGCGAGGTGAGCCGTTCGTCGTTCCAGAAGGCGGCGTGCCAGCGCGCGAGGGCGGTCATGGCTGCGAACGCTTGGTCGTCGGTCGCTCCCTCCACCCCGTCGCCCGCTGCGAAGAACTGCAGGTCCTCGAGCAGCAGCCATCCGCGGCCGGCGTCGTCGTCCCAGCCCTGCGCAAGAACTCGGGGCGAGGGTGCGATCTCCCAGGGGCGAAGGTCTCGGTAGACGCCGGCCTCGCGACGGTCGTAACCGAAGTGATCCACGATGTCCTGGTTGGCCGGGATCGACGTCGGCAGCTTCGCAACGATCGAGTCCGGCCCGGACCCCTCGGCCCAGTCGAGGTGGACGCGGGCAAGGGTGCCGAGGAAGCCGGCCCCTTCGTCGATGGTCTCGACGCGCGCCTCGCGAAGCCGGCCGGTCGCCACACCTGCGGTGACGAGCACGTCGGTGAGGCGGTCTGGTTGGAGATCGCCGAGGTCTGTGAACATGGTCGCCAGCCTAGGATGACCGCGTGTTCCGCTTCCTCGTGATCGCCTTCAGCATCGTGCCGATCACCGAGATCTATCTGATCGTTCAGGTCGACGCCGCAATCGGCGGTTGGGAAACCCTCGGTCTCCTGGTGCTCGACAGTCTCGTGGGTGCCTGGCTCGTCCGGCGCGAGGGCTTCTCGATTCTGGCCAAGGTCCAAGGCGAACTCGGCCGCGGTGAGCTGCCCACCAACGCGCTGATCGACGGCATGCTCGTGCTGTTCGCCGGGGCCCTCATGCTCACGCCGGGCTTCCTCACCGACGCTCTCGGATTCGTGCTGTTGCTACCCCCTACCCGGGCCGTGGTGCGCAACATGCTGAAGACGCAGTTCGCCGGTCGGGTCAACGTCGCCGGAGGCGGCGTCTATGGCGCCTCGTTCGGCGGTGGTGGATTCGCCGACCCTCGCTTCACCGACGTTCCGTCGAGTGAGGTGACGATCGACGATGACGACGATTCGCCGTCCGGGGCGATCGAACTCGGCCCGGCGAGCGACTGAGTCTCAGACCGAATCGGCGATCAACGCACGAAGCTGCGCGGCATCGACCGGAGGCGAGAACAAGTAACCCTGCGCGTAGCGACAGCCGAGTTCGCGCACGATGGTGAGGTCGTCCTCGGTCTCGACGCCGACCGCACACGCGTCCAGTGAGCGGTCGAGGATCCCGCTGATCACGAGTTCCGCGCGAGCGCGACCTCGTTCGCCGTGGACGCCGTGGACGAGTCGCTTGTCGAGCTTGATGAGATCGACGCCGTCCGGCACGACCATGTCGGCGTCGCTTGCTCCGCTGAATTCGTCGATAGCGACCACGACCCCGAGAGCCCGGAGCTGGGTAACGAGGCGAATTGCCGCCCCCTTGCGATCGAGAATCGACCGATTGACCTCCAGGTGGAGCTGCTCGGCCGGGAAGTTGGCGGCGTTCAGCGTTCGGGCGAGCGCGAGCGGGAACCGACTGTCGCCCAATTGGCGATCAGAGACGTTGACGGAGAGAAAGAGTGGGCTGTCGGTCTCTGGGAGGTCACGCATCATCGTGGCGGAACGTTCGAGAATGGTCTCTTCGATGCGACGAATCAGGCCACCGTCCTCGGCCGCTTCGACGAGTTCCCTCGGGTTGAGGTGGCGGCCATCCGGTCCGACGATGCGAAGAAGCGCTTCGACGCCGACGATGCGGCGGCTGCTGGCCTCGACGATGGGTTGGTAGTGCACCTGGATGCCGTCGTCGTCGAGAGCCCGGCGTAGCTGCTGGTCGACGGTGATGCGGCGCTCAGCCTTGGTGCGCAGGTCTTCGTCGAAAACCTCACATCGGTCGCGCCCGAGTCCCTTGGCCTGGTACAGCGCCGTCTCGGCCTCGCGCATCATGTCTTCCGCGCCGCGGTCGGCTCGACCGATGGACAGACCGACCGAGACGGTCATTCCGGCAAGAGGGCTGTCGATCTGGACCTCGCCGCAAACGGCACGGAAGCGCTCGGCGATGGCCATCGCTTCGGCGATACCGAAGACCTCGGGGCAGATGATCGTGAACTCGTCGCCGCCCAGGCGGCAGAGCGTGTCGTCGGGTCGCAGTCTTGCTTCGAGTTCGCCGGCGAGCGCTCGCAGGGCTTCGTCGCCGGCGCTGAAGCCACGCGCGTCGTTGACGGTCTTGAAACGGTCGACGTCGATCGAGAAGACACCGACGCTGTACTCGGCGTTGAGCGACATCTGCAGTGCAGTGTCGAGTGCATCCATGGCATAGGCGCGACCGGGGAGCCCAGTGAGCGAATCGACATCGATCTCGTCCTCGTGGTCGCCGACGAGCGTGGTGGCGCCACCCTCGTTGCCGAGGATCACGACGCGAACAGTGCGAGTGGTGCCGTCGGTCTCGGCGACGCGGGCAAGGATTGTCGTGCCGAATCCGACGCCGCGGGACTCGGCGACGCGCAGCATCGTGGCGATCGACACGATGTCGTCAGGGTGCATGCCGCTCGGGAGCCCAAGCGCCCGGAGTCGTTCCTCGAGCGCATCAGGGTCACCGACCTCGCGAACGCGGGTAGCCGCGGCGACTCGGCGATTCCACGCCGTCATTTCGAATCCGCGGTGGGGTGCACAGTGTTCAATCGGCAGTCAGTGGCACCGAATTGAGGACGACGGACCTTTCAGTTCTCCGGCGCGAGGTCGAGTTCGTCGAGCGCAGCGACGGCGGCATCGAGCATGCGAGCACTGCAGCCGGCCATCTCGACCGGCGGTACGTACTCCTCGGCAATCGCGGTCGCGATGGATCGGATGAGCTCAGCTGCGTCGCCCGTCCCGAGGACCGCTGGCTCGCCGGTGTCGCCACCCTCGCTGATCTTTGGTTCGATCGGCACGGCGCCGAGCAGCGGCACGCCGATGTCGTCGGCGAGCGCTTGGCCGCCACCCGTGCCGAACAGGGCATGTCGGGATCCGTCGGGAGCCACGAACTCGCTCATGTTCTCGATGACGCCGACGATGCGGAGATAGTTCTTTCGGCCCATGTCGGCCACCCGGGCGGCGACCTTCTGGGCATTTCCCGCTGGAGTGGTGATGATGATCATCTCGGCTCGCGGCAGCATCTTGGCGAGCCCCATCTGCACATCGCCCGTGCCCGGCGGCATGTCGATCAACAGGTAGTCGAGGTCGTCGGACCAGGCGACGTCTTGACAGAAATGCTGGACGGCCCGGTTGAGCATGAGACCTCGCCACATCAGCGCGGAGTCCTGCTGGTCGACGAGGAAGCCCATCGAGACGACCTCGAGTCGGCCGTCGCCGATCTCTCTGACGAGTGGATGAATCTTTCCCTCGTGGGCAAGGAGGTCGCCTTCCACGCCGAGCATGCGCGGCACGGAGAATCCCCAGATGTCGGCATCCATCACGCCGACGTTGAAACCCGACTCGGCCAGTGCGGCGGCCAGGTTGGTGGTGATGGACGACTTGCCGACTCCGCCCTTGCCCGAGGCGATCATGATCACCTTGGTGGTGGGCGGAACCGCCGTGTCGGGGGCGTCTTGGCTCACGTTGAAGCGGGCCTTCGACATGGCCTCGGCCCGCTCGTCCTGCGTGAGTTCGCCCCAGCTGATGGTGACCCGGCTGACGCCGGGAAGGGTCGTGAGGCGGCTACGGATGTCCTTTTGGATCTGGGCGCGCAGTGGGCAACCGCTGGTGGTGAGCGCGATGTCGAGGCTGACATGGCCCGACTCATCGACTTTTGCGCCCTTGGCCATGCCGAGCTCGACGATGTCGCTGCCGAGCTCGGGGTCGATCACGCCGCGCAGCAACCCCATCACATGCTCGGGTGTTGGGGGTGCGGTCTCGGCCACGAGTGAAGGATACCGGCGGTCGGTTCGCGGGCGTCTCCCTGCCCGAGATCGCCGCGTAGAGTTCGCGGGAATACGGCCGGGTACACTGTTGTTCACTCATTCGAGCCAGCCATTTGGAGTAGCCGAGATGATCACTCTCACCGAGCAAGCCGTTACCAAGGTCGACGAACTCATCACCGCCGAAGGCGACGAGGGCCTCGCGCTGCGCGTTGCCGTGCGTCCCGGTGGCTGCTCCGGTTTCTCCTACGAAATGTTCTTCGACACCGATCGTGCCGCCGACGACATGATCAAGGCCTACGGCAGCATCGAGGTCGTGGTCGACCCGTCGTCCGCGCAGCTGCTCGAGGGCGCCACCCTCGACTACAAGGACGGCCTGCAAGACGCCGGCTTCGCGATCGACAACCCCAACGCGCAGAAGACCTGCGGTTGTGGTCAGTCCTTTAGCTGAGTCTCTCTCTCGCTGACTAGGTTGCGCTCCATGAGCGAGCGCAACTACGACCCCGAACTGGCCGAGATCGTCGGACTTCTTCCGTCGAAGGTCGAGTGGGGCCCGCCTGAATCGATGGTCGAAGCGCGTGCTGCGCAGGCGTCATGGTCGGTGCCCGCCGAGCCTCGCGCCGATGTGGTGCGAGAAGACCGGATGATCCCCGGACCCGATGGCGACCCTGATGTCTCGATTCGGATCTACCGACCCGCCGATGCGCCCGACGGTCCGCTGCCCGGGCTCTTCGAGATCCACGGTGGAGGGTTCATCGTCGGCGACCTCACGATGATGGACGGCTACTGCGACGCAGTCGCGGCCTCGTTCCCGGCCGTCGTAGTGAGTGTGAACTATCGCCTGGCGCCGGAGGACCCGTTTCCGGCACCGGTCGAAGATTGTTACTCGGCGCTGCAGTGGATGGCCGACAACGCCGATGAGCTGGGCATCGACACCGACCGCATCGCGATCGCCGGCCAGAGTGCCGGCGGCGGGCTGGCCGCGGCCACGGTGTTGCTTGCTCGTGATCGAGGTGGCCCGGCCCTCTGCTTCCAGCTACTCGAGATCCCCGAACTCGATGATCGGCTCGACACGCCGTCGATGCACCAGTTCGTCGACACGCCCCTGTGGAACCGTCCCAATGCACAGCGCAGCTGGAGCTGGTACCTCGGGTCCGACGATGCTCCGGGCTCCGCCGACGTCAGCCCCTACGCGGCGCCGGCCCGCTGTGAAGATCTCAGCGGATTGCCGCCGGCATTTGTGTCGGTCATGGAGTTCGACCCTCTTCGCGACGAGGGGATCATCTACGCCATGCGCCTCCTTGAAGCCGGCGTGTCGACGGAACTTCACGCTTATCCCGGCACGTTCCACGGCTCAGCGCTCGTCACCACGGCCGATGTTTCGCGGCGTCAGGGCCGCGACAGTGATGCGGCCTTGCGGCGGGCGCTCATTGGAATGCCGACGAGCGACTAGACGAGGGCGAGCGCCTCGGCGAGCTCCGAGCCGTCGTAGATAGCGTCGAGGCGACGCTGAATCACGCCGCCCGCATCGGCGACGAAGAGGACCGGTTCGAAGGGGAGCCCATACGCGCTCACGACCTCGGTGAAGTCGCCCCTACCAGCCGCGATCGCGTCGGTCTGGTTGTGGGGATCGGCGTAGACCTCGGCATGGATGAAATGCAGGTCATCACGTTGCGCCGCAGCCTCGATGAGGAGTTCGACCACGGGTCCACAGATCGAGGTGCGACAGAAACCGGGAGTGGCGATGCTCAAAACGGTCGGCTTGGCGGAATCGTCCAACGCGTCGACGAGGTCGATGTCGTGGAAGGGGCAGAACTCGCCGGGCCGTGTACAGATCGGATCGACGTCGCGGCTGTTGTCGAGCGTCGCCGTGGGGATCGGTGGCAAGAGGTCGCCGGGCTGGGGAATCGTGGTTTCGGAGGGGTCGACCACGAGAAGGTCGCGCTGGTTCGAGCCCGCATCGTTGGTCAGCGTGGTCTGGTACTGCCCGGCTGTCGGAGGAGTGAAATAGATCGAGTAGTAGGGCGTGGCGAGCGACTCACCGCCGACTCCCACGTCGCGCCGGACCGCGTTGCTTGTGGCAATCACGTTGCCCGCACTGTCGGCGACCGCGAGCTCGACGCTGTCCGGCGCCGTTCGACGCATGACGTCGTTGCCGTCGTGAAGTGCGTAGGCGAGGCGATGTTCTCGACCGAAGACGAACGGCGAGGGTCCGGTGAGGCCGTCCGGGGCTGACGGGATGAGAAACGGAGTCGCGAGCGGAGGCGGTGTGGCGAGCGGTGAGGCAGTGGTGGTGGTGGTCGCGGCAGCGCCGCCGTCGCTTCCACATCCAACCAGGATCCCGCTGCCGGCGAGCCCGGCGGCGCCGATCATGAACGTCCGTCGATCGAGTTGGGCCATGACGTCCGACGCTAATCGGAGGGACAGGTCAACCTCGCCTCGGAGCTCGGGTCGCGACCGGTAACGTGCGCTCGATGTCGGAACCGATGCAGCTCACCATCGACGGGAGGATCGTCGAGGTCGCCGACGACTCAGCGACTCTGCTCGATGTCCTGCGTGCAACGGCGGGTGCGTATTCGGTGAAGGACGGCTGCAGCCCTCAGGGTCAGTGCGGGTGTTGCACGGTCCTGGTCGACGGCCAACCCCGTGTCTCGTGCGTCACCCCTGTGCGCCGAGTCCGCGGTCGATCGATTGTCACATCGGATGGTCTGGACCCCGACGTTTCGGCCGCTTGGGGAGCGGCTTTCACAGCGACCGGCGGAAGTCAGTGCGGCTTCTGCACGCCGGGCATCATCTGCCGATTCGAAGGTCTTCGGTCGAAGGGTGCGGCCCACGACGATCGTGATGTCGCGGCCAAGGCCCTCCAGGCGCATCTGTGTCGATGCACCGGGTGGCAGCCGATCGTCGATGCTTGGGTCGCGTTTGGTCGCGATGCTCCCGATGTCGACAACGCCGCCGCGGCTCGGGCCGCACTGGAAGGGGGAGTGGCCCAGGTCGTCGGGCCGGAGGTGGCGCTCGGCCGAGGTGGCTTCGCGGACGACTCCGCCCCTACTAATGCTCTCGTCGCGGTGCCGAAGGGCGACGGCTGGGCGGTCGCCGACTCCCGCGCCGCTGCGCTCCGTCTCGCCGGCAAGGTCCAGGGCCGTCGCACCACCGCCGACTTCGCCCCGCCCCTCGAGTTGCCGGAGGGTGAGTGGCAACGCACGCTGCGCACCTCGTGGGTCGAGCCCGGCTATCTCGAGACCGACGCCGCGTGGTGCGAACCCGGAGGCGAACCTGCATCACCGCTCGAAAACGGCGGAGCATTCGGCGCCAAGTCGACCAGCGAAGTAGGCGCAGTCGCCCGTCGGCTCGCCGACGAACACGGTCGACCGGTGCGGGTGCTCTACGCCCGCGAGGACGCTGTGCAGCGCGGGCCGAAGCGCCCGCCCATGGCCGCCGGGATCAGGGCCGACGGGTCCGGTGTCGTGCGGGTTGCCCGCACGCCGGGCGTCGCCGCGGCGATCAACTCGGTTGCTCCCGGCCTCGTGGTCGAGGAGATCGACGTGTCCGGTCCGCCGACCAGCGTCGATATCCGCGCCGCGGGTTGGGCCGAGGCGGCGATCCTGCTCGCGTCGCTCGAAGCCGAGGAGAGCTGGATCGACTCGCCGGGCGGCGGCAGCGCGTGGGCTTCCATCGCCGCCGATGGCTCGATCAGTGTGCGCGTTCGTGCCGGTGACCCCCTCGACGAAACCGTGCTCCGGTCCTATTGCACCGGCGCAGCCCACATGGGCCTGTCGTGGGTCACCAGCGAGTCGCTGGGGGTCGACAATGCCGGTGAGATCCACGACCTCACTATTCGCAGCTTCGGAATCCTGCGGGCGATCGACACGCCGCCGATCGAAGTCATGATCGAGGACCAGGTCGGCCCCGCGGTGGCGGTGAGTGATGCCGTCTTCGTCGCGGTCGCGGCGGCGGCCTGGCGAGTTCGGGGATTCCCCGAGGTGTGGCCGGCTACGACGTAGCGACGAGATCGACGGTGATCTCGAGGTGCCCGAGATGCTGGGCGAGCTCCTCAAACGCATGGATGAGCGCCGCGCCCACGGTCCATTCCTCACCGAGAGGAATCGAGGTTCTCGCCTCGTTGGCGAGGCCGGTCGCGGCTTCGAGCTCGGGTCGGAGCTGGTGGAGCCGGGCGACGAGCGCGTCAGCTTGCACGGCGAGCTCGGCCCGCGTTCCGACGGAGACGAATTCCTGATCTCGATCGCGACTGCTGGCGTGGCCACAGATCACGTGCGATGTCCACCATTCACACGCTGACAGCGCATGGGTGACCAGCTGGTACGGCGAATTCGGATCCGGGAGCGGGGGCTGGGCATTGACGGTCTCGTCGTCGAGACGGGTCAACGCTTGGCGCATGCCGTCGATCGTGCGCTCGCAGAAGAGAATGAAGTCGTCGATCGAGATGTGCATGGCCGGATGGTATGGCGCTATCCGTCGTTGCTGCTCGGCGGGGATGACACGCCGGTCGCGAGGTCGAGCTACTCGCGGCAGACGCATGAACGCCTCGTTGGGTTTTTCTCTAGGGTTCAGTCCATGAGCACTCCTGTTGGTCCGTACACGCCGATCGTCCGTGGCGGCGACCTTCTCTTCACCGCCGGTCAGGTCGGCATCACGTCGGACGGGTTGGTCGAGGGCGGACTCGAAGCCGAGCTCCGCCAGGTCTTCGTCAATCTCCGCTCGGTGCTGTCCTCGGCGGGCGCATCGCTGGCCGATGTCGTGAAGACGACGGTCTTTCTCGTCGACATGGGCGACTACGCCAAGATGAACGAGATCTACATGGAGGAGTTCGGCGATCACCGGCCGGCCCGATCGGCCGTTGCCGTAGCCGCCCTCCCGATCGGTGCGCAGGTCGAGATCGAGGCGATCGCCACGGTGTAGGCAGTCGCCGACTGCCTCTGCCAGAATGCGGGCATGGACGTCGGAGCAGTGATCATGGTTGTCGCGCTGGTCATTGTGATGCCGGTGGGCGTCCTGATGAGCATGACGGCTCTTGCTGGCGTGTTGGGCGGGCTCGTCGGTCGCGACCGCGACCTCGACAACGTCACCGAAGAGGGCGAGCCCAACGAATATCTGGCGCTCTCCGACTCAAATCCCTACACGGGCTGACCCACTCCGAAGTTGCAGCGGGGGTCAGACTCCAGTTGCAGCGGCAGCGGCTACATCCAGCGGGAGCGGCCGAAGGAATAGCCGACCGAGCGGATGGTCTGGATGAGGTTGGCGTGTTCTTCGCCGAGCTTGGCTCGGAGACGGCGCACGTGGACATCGACAGTGCGGGCACCGCCGTAGTAGTCGTAGCCCCAGACCCGGTTGAGCAGCGTCTCTCGGGTGAACACCTTGCCGGGGTGAGCGGCGAGGAACTTGAGGAGCTCGTATTCCATGTAGGTGAGGTCGAGAGGTTTGCCCTCGATGACGGCCTGATACGTCTCGAGGTTCATCGCCAGTGGGCCGTATTCGATGACGTCGACGTCGTCGCTGCGCCCGGACTTGCGGAACAGGTGCTTCAGCCGCGTCTCGAACTCGACCGGATGGAACGGGTGAACACAGAAGTCGTCGAAGAGGTCCTCGCGGGGATCGAGTTCCATCAACTGGCCGCCATTGACGAGCAGCAGAACCGAATCGACGTTGATGTCGCCGTTGCGAATGGCTCGGCAGAAACGCATGGCGGTCTCGAGATCCGACCCTGCCGTCGTCATGACGATCGCGCCCACCCAGCCATCGGCCGGCTCGTCGCGGCGGGCTGCGTCGATGTCGGGCGCGGCCTTCCACGCCCAGCCGCCGATGTCGAGGGCTTGGGCCAGCTCCGGCGGGACCGGCTCAGGGAAGACGAGAAGCGGTTCCATCAGGTGCTCGGGAGGTAGCGCTCCAGCTCGAACGGTGTGACCTGGGATTGGTATTCGGCCCATTCGCTGCGCTTGTTGCGCAGGAACCATTCGAAGATGTGATCGCCGAGTGTCTTGCGGACGAGGTCGGACCCCTCCATCACGTCGAGCGCTTCGTCGAGTGAACGCGGCAGCGGCTCGATGCCGATGTCGCGTCGTTCCGAGTCGGAAAGGTCGAACAGGTTGACATTGGTTTCAGCCGGCAGCTCGTAGCTCTCGGCGATGCCGCGCATGCCTGCGGCCAGCAACAACGAGAACGCGAGATAGGGGTTGCAGGCCGGGTCGGGCGCTCGGTATTCGATGCGGGCCGACTCGGACTTGCCCTTCTTGCGCACCGGGACGCGCACGAGCGCGGAGCGGTTGTTGCGGGCCCAGGCCACATAGGGAGGTGCCTCGGAAGTTTCGGCGATGCGTTTGTAGCTGTTGACGAGCTGATTCGTGACCGCGGTGATCTCGCGAGCGTGACGAAGGATGCCGGCGGTGAACTGGCGAGCCGTCGGCGACCACCCGTAAGGATCGTCGCCGTCGTGGAAGGCGTTGTCACCGTCCTTGAAGAGCGAGAGGTGGGTGTGCATGCCCGAACCTTGCACCCCGTTGAGCGGCTTGGGCATGAAGGTGGCGTAGGTGTCGCGCTCGAGGGCGACCTTTTTCACGACGAGGCGCAACGTCATCAGATTGTCGGCGACGTCGAGCGCCTCGGTGTAGCGCAGATCGATCTCGTGTTGACTCGGCGAGTCCTCGTGGAACGAATACTCCACGGGAATGCCCATGCCCTCGAGCATGTGGATGGTGCGTTTGCGAAGATCGCTCGACACATCGGCGGTGGTGAGGTCGAAGTAGCTCGCTCGATCGAGCGGCTGGGGTTTGCCGAGCGACGGGTCGCCCGAAGCGAAGTAGAAGAACTCGACTTCGGGTGCGGCGAAGAACGAATAGCCGTGGGTGCGGGCCTCTTCGAGATTGCGCCGCAACACCTGGCGCGGATCGCCGGCAAACGGTGTCTCGTCGAGATTCTGGATGTCGCAGAACATCCGGGCCGAAGGCTCGTCGTGCTTTGCCCAGGGCAGCAGCTCGAATGAGGTGGCGTCGGGTCGAGCGAGCACATCGGATTCGTGAACTCGCGAGAACCCGTCGATCGCGGTGCCGTCGAACTGGACGCCTTCCGAGAACGCGTTATCGAGCTCGGCGGGGGTGATCGCGACCGACTTCAGCTGGCCGAGGACGTCGGTGAACCAGAGACGGATCAGCCGGACACCCCGTTCTTCGACGGTGCGCAGTACGTATTCCTGCTCGCGTTCCATGTTCTCTCCCACCAATGGGCCGACTACAGCTTGCCCTCATGACTGTGGCATCCCCAACGGGAGACGTCGCCGGTGAACCCGTCTCGTTCACACGGCGTTCACAATCGGGCAACCGTCGGGAAATCCCGCATTGGAATCGTGGTCTCCGGCTCGCGAGAATGAGCCACTTCCAACGACATCCTCAAAGAGGGGCGCAAATGGCCTACCAGGCTGAATATCTGTGGATCGACGGCTCCGAGCCGACTCGAGAGATTCGCGGCAAGACGAAGATCCTCGCCGACGGCGACACCCCCGGCATCTGGGGCTACGACGGCTCCAGCACGAACCAGGCGACGGGCGACAACTCCGACGTCGTCCTGAGTCCGGTCTTCCAGTGTCCCGATCCGATTCGGGGCGGTAACAACATTCTCGTCTTGTGCGAAACGTTGCTCACCGGCGACATGTCAGCGCACCCGACCAACACGCGGGCCCCGGCCGCGGCGGCGTTGGCCCAGTACGCGGACCAGGAGCCCATATTCGGTCTCGAGCAGGAATACACGCTGATCAATCCGGCTACGGGCTGGCCCGCCGGCTTCCCGCCGAACGGCTTCCCCGCGCCGCAGGGGCCCTACTACTGCGGTGTCGGCGCCCTCAAGATTCACGGTCGCGACCTCATTGAGCGCCACACCCAGGCCTGCATCGATGCGGGTCTCGCGATCTCTGGCACCAACGCCGAGGTCATGCCCGGTCAGTGGGAATTCCAGATCGGACCGGTAGACACCGTCACCGTCGGCGATCACATGTGGGTCGCTCGCTACCTTCTCTACCGTCTGGCCGAGGACTACGAAGTCGAGGTCAGCATCGAGGCCAAACCCATGAAGGGCGATTGGAACGGTGCCGGAATGCACACGAACTTCAGCACCAAGGCGATGCGCGAGTCATATGACCCGATCATCGCGGCGTGCGAAGCGATGGGTGCCGACGGCGCCGTCGAGCGTCATCTGTCCGGCTACGGCATCGGCATCGAGGACCGCCTCACCGGAGATCACGAGACGCAGCGCTTCGACCAGTTCAGCTACGGCGTGTCGGACCGCGGTGCGTCGATTCGCATTCCGTGGCAGGTGGCCAAGGACGGCAAGGGCTACATCGAGGATCGTCGCCCCAACGCCAACGCTGACCCGTACGTGCTGTCGACGCTACTGACGAACACCATCTGCGGCGCGTTGGCGTAGTAACCGTTTCAGAAATCGAGGCGAGAATTCCGCGTCGCGCGGAGTTCTCGCCTCGTTTTGGTTTGGACCAAGTCGACAGCAGCTCGATACCGCCCCAGACTCCGGACATGACTGAACTCTGGCAACACTCCGCCCTCGAACTCGCGGGGATGATCCGAGATGGGCAGGTCAGCAGCCGCGAGGTCATCGAGGCTCACTACGCCCGCATCGACCAGGTCAACCCGCACCTCAACGCCGTGGTGCGCCGACTCGACGACGAGGCTCTCGCCGCGGCCGACGCCGCCGATGCCGCGATCGCGTCAGGCGCCGACGGCCTCGGGCCGCTCCATGGCGTCCCCTGCACCGTCAAGGAAAACATCGACCTCGCGGGGACGCCCACGACCCAGGGCGTCGCCGCGCTGGCCGACGCCGTCGCGCCGATCGACGCGCCCGTTGTCGCCCGGATGCGGGCCGGTGGCGCCATCCCGATCGCTCGCACGAATCTGCCCGACTTCGGCCTGCGCGTCCACACCGACTCCTCGCTCCACGGTCTCACCCGCAACCCGTGGCACCCGGGGCGAACGGCTGCGGGATCGAGTGGCGGCGAGGCCTCGGCGATCGCGTCGGGCATGAGCCCCATCGGGCTGGGCAACGACATCGGCGGGTCGCTCCGCAACCCGGCCCACTGCTGCGGGATCGCCTCGATCAAGCCGTCGATCGGGGTGGTGCCGGCGGCGTCGGTGATCCCGCCCGAAGAGCCCGGTTTGTCGGCGCAACAAATGGCGGTCGAAGGGACAATGGCTCGGCGAGTGGCCGATGTACGGGCCGGCCTCGGACTGCTCGCCGGTGCCGATCCACGCGATCCGACGAGTCTGCCGGTCACGCTCACCGAGCTCGACGGTCAGTCCATAAGGGTCGCCGTGGTGGCCGACCCCCCGGGAGGCGCGACGCACCCGGAGATCGCGGCGGCGGTGCGGTCGGCCGCCGATGTGCTCTCCGACGCGGGCCACGATGTCGTCGAGATCACACCACCGGGATACGAGGAGACGATCGACCTCTGGGGCGCGCTTCTGTTGCAGGACGTGGTCGTCATGCGCCCCGTCCTCGAGATGGTGATGGGCCAAGCCGGTGTGAAGATCATCGACAATCTCGTCGCCGCCTCTGATGAGGTGTCGCTCGAGTCGGCCGGCGTCGTCCAGACGAGTCGCTACCGGCTGATGCGCGACTGGTCAGCGTTCTTCGCCGAGCACCCCGTGATCATCTCGCCGACCTGGGCGATGCCCGCATTCGAGCACGGTGCGGATCTCGACGCGGGCGACGAGCTCATCCGCGACACGCTCCGCCCGGTCATTCCCGCCAACTTCCTCGCCCTCCCCGCCGCGGTCGTGCCCCATGGCTCGGCTGACGGCCTGCCCGTGGGCGTGCAAGTGATCGGCGATCGATTCACCGACTACCGGTGCCTCGACATCGCGGCGCAGATCGAAGCGGCGACTGATCGGGTCACACCGATCGACCCAGTGCTCGATCAGTAAGGGCCGGGGCCGGGGTCTTCGCAGAGCTGCACGAGCGCCTTGCCGGTGTTGCTGCCCGTGAACAGCGAGTTGAGCTGCTCGACGCAGCTCCCGAGGCCGTACTTCAGGTCGGTCTTGTACTGCATCTTCCCCTCGGCCGCCCAGGCCCACATCTGATCCCACGCCTCGGGATAGCGGTCGACGTAGGCCAGACCCTGGAAGCCGGCCATCTTCGCCTGTTTGTTGATCAGGTTGAGATAGTTCGACGGTCCCGGCGGACGGCCCTTCTCGTTGTACATGGAGATGGCGCCGATGATCACGACCCGCGCGCCGATGGCGAGCCGCCGCAGGGCCAGGTCGAGGATGGGCCCTCCGACGTTGTCGAAATAGATGTCGAATCCGCGCGGCCGGATCTCCTTGAGGCGGGCCGCCAGGTCGTCGGTGCGGCGATTGAGGCACACCTCGGCGCCGAGCGATTCCACCCAGCGGCACTTCTCGTCGGATCCGGCGATGCCGACGACCGTCGCTCCGAGGTTGCGGGCGACCTGCACGGCGACGGATCCGGTGGAACCCGCGGCGGCGGAGATGAGAACAGAGTCTCCTTCCTTGATCTCGCCGAGATCGGTGAGCCCGAAGTAGGCCGTAGCGGCCGGCGACGAGATCACCGCGATCTGAAAGAGCGCATCGTGGTCAGAGGGAAAGGCATTGACGATGGGACTGTCGCCGTCGGCCACTGCCCAGCTGTTCCAACCCGGCAGCCCGCCGCCGCACCAGTCGCCCACGGCGATGTCGGGATGGTTGCTCTCGATCACGCGCCCCATGCCGCCGCTGCGGACCGCCGCGCCGATCTCGACGCCGGGGAGGTAACCCTCGCCCTCATCGAGCCAGGAGCGCACCGCCGCGTCCATCTGGAGATACACCATTCGGATCAAGATCTGACCATCACCGAGCTCGGGCATCTCGCCTTCGGTCACCTCCACGTCGTCGTTGGTGAGCATTCCGTCCGGCCGTCGGCGAAGCACGACCTGGCGGTTGATTCGCTCGAGTGGATCGGGCATGTCCGAAAGGCTGGCGTCGCTCATTGCGTGAGCTTCGCGCGCCACGGGCTGGTCGTCACAGCCACCGAGGCCCGTACGATGGGGGGATGAGCGACGCCCCGACCCACCTGCGGGTCGCCATCTGCCAGATCAATCCCACGGTCGGCGACCTCGACGGCAACGTGGCCTTGGCCCTCGAGGCACTCGCGGAGGCCGAAGATGCCGGCGCCGACGTAGCGGTGATGCCGGAGATGACCATCACCGGCTATCCGCCGGAGGATCTGGTGTTGAAGCCCGGGTTCGTGGCCGACTGTCGTGCCTCCCTCGAGAAGTTTGCCGCACAGACCGGTCGCTGCGCAGTAGTGATCGGCTTCGCCGACGGCGACGCCGACCCCGGCCGCGCCGTCCAAGACGTCGCCGGCATCGATCACTTCAATGGTGTGTGGAACGCGGTGGCGGTGTGTGCCGAAGGCCGCATCTTCGGGACGTATCACAAGCGCCATCTTCCCAACTACGACGTGTTCGACGAGCAGCGGCACTTCCGGCCCGGCGACGAAGCGTTGGCGCTGTTCGAGATCGCCGGTGTCCCGGTCGGAGTCACCCTCTGCGAAGACTCCTGGATTCCCGATGGCCCCGTCACCCAACTCGCGCGGGGCGGGGCTCGCGTCGTGCTCAACGTCAACGGTTCACCGTTTCGTGAAGGCAAACAAGCAGTGCGCGAACAGGTCATCACCGATCGCGTTCTCGAAGCAGGGGTTCCGGTCGTCTACGCCAACCTCGTGGGCGGACAAGACGAACTGATCTTCGACGGTGGCTCGTTCGTGATCGCCGAAGACCGCGACGGCGCGAGCGTGGTCGCTCGCTGCGGTTCGTTCAGCGAAGGCACCGACGTGTTCGACATCGAACTGCCACCCGAGCGCCCAACCATGGATACGTATCGCACCGTTTCGGTCACGCCCGCGCCATCGGCGGTCCGCACGCTGATCCCGGCTCCGATGGTTCCCACGCTCGATCCACTGGCCGAGCGATGGGAAGCGCTGGTGCTCGCCACCCGCGACTACGTCCGCAAGTCGGGGTTTGCCAAGGTCTGTCTCGGCATCTCCGGAGGCGTCGACTCGTCGCTCACCGCGGCGATCGCGGTAGACGCTCTGGGCCGCGACAACGTCCATGGCATCCTTCTGCCGTCTCGCTACTCGAGCGATCACTCCCTCGACGACGCACATCTCCTGGCGGCCAATCTGGGTATCGCCACCTCGACCATCCCGATCGAACCGGCCCATGCCGCGCTCACCGAGATGCTCGTCCCTCACGTGAGCGACGGCGCGATCGAGGTGGGCGATCTCACCGATCAAAACCTCCAAGCCCGGATCCGCGGGGTCGTGTGGATGGCGATGTCCAACGAACACGGCTGGCTCGCGCTCACCGCCGGCAACAAGTCCGAGGCGGCAGTCGGCTACTCCACTCTCTACGGCGACACGGCCGGCGCCTACGCGGTGATCAAGGACGTGTGGAAGCTGACCGTCTACGAGCTGGGTCGCTGGCGCAACCAGATCGCGATCGCCGAAACCGGTTCGCCCGTCATTCCCGAAGGGGTGCTCACCAAGGCACCGTCGGCCGAGCTCCGGCCGGGCCAGACCGACGACCAGTCGTTGCCGCCCTACGAGATCCTCGACCCGGTGCTGCAGGCCTACGTCGAAGACGACTGCACCGTCGCCGAGATCATCGCGATGGACATCGCCGATCGAGACGATGTGGAGCGAGTGTGTCGGCTCGTCGACATTGCCGAATTCAAGCGACGTCAGACCCCCCTCGGTGCCCGACTCACCAAGAAGGCGTTCGGACGCGACCGTCGCATGCCCATCATCAATCGCTACCGCGGCTAATTTCGAAGCGGCGGCCGTTGATCGGCGGCGAAGTGAGACCGTTCCGGGAGGATGGGTGCACCAAGGCTTGACGGCCGTGCAAACCGCACAGGTCGTAGGTGAGTTGCACTGGGCGACTTCTCGTCTGTTCGAGGTGCTCGGGCTGTGGGCGGGCGAAGCCGATCGTCCCGACATCGCCGTCTCCATGGCCACCTCGTCGCGTCACCTCGGTTGGCACAGCAGCGACCTGGCGGATCTTCTTCCCGATTCGGTGCTGCTCGAAGACGAGGTCCGTAGCGAACCTCATTCTGACGGCGTCGAACCAGCGGTCGAGGCAATCCGGGCCATTCCCGGGTCGGTCGAGCGACTCGCCGTCACCCACCGGGTGCTTCTACCCAGGCTCGCGGCGCGCTGTGTATCGATCGAAAGAGCGTCGAGCAATCATGCCGATGCGGCGCTTGCTCGCGCCCTCGCCTTCCTTCTCGCCGATCTCCGACGAGACCGAGACGACGGTGAAGCGCTGCTCGGGCGGCTGCTGGTCGATGTCTCGGCGGTCGAGAAGACCAATGCACGAGTGCTCGAGGCCGAGTCTCGTCTGGTTTCCGTCGGCGGTCTTCTACCGCTCCACATCCCTGACTAGAGCTGGGCCGGATGGCCCTTCTGCGGAGGCTTCGGCGACTCTTCCTCATGTCTGGCGCCGCTCGCGCCGACCACTTGTTGAGAAAGCGTCAACCAACACTCCTGGCTTGTCCCATACATTACGCGGACATGCCGGTGGTGGAATCACGATCGCTCGGTATCGTGCATCAATCAGCCGGTAGCGACGAGAGGGCAACTCTGTGGCGAAGGAACGTGTCGAACGGGACGAAGAAGACCTAGTTCGGCTGTACCTCACTGACATCGGTCAGTACCCCCTTCTGACGAAGGAGGACGAGGTCCGACTCGCTCAGGAGATCGAGGGCGGCACCGAAGCACGCACCGAGGTCGAGACCACCGAAGGTGAGCTCACTCCGGCCAAGAAGCGTGAGCTTCGTCGTGCGATCCAGAAGGGCGAGGCCGCGGAGCGCACCTTCGTGCAGTCCAACCTGCGCCTCGTCGTCTCGATCGCGAAGAAATATCAGGCATCCGGTCTGCCCCTGCTCGACCTGATCCAAGAGGGCAACCTCGGCCTCATGCACGCCGTCGAGAAGTTCGATTGGCGCAAGGGCTTCAAGTTCTCCACGTATGCCACCTGGTGGATTCGTCAGGCGATCACCCGTGGTATCGCCAACACCGGCCGCACCATCCGCCTTCCAGTGCACGCGGGCGACACTCTCGCTCGACTCCAGAAGGCCCGTGCCCGTCTCGAGCTGAAGTACGGCCGTCCGGCCACGCTGGCCGAGTTGGCCATCGAAGTCGAGATGCCCGAAGAGAAGGTCACCGAGGCTCTCCGGTTTGCTGCCGAGCCTCTGTCGCTCTCCGAACCGTTGCGCGAAGACGGCGACGCCGAACTCGGCGACGTCGTGGAAGACAAGGGCGCCGACTCACCGTTCGAGAGCGCGGCAACCTCGCTGCTTCCCGACGAGATCTCCCGACTCCTTGCGCCGCTCGATCAGCGCGAACGCGAGATCCTGAAGCTCCGCTTCGGCCTCGATCGCGGCGAACCGCGGACCCTCGAAGAGGTTGGTGAACACTTCAACCTCACTCGTGAGCGCATTCGTCAGATCGAAGCTCGCGCGATGTCGAAGCTGCGGCACCCGTCGAGCGACACCGGCGCCCGCGACCTCCTCAGCGTCTAAGCCGCTCGCCACTCCCCACGCCCCATCGAACGCAGAACGGGAGAGTGGCGGAGGTGGACGGGAATCGAACCCGCCGGACAGGGATCACCCATCCCACCCGCTTTGAAGGCGGGGGAGCCCACCAGGCGCTCGGACACCTCCGCTCGGCAAGCTATCGGGGTCGCGAGGACATGCGGAGATCCGCTCGCTAGCGTTTCGGTCATGTCGAAGAACCGTGTTGTCCTGATCGTCGTCCTGCTCGCTCTCCTGGCTGTTCTCGCCAAGAAGGTGAAGGACTGAGCGTCACCGACTGAGAGACGGGACTAACGCAGCGAGAGCGGCCAGCGCCGCGTCGGCGCGGCCCGGCGAGTGCGCCACAACAACGCGGCACCTGCAGCAAGACCGAGCCCGACCGCTCCGGCGCCGACCACTGCCGGTTTCGGCGCGGCGATCGAACCCTCACGGAGGGGTCGCGGGTTCTCGAAGGCTCGGATCTCCCAGCCCCTGGCCTCGGCCTCCTTCAGCAGACCTCGGTCGGGATTGACGGCCACCGGATGACCGACACTCTCGAGCATCGGTAGGTCGGTGATCGAGTCGGAGTAGGCGAACGAATGCGCCAAGTCGAGGCCGTGGAGCTCGACCTCGCGCTCGATGGCCTCGACCTTGTGAACGCCGGCCGAATAGAACTCGACCTCGCCGGTGTAGCGACCGTTGGCATCGATACGGGCGCGCGTGGCGATCGCGTCGTCCACGCCAAGATGGCGCGCGAGAGGCATCACGATCTCTTCGGGCGAAGCGGAGACGAGATAGACGCGGCGCCCGGCGTCGCGGTGTGACTCCATCAACTCGAGCGCCTCCGCGTAGACGAGAGGGTCGATCACTTCGGTGAGCGCATTGTCGACCAGAGCAGAGATCTTGTCCTTCTCCCACCCCACGGCAATACGCAGCGCGGTTTCACGCATCTTCTTCATCCGCCCCTCGTCGGCGCCGAGGTAGCGGAACACGATCTGGCCCCAGAGGGCGCGCACGACGAGCCACCGATTGAGCAGACCCTCCTGCTGTAGGCGCGGGCCGAAGGCGAGCATCGCCGCTTTGGCGATGACCGTCTTGTCGAGATCGAAGAACGCAGCCTCGACCGGCTCGTGTTGTGGCGTCGCCATGACCGTCAGCCTAGGGACGGATGGCTGTGCGTCCCGGTCAGCGAAGCTCGATGACCTCGTCCGGGCCCCACTCGCCGTCGGCCACCAGCGACATCACGGTGGCGGTGACCTGCAGCGCGGGGTCAGCCGCGTAGCGGGCACGTATGGCGGCCGTGTCGTTGGACTGCACGAGGGCGGAGAGTTCGTCGACGGCAGCGTCCGACGCGGTGGCCTCTTCCCCGCCGGCCAGCGCTCCCCAGTCATCCCAGGGGAGCATCTCGACCTTGTTGAGCGCCGCGATGTCGCGTCCGACGTTGCTGCGCACGAACCATTGACCCCACATGTCGAGGATGCCGAACTGGTCGCCGTCGAGTTCCCCTCGTTGACACCGAATCCAGGCGGCGGGGGCTGTGAGAAAGTAGTCGGGCGGTAGATCGGACGGCTCGGGTTCCAGCTGGACCACCTCGCGCTGGAGGTCATCGATCTGAGGATCGAGCACCTGCCAGCGCTCGCCGTTCCAGTGCTCGACGATCCAGTGGTCGACCCAGCGGTCGGTTTCGAAGTAGCCAGCGAATCCGCAGCGAGCCCGAGCCGGCGTGCCCGTGCGGCGGAGCAACGCAGTGGTCAACGTCGAGAAATCTCTACAGTTGCCGAGGAGACGGTAGCCGGGCTCGCGGGCGTCGCTGAGGGGCCGATCGTCGATCTCGACGATCGCATCGATCATCGCCGCGGCGCTCCGAATCTGGAGTTCGGCCTGGTGTTCGGGCCCGACGATCACGTCGTAGGCCACGGCCCAGTGGGGGTGAACGAGGAGGCCTTGCACCATCGCCGCGATCTCTGTGGGAGTGCGCGGCGTGTCGACAAGGCGATCGGCGTGGCGACCGAGATCCGTCATCACTCCGGGTGCGGCGAAGTAGTCGAGGGCCTCGGTTGACTCGGTCATGCGCCGAACGTTAGGTGCAAGGGTTGGCACTGTCACTGCGTGGACGTATGGTCGCCTCAGCGACTTCCCCCGTCGAGCCAAAGGTTCCGGGAGTCGTCATGCTGCAAGTTTGTTGGTCGCCCAAGGGTGGCGTGGGTACTTCGGTCGTGGCTGCCGCGCTGGCGCTGAAGGCTGCGAGCGCGGGCCGCGAAACGTTGCTGGTCGATCTCGACGGCGACCAGCCCGCGATCCTCGGTGTCGAAGCGGGCGATGGGGTGGGTGACTGGTTCTCGGCTCCCGATGATGTCGGTCCCGACTCCCTGCGCTCGCTCGAGATCGACGTGGTCGATCGCCTCCGGCTGCTCGCCCGAGGCTCGTCGGCTCGTTCTCGCTGGCGGCAATCACGCATGGAGTTCGCTCTCGCGCTCTTCGACACTCGCGCCGAACATGTGGTCGTCGATGCCGGTCGTTGCGGCACTGTCGCCCTGCCGTCAGCGGCCACGCAGATAGTGATCACCCGCGGGTGTTACTTGTCGCTGCGGCGTTTCGCCGAGCTGTCGGCGCTGTCGGAATCCGAGACCAGGATCGTTCTCATCGACGAACCCGGCCGTGCGCTCACTCAGCGCGACGTGGAGGCGGCGTTGGGTCGAGTCGATGTGACCCTTCCGTGGGATCCTGCCGTGGCACGAGCCGTCGACGCGGGCCTTCTCAGTTCGCGAATGCCCCGCTCGCTTCGTCCGCTCGGTGCTCTCGTCGGCGCGGGAGTGGTGCGATGACCGATGGCGCTCTCGTCGAGCTGATCCACCGTCGTCTGCTCGATGCCGGCGGCGAGTCCACCACCGCCGGAGCGTTGCTCGACGCGGAAGCGCCACTGCTCTCGCCCGGCGAGCGGGGCGCCCTGGTCCGTCAGATCACAGCACGGTTCTCCGGCTTCGGCGTCGTCGATCACCTGCTCCGCGATCCCGAGGTCAACGAAGTGATGATCAACGGACCAGGGACCGTCTGGGTCGAACGCCACGGATTGCTCGAGGACTCGGGTGTCGAGATCGACTCGGGCCAGGTGGGGTTGCTCATCGAGCGGATGCTGGCGCCCATAGGGAGGCGAATCGATCCACTTCGGCCCTGGGTCGACGGTCGGCTGCTCGATGGCAGTCGCGTCAACATCGTCACGCCTCCGATCGCTCCCGATGGGCCTTGCATCACGGTTCGGCGATTCATTGTGGATCGTCCTTCGCTCGACGCCTTTGCGTCGCCTCAGGTCGCCGATCTCCTGCGGCGCCAAGTGCGAGCGGGAGCGACCATCCTGGTGAGCGGCGGCACCGGCGCGGGCAAGACCTCATTGCTCAACGCTCTGGCGGCGGAGCTGGAGCCGGCCACGCGAGTGGTCACCGTCGAGGACGCGGCAGAACTCGACCTCCCGCTCGCCAATGTGGTGCGCCTCGAATGTCGCCCGCCGGGCGTCGAGGGCACCGGTGAGGTCGACGTGAGAGACCTCGTTCGCGTGGCGCTTCGTATGCGCCCCGATCGTTTGATCCTCGGCGAGGTCCGGGGTCCCGAGGCGTTCGACCTGATGCAGGCGCTCAACACCGGCCACCGCGGGGGAATGTCCACAGTCCACGCCAACGCGCCGCTCGACGCCCTGCAGCGCCTTCTCAGTCTCGTGATGTCGGCCGACTCCGGGGTCCCCGCGGAGGTAGTCGAATCACAGCTGGCGAGGGCGGTCGACCTCGTCGTGCAGGTGGCTCGTGGGCCCAATGGTCGCCGCATGGTCAGCGATGTCGCCGAGGTCGTGAGCCCCGGCCGCGTCGACTCGATAGTCGAGCGGTCGTGATCTGGCATTGGAACTCCGCGGCGCGTGAGCGGCGAACTCAGATTGAGCAACTGCCCTCCGTGCTCACCGGAATGGCACGGGCCCTCCGCTCCGGCGCCACGCTCCACACTGCGCTGCAGCGCGTGGCGGCTGATGCGTCCATCGCCGGTCGACCCCTGCGAGACACCGCCCGTCGGGTGCACGACGGCTCTCCGGTACGCAGCGAGATCGATCGATGGGCTGCATCCTTCGATCACCCCGACACTGATCTCGTACGGGCCGTGCTCAATACCGGGGCGGCCACGGGCGGAGCGCTCGCCAAGTCATTCGACCGTGCGGCCACGACCCTGCAAGAACGCGCCGATCTCGGGCGAGAGATAGCGGCGCTCACTGCTCAGGCGAGAGCGTCGGCGCTCCTTCTGTCGGTTGCCCCGATCGCGTTCCTTCTCGTCGTCCTCGCAGTCGACCCGACCGTTGTCGGGCCGGCGGTGAGCACGAGCGGACGACGTCTGGCGATCGCCCTTGGCCTGGCACTCGATGGGCTTGGCTGGCTCTGGATGCAACGACTCACTTCGGCGATCGACCGATGATGGTGATGGTGGCCGCAACGGTCGTGGCGGCGATTTCTGTTCTGGTCGCACCATGGAGAGCCCCCGCTCGCCCACTTGGTCCTGCCCGGGAGACCGCGCCCGCCCCTGCATGGGTCGTACTGGGCGGGCCGGCCTGGGGCGCGAGCGTCGCTGTCGCGGTCACTCTCATCCACCCACTTCCTGGCGTGTTCGTACTCTTGTGGCCCTCGACCCGAGCTTGGTGGGCGCGCCGCCGCCGGTCGGGTGAGGAGCACCGCGCCGTGTTGCGGTCGCTGCCGGAGACCGCCGATCTCATCGTTCTCGGGGTGGGGGCAGGTATGCCGCTGAGGGTCGCGGTTCGGCACGCGGCCGAGTGGGCCGACCCGCCGTTTCAGGGCGTGTTCGTGGAGGCGCTGCGACGGGCGGAGGCGGGCGAGACCTTCGCCATCGCGCTCGAGACCGCGGCGGCGACACTCGACGATGTCGCCCGACCGCTTGTCGGTCTCCTGGCCACGGCTGAGTCCGACGGCGGAGCGCTGCTTTCCGGGCTCGTGCGAGTGAGTGATGACGCTCGGCGACGGAGGCGCCAGGCAGCGGCGATCCGAGCGAGGCGACTCCCGGTCACCATGCTGCTGCCGCTGGTCTTCTGTGTGCTGCCCGCCTTCGTTCTGCTCGCCGTTGCTCCTCTCATCCTCACCTCGCTCGGCGAGTTCGATTTCGGGTTCTGAACCCGACCCACTTCCCCCTCCACAACACCAAGGAGAATGAAATGGGATCACACGAACGACTGGGGCGCCTGCTCCTGTCCATGTGGGTGGCCGGCGAAGCGGCGGCGCGATCGCCCCGGGCTCGAGGCGATCGCGGTCAGGCCACGGCGGAGTACGCGCTCGTCGTACTCGGTGCCGCGGCGGTCGCGATGCTGCTGGTGGCCTGGGCGACCAGCACAGGAAAGATGTCGACCTTGCTCAACAAGGTCGTCGAGAGCGTGGCCGGGCGCATCGCATGAATCGTCATGGTCGGCCCGCTCGCGGGTGGCGCCGCGGCGCGGGTCGGTCATGCGCGGGCCAGGCAACGGTCGAGGTGGCATTGCTTCTGCCGGTCATCGTGTTTCTCGCGCTGGCGATCGGTCAGGTGGCGCTCGTCGCGCATGCTCGCGTCCTGGTCACCCACGCCGCCCGTGAGGGAGCGCGTCTCGCAGCGGTCGGCGAGAGCGACTTTGCGGTGCGCGAGGCAGTGATCGAGCGGAGCGCGCTCCGTCGCGATCGCATCCTGGTCGATGTCGTTCGCGGCAGTTCCACGGTTGAGGTAACGGTGCGCTACGCCGACCCCACCGACGTCGCGTTGGTGGGCGCGGTGATCGGCGAGGTGGAGCTCGTGGCGGTCGCAGTGATGCGGCGCGAGTGACCGGTTGAGAGACGCGTCGTTTCAGACGAGCCGGAACTCCGAGGGGTAGTCGGCGGTACCGAACGCCAGCCACGTGTCGGTGGGCATGGCCTGGGGAACCGTCATGCTCACCACGAGATGGTGCCCTGCGACAAGCGTGTGATCGATTGATCCCAGGTTGATGGTGACAACACCGAAGTCGGTGCCGAACGGATCCTGCGAGAAGACTATTTGGCCGCTGGCGATCGTTGTGCAGGAGCCGAGCAGCGTCGCGCAGTCGGCGAGGCCGGCCATCACCCCACCGAGGGACTCCGTGGCGAAATCAGGCGTTGCGACATGGATTCGCAGGGAGGCCGTCCCGGCCAGTCGCGTATCGGCGCTGATCGGCAGGGCCCAGGTGGCGACGTGGGGCTCGTCGAGTTCGACCAGCCCGGAAGCTCCCGACGTGAGCGTGAGTCCAGGGTCGGCGTTTTCGGCGCTGTCCCAGTTGGTCGCTCCGCTTCCACCGACTGTGGTCACCAACCCGAACGATTCGCCTCCGCCGCCTGCGCCGAGCAGGCCACTGTCGAATGTGGACGGCGCGAGGGTCGTTGTCGTTGTCGTCGTGGTCGGCGGCAGTGTCGTGGTCGGCGCGGCCGTCGTGGTCGGCGGCAGAGTGGTGGTCGGCGCGGCCGTCGTGGTGGGTGCCAACGCGATGGTTGTCGTGGTGGTGGTCGTCGTTGTCGTGGTGGTCGGTCGAGCCGTGGTGACCGGAATGATGATGGTTGTCGTGGTGGGGATCTCCTCGACGATCCGCTCGGCCGCGATCTCTGCGGGCTCGTCGTCGATCATCGGGAGAACCACACTCGTCGCTGCGAACGCCGCTGCGAGCGCGGAGGTGGCTGCCGCGGGCACGTGGGCCGCGCCACCCGCCTGGAGCGCAACCGGCGAGTTCGCCAACCAGGTGCCGATCCGGCCTCGCTGTTTCGGTACGAGCGACGCCGACAGGAACGCACGGACGACATCGGGGTCGAATTGCGTACCCGAGCATGCGGCGAGTTCGGCACGTGCCTCTTCGTGGGGCATCGCCGTCTTGTAGGCCCGAACGCTGGTCATCACGTCGAACGCGTCGACCACGGCGATGATGCGACCGGCCCGCGAGATTTCGGGGCCCTTGAGGCCACGGGGATATCCGGCGCCATCCCAGCGTTCATGATGGTCGCGAGTGCCGCGGGCCCATTCGCCGAGCCAGCCCCGCATCGGCTGCACCATCTTCCAACCCTCGTTGGGATGAGACTGGAGTCGTGACCACTCGCGGTCGCTGAGCTTCGTTGATTTGTTGAGGACATCCGCAGGCACCGTCAGCTTGCCGACGTCATGGAGGAGCCCGGCCCACTGGAGCTTGGTTCGCTCATCCTGGGTGAGACCCATCTCGACGGCGATCAGGTCGGCGTAGGCGCGGACTCTCTCGGTGTGGCCTCGGGTCAATCGGTCGTGGGCGGTGAGCTTCCCGACGATCTGCAGGAGGTACTCGGCGGCTTCTTGGGCGCTGGCGTCGTCGAGGTCGGCGACTTCGCGAGCGAGGTGCTTCGCCGTGCCGCGACGAAGCGCCATCTTGAACCGTGACGGCGCTTGATCAGGGAAGACGATCGACAGCTGCAGGAGCGTGCCGAGGGGGAGGTATTGCCGCGCAGTGCGATCGATTGTCACGAGTGCGAGCGTCGAAACGACTGACAGTGCAGCCCAGCGAGCAACCGCCTCGATGAGCGTGGCCGGTGCGCCAAGGAGTCCGTTGAGTTTCCAGGCACCAATGGTGACGGTCGCGAACGGAACCACGAGAATCAGGCCCCGCGCCAGGCGCGCCAGCCACGGCCGAGATCGCCATTCGCGAGAGGTCTGATCGACTGCAGCCGATTCGGATTGCCACGTCACGGTTCTCCGTCGGTAACTAAGGCATCCGACATGAGGGACGGAGAACCCAGTCCCCCAGGCCGAACGGCCCAATTGAGACTCTATTCAGTGCACCGCGACCCGAGAACCGAACCGATCAGTCGAGATGCGCCGCCCTTGTCGAGCGGTTCGTTGCCATTGCCGCACTTTGGCGACTGCACGCACGAGGGGCATCCAGCGGCGCAGGAACACGCGTCGATCACCTCTTTGGTGGCGGCGAGATGGTCGGCGCCGGCCTCCCAACCGAGTTCGGCGATGCCGGCGCCGCCGGGGTAGCCGTCGTAAATGAAGATCGTGGGTGCGTCGGTGTCGGCATGGTGAGCGGTGGAAACGCCGCCGACATCCCATCGATCACAGATGGTGAACAACGGCAACAAGCCAATGGCCGCGTGTTCGGCGGCATGGAGAGTGCCGGCGATGTCGCTGCTCGAGTCGGCGACCATCTCGGAGCTGATCGTGTACCAGAACGCCCTGGTGACCAGCCGTTGCTCAGGCAGATCGAGCGACTCGTTGCTGAGGATCTTCCGAGACCTCGAGTCGCGCATCTGATAGCCGGTCACCTGACTGGTCACCTCGACCGACCCGAGGTGGAGTGTTGCGTTGCCGACCTCGCGCTGCTGCTCGATCTCGAGCACCCGAATGTCGGTGGAGCTCCGTGCCTGGGTGTATTCACCACCGTCGGCCTCGATCACTCGTGCCTCTCGGTTGTCGAGGTCGAGGTTCACGACCTCGAACGCGTTGCCGCGGTGGAGGTAGATCGCTCCGGTGTGGACAGAGCTGTAGGACCGGCTCTCGTCGACCGTGCCGATCAGGCGATCGGTACGGTCGTCGACGATGCGGATCTCACCCGAAGACCCGGATCGCAGACTGATGCCTCGGGAGGGATAGCCGGTGCCACACCAGTGGGCGAAGGGTTCCTCGGTGCCGTTGCGCCACCGACGCCGGAGTCGAAGGTCGTCGTGGCGGACGAGGTCGCGGATGCCGTCGTGGAGCTCTTCGTCGGTCCAGAAGCGGAGGTCGTCGTAGCTGATCGGTAGCTCGTAGGCCGCGCACGCGAGATGCGGATCGAGGACGAACGGATTGGAGGTATTGACGACCGACGGCTCGGCCGGGCGGCTGAACACTTCCTCGGGGTGCGCCATCAGATAGCGATCGAGCTGATCGTCGCCACCCACCAACACGGTGACCGAGGGGGCATTGCGCCTCCCTGCGCGGCCCGCCTGCTGCCACATCGACGCAATCGTGCCGGGGAAGCTGTTCATCACACAGGCATCGAGTCCGCCGATGTCGACGCCGAGCTCGAGCGCCGAGGTGGACACCACGCCGCGGAGGTTGCCCCCGAAGAGTTCGTGTTCGATCGCTCGCCGTTCGTCGGCGAGGTAGCCCGCTCGGTACGACATCACGCTGCCGCTGAGCTCGGCGGGGAGCCGTCGATTGACATCGCTCGCCACCAACTCGGTGCCCTTGCGCGACCGACAGAAGGTGATCGTGCGGTGGCCCGACTCGACGAGCGAGGCAGTGACCGAGGCGCACTCGGAGTTGGCGGAGGAACGAGCGCCGGTGGCTTCGTCGACGACGGGCGGGTCGAGGAGCGCAAATCGGCGCGGCCCGGCGGGTGAGCCGTCGTCGGTGACGGCGGTGACCGGTGCCGCGCAGAGCGCCGACGCGAGGCGGGAGGGATCGCCAATGGTGGCCGAGCAGAAGATGAAGGTCGGGTCGCTGCCGTAGTGACGGCAGATTCGCCGTAGTCGACGGAGGATGTGGGCGACGTGGGTGCCGAAGATCCCCCGCAACACGTGGAGTTCGTCGATCACCACGTAGCGCAGGCGCATGAGCAGGGCATCCCACTTCGCGTGGCGGGGCAAGAGGCCGCCGTGGAGCATTTCGGGATTGGTCAGCACGACGTTGGCGTTGTCGCGGATCCACGCCTTTTCTTCGGGCGAGGCATCGCCGTCGTAGGCGCCCGCTACGAGGTCGGGGAAGCCGATGGCGGTGAGCGACCGCAACTGATCGTGGGCAAGCGCTTTCGTGGGATAGAGAACGAGTGCGGTTCCGGGCTTGATCGGGTCGATGACCGCTTCGGCGATCGGCAATTGGAAACAGCGCGACTTGCCCGAAGCGGTACCGGTGGCAATCACCACGTTGTCGCCGCGACGAGCGAGGTCGATGGCTTCGGCCTGGTGGCTCCACAAGGCATCGTTGCCGAGAGCGGCCTGAATGCGGTCGGGGAGCGGACGCTCGAGTGCGCCGAAGCGCTCGGGTCGCGCCGGCATGTCTTCTACGTGGACGAGACGGCCATCGTCGGAGAGTTCACGAAGCAGATCGTCGAACGCGGCAGTGCGCGGCAGTGGTGGCGCCGCGACGCGAAGAGCCGGCGCGTCGCGCTCGCTGTTGGTGGCCGCGACGTGCGGTACCGGCTCGGGAGCGAGTGCCATTCCTGAAGACTACGAGACTGGTGTGACTGAATCACATGGATGATGTTTGCCGCGGCTCCGTCGCCGTCCGCTGCCGTATTAGCGTCAGCGTGTGCAGATCGTGACGCACTCGCATCGTGAAGGACCTTGGACAGTGCTCACTGTCGCGGGCGAGCTCGATGTCGTCGGCGGCCCCGACCTCCGCCAAGCGGTGATGGCCGAGGTGCGAGAGGGCCGCCACCGTCTCGTGCTCGACCTGACCGGCGTCGACTTCATCGACTCCTTCGGCCTTGGCGTGGTGATCGGAGCGTTGAAGCGAGCGCGACTGCTCGACGGTGACCTCCGAGTCGTCGTGCCCGAGCCGCGGCTGCGGCGGGTCTTCGAGGTCTGTGACCTCGACCGCGTCTTTGATCTCCATCCGACCGTCGACGAGGCAACGGGGAGCGCAGCCGCGTCGACCGTGCGTGATTCATGAACGCCGACGCGCCGAGCGGCGACGAGATGATCGTCGCCGACTTCCGTCCCGGAGAGATCGTCCTCGAGATCCCGGCCCGCACCGAATACGTCTCTCTGGTGCGGGTGGTCGTCGCCGCGGCGGCGGAGATCGAGCCCGACATGGCGTCCGAGCGAATCGAAGACTTGCGCGTGGCAGTGAGCGAGGCGACGACAAACGCGATCGAGGCCCACGATCTCCACGGGGTCAGCGACCGCATCCGCATCCAGTGCAATCTCGCCGACGATGAGATTGCTGTGGTTGTCCACGACCAGGGCATGGGCTTCGAGCCCGATGAGGTGCCCGAGTTGCCCGAACCCGACTCTCCCGAGCGATTGCTCCACGAAGGGGGGCTCGGAGTACACCTGATGCAGATGCTGGCCGACGAGTCAGAGATCTCCGCAACCGACCACGGCACCGATGTTCGACTGGTCGTCTATTCCTCGAAGCGTCGCCGACGCGATTCGGACGGATAGCGTTTCCCTCCGTCTATGGCCAGCGACGAAGTACCTCTTTCTCCACTGACGTGGCTCGGCGGCGATCGCCGTCTCGCTCGCCGCGTCGGCCGGCCCGTACGCAACTTCCTACGCATCGAAGCAGCAGGCGGAATCCTCCTGCTGATTGCCACAATCGCCGCGCTCGTCTGGGCCAACTCGCCGTGGAGCGACAGCTACCACGACATCCTCGAAACGCACATCAGCA
>Ga0315336_1001346_pt1 | contig 49135 bp, 45 predicted proteins | sample ASW5metaG_FD_204512 | JGI IMG/M metagenome (GOLD analysis project Ga0315336, IMG submission 204512) | Ammonia-oxidizing marine archaeal communities from Monterey Bay, California, United States - ASW #5 | ecosystem: Environmental > Aquatic > Marine > Intertidal zone | place: USA: California...
GGCGCACTGATCTTGCCGAGCGTTTCCATCGAAGCGGTTACATGCCCGCCGCCGTCAGCGCCAGCGAGGCGCTGACGCATCGCTGGCTGCTGTCCACCGGGCTGGTGCCGCATGCCTTCGAAGTGCTCGACAAGGCCGCCGCCAATTTCGGCGTCGAGCCGCGCTATCCGTTCTGGGACAAGCCGCTGGTCGAATTCTGCCTGGCGCTGCCCGGCGAGGAGAAGCTCAACGACGGTTTCGGCCGCCATGTGCTGCGCCGGGCCATGCAAGGCGTTCTGCCGACTGAGGTGCAATGGCGGCGCGACAAGATCGATTTCACCGCCAACCTGGTCAAAGGCATGCTCGGCAACCACCGTGAGCTTCTGGACAGGCTGCTGACATCGGACAGCGAGCGGATCGCGGCCTATGTCAACCTGCCTGAAGTGAACGCGGTTTATGAGCGCATGCTGCGCCAGCCCGAACGGGCTACGCTGCCCGATGTCCAGCATGTCTGGCGTTCGGTTTCGCTGTCGCTGTGGTTGCGGCAAGTCGAAGGAGGCCCCGCATGAATCTCCCGATGGCTTCGCTTGCTGAGCCCGAGCCGCAAACGACGGCGATGAGCAGACGCGTCCGCCATTTCTACAAGACCTATGGGCTGGTCGTCAGTTCGGAGGTGGTCTTGCCGGAACTGGAGCCGACGACTCCGACGGCTCCGGATCTGGAGATCGCCGTCGGGCCGGTCGACTTTCCCGACGGCGCATCGCAGGGCGCCACGGCGTTCCGGTTCGAAGCGGCGCGCCAGTATCTTTCCTGGCAGGCGGTCGGAACGTTCATGATCAGCGACGCCAACCGGATCGATGTCGACCCGGCACCGGGGATCGAGGATCCGCTGCTCGCCTTCCCGCTGCTCGGACCGGTGATGGCGCTCGTCCTGCATGGGCGCGGATTGCTCGTGATGCATGCCAGCGCCATCGCCGTCAATGGCGGGAGCGTGATCTTCATGGGCGACAAGGGCGCCGGCAAGTCGACGGCGGCGGGAGCGATGATCCGCGCCGGCCACCGGCTGCTTACCGACGACGTCGTGGCGCTCGATTTGTCCGATCCGGAGCGGCCGATGATCCTGCCCGGATTTCCGCAGCTGAAGCTCGCCGCTGACGCGGCCGGCGCCATCCGCCTCGAACAGGCGGAGGTGCGCCCGCAGGTGCATCCGCAGATCGACAAGGCGCAGCATCGGCTGCGGGGCGGATTTGCCGCCGAGGCGGTGCCGGTTTCGCGCATCTATATGCTCGAGCGTGGCGGGCGGGCGGCGATCTCGCCGCTGACCGGCGCCGACGCACTGCCGGCGATCATCAAGTTCTCCTACGTCACACGGTTTGGCCGGCAGGCGCTGCCCGCCGATCTCGCCGCCAAGCATCTCAGCCAATGCGCGCGGATCGCCGGGCGGATCGGCGTCAGCCGCCTCGAAGTGCCTGCCGGGCTCGCGCGGATCGACGAAGCGGTCGCCGCGATCGAGGCCGACCTGACACGCGGGACAAGGTGAACCTCGCAATGGGCTGGTCCTCCAAGCTCCGGCTGTCGCTGTTGCGGGATATCACCGGCTTGGGCGCCATGATGGCGCATGTCGGCGGTCGGCGCACGGCGACGGCGCTGGCCTTCCTGATCCTGGGCAGCCTGACGGAAGGCATCTCGATCCTGCTGCTCGTCCCGCTGCTGCGCCTGATCGGCAAGCCCGACGAGGATTATGCAGTGAGGGTACCGGACGCTTTGCATTGGCTGGCGCCCGGCGGAACGCTCTCGCTGGCGACGGTGCTCTTCCTGCTCGTCGCGCTGGTCGCGCTGCAGGCGACGTTCAACCGCTTCAAATCGGTCTATATGGCGCGACTGCTCTACGACTTCGTCAACCGCGTGCGCATGAACCTGTTCGTTAGCATCGGCAAGGCGCGCTGGGGCGTCTTCACGCGAATGCGCGGCTCCGACCTCGACCATGCGCTGAACGGCGACGTCGACCGCGTGCAGGTGGCGGCCTTCTCGCTGCTGATGCTCACCCAGGCCACGCTGCTCCTTGTCGGGTATCTCGTGGTCTCGCTGTTCATTTCGCCGGTGATGACGTCCTTCGCCATCCTCATCGGCGTGGTGCTGCTGGTTGCGCTGCAGCCGTTCCGGGCGCGGGCCAGCGCCTATGGCCGCACACTGACCGGCAATCGCCAGGACCAGTACCGCACGGTTTCGGAGTTCCTCGGCGGCATCAAGGTCGCCAAAAGCCTCAATGTCGAGGCCAATTACTTTGCCGAGCTCGGAGCGACGCTGGAGAGGATGAAGGTCGACAACATCGCCTTTGTGCGCAACTCCTCGCTGGGCACGGCTTTGTTCCAGGTAGCCAGCGTGATGGGGCTCAGCCTTTTCATCTACATCTCGCTGGTCCGCTTCCACCTGTCGCTGGCCGAGATCGTGGTGCTGCTGCTGGTCTTCATGCGGGTCGCGCCGCGCTTCATGGACATGCAGCTTCAGGCCCAGCAGGTGCTGATCAATATTCCGGCTTATGCTTCGATGCAAAGGCTGCAGGCCCGCTTCGATGCCGAACGCGAGCCGGATCAGAATGCGGCCGGACAAGTCGCAAGCCTGTCGCTCGAGACCGGCCTCAACATCCGCAACGTATCGTTCGCCTATGGCGAAGGCGACGAGAAGCCGGTGGTCAGCGATATGACCTTCGGCCTCCCGGCCGGCAAGGTGACGGCGCTGATCGGTCCTTCCGGTTCGGGCAAGAGCACGATCGCCGACATGCTGCTCGGCCTGCTCGAACCTACCAGCGGCCTGATCCTGGCCGACGGCGTGGAGATCACCGCGCAGAATCGCAGGGCCTGGCGCGATCAGGTCGCCTATGTGCCGCAGGATGTGTTCCTGCTGCACGACACGATCGCCGCCAATCTTCGCCTTGCCGCGCCGCGGGCCGGTGACGACGATCTTTGGGCGGCCTTGCGCGACGCCCATGCGGCCGATTTCGTCGAGCGGCTGGCATCGGGGCTTGAGACGGTGGTGGGTGATCGCGGTGTCCGGCTTTCCGGTGGCGAGCGGCAGCGCATCGCATTGGCGCGGGCCCTGCTGCGCAAACCTTCATTGCTTATCCTCGACGAGGCGACGAGCGCGCTCGACTGGCAGAATCAGTCGCTGATCGCCCAATCGATCGAGGCGCTGCGCGGCCAGATGACGATTTTGACCATCGCGCACCGGCCGTCGATGATCGCCTTTGCCGACTGGGTCGTGGCCATCGAGAGCGGACGCATCGTCGAGGTCGGACAATATCGGCGGCTGAAGGCAAAGAGCGGCAGCAGGCTTGCCAGGATGCTGTCCGGCGAACAGGCCGAACGCGAAACCGAGCCATCGGCGGAGGCCGGGCCGGTCACCGAGGGCGAGCGTTCAGTGGAGGCTGCGTCTGGCGCTTAGCTTTTCGCTTTCGGCGACTTTGTTCAGGATGGTGGCTCGGTCGGCCTCGCGGACCTTGTCGGCCGGTGTCGGCGTGGCTCCGCCGACCATGGCGAAGACCAGGAGAAAATAGCCTGCCTGGATAATGACGGCACAGATGAGTACTCGAAGCACGATGGTGCCCTGCGACGCACCGTCGAAATACGACCAGCCAATGACGATCGCCAATGCGAACATCATGCCTATGATGAATTTCGGCAGAGACATGTTCGCCGGCCCCTCAACCGAAACGAGCATGCAGAAGCTGCGACTTACCCACCCGCGTAACTCCCCGTTGCGCCAAAGAGTTCTTTCTGGCTGCCCAATCGGGCCGGTTGCTTCCGGCCTGCCTTACCCATGCATACTATGACAGGAACAATTTGCGACTCTATTAAGGCCGGCCTGCCGGAGCAAGGCCCGGCAGGTATGGTTTCTAACGATTTTACGAGATCGACTCTGCCATGCTGCGTCGCACACTGCGGCCCCGCCAGCTATTCAATGAGGCGTCCATCCTCTCAGTAAAGCCTACCACTTTGAATAGTATTTTACCTCGATAACTTACCGTAGCGAGTGATTCCAGCGACGTGCAACCGCGCTTCTTCTGCAGCAAAGAACGAACTGTCCAGAAACGGCCCAAAAGGCCGAATACATTTGCCGATTTTCTCCCACCTTGTCATAAACAAGCCACAAAGCTAAAAATTTGGGCAAGCGGGTTCATTATTTAGTCAATTCACCACGTGAACATTTCACTGCGATGGGAAATTGTGTGTTGCGCTGCAGCATTTTTTTGATATCTTGGCGTGAACCATCCGTTCAACGTATGGAGCTTCTGCATGAGGGACGTCGCCAAGTCGGCTAATGCGGGTTTTGCGCAGGTCGGCGTTGATTTTCCACCCCCCATCGGCGGACTGCTCAAACGCAGTTTCGATATCGTCGGTTCTCTGACCGGTCTGGTTCTGCTCAGCCCGCTTTTCCTGATGGTCGCCCTGCTGGTCAAGCTGTCGGACAACGGTCCGATCTTCTATGGCCACAAGCGCATCGGCCGCGGCGGCCGGGTTTTCTCCTGCCTCAAATTCCGCACCATGGTTCCGGACGGCGAGCGCGTGCTTGCGGCCTATCTGGCGGCCAATCCTGAAGCCAACGCCGAATGGATCGCGACGCGTAAGCTGAAGAACGACCCGCGTGTTACCCGCGTCGGCCAGGTGCTTCGCAAGCTCAGCCTCGACGAGCTGCCGCAGATCCTCAACATCTTGCAGGGCGACATGAGCCTTGTCGGCCCGCGCCCGGTCGTGCGCGACGAATTGGAGATCTATGGGAGCGCGGCGGTATATTACCTGAAGTCGCGCCCGGGCCTGACCGGGCTGTGGCAGGTGAGCGGCCGCAACGACGTATCCTACGACACGCGTGTCGCCTATGACCGTCATTATGTGGAGAACTGGTCATTGTTCCAGGATATTCGCATCATCTTCAAGACAGTTCCTGCCGTGTGGATGTCGCGCGGCAGCTATTGACCGACGGGCCTGCCCCGGCAGCAGTCGGGGCAGGCATCCGGCAGTGATCTCATCGGGCGGATGGGGGCAACGCGGATCGGAACGTTCATTTGACCAAAAAAGACCTCTTCGGACTGTCATACGCCTGCAGTCCCATATCCCGTAAGCCAGCCCGCTTTGCGGGCTTCGTGCTTGCGGCGTCGCTGGCCATGACTCAGATCGCCGCCGCCGGCGACTATCAGCTCGGCCCACAGGACAAGCTCAACATCCGCGTCGCCGAATGGCAGACGGTCGACGGCACCTTCCGCGACTGGTCGGCCATCAATGGCGAGTATTCTGTCGGCCCGGGAGGAACGCTCTCGGTTCCGTTCGTCGGCGACATGCAGGCCGCGGGCAAGACCACGGCCGAGGTCGCCTCGGCGATCGGGCTTGCCCTGCAACGTAAGCTGGCACTGCCCGACAAACCGGAAGCCTCGGTCGAAATGGCGCAGTTCCGGCCGTTCTACATTTCCGGCGAAGTCCAGAATCCCGGCCAGTTCCCCTTCGTGCCCGATCTGACCGTGCTCAAGGCAATCAGCATCGCCGGCGGCATAAGGCGCAATTCCGACTATGGCCCCCAGCTCGGCAAGGATCTTGTCACCGCCAAGGGCAGCTTCGACATCTATGACGACCAGCGCATCCGCCTGCTCGTCAAGCGGGCCAGGATTGATGCCGACCTCGCGGGCAAAACGACCTTCGAGGTGCCAAAGGAGATCGAGGGTGACCCGAGATTGCCAACCATCGTCGCCGACGAAACGGCGATCCTGGTCTCGGACCAGAAGTCGCTGAAGCTGAAGCTCGATGCGCTCGACGATTTGAAGGGCGTCCTGCAGGCGGAAATCGAATCGCTGCAGAAGAAGATCACCAACCAGCAGAAGCAGGTCGATCTGGCGGAACAGCAGGCAGCGAGCATCGGTCCGCTGGCGCAGAAGGGCCTGGTCGCCAATGCGCGATTGCTTTCCTCGCAGCAGTCGGTCACCGACCTGCAGGGCAAGATCCTGGACTATGAGACGGCCATCCTCACCGCCAAGCAGTCGATCAGCAAGGCCGAGCAGGATGCCATCGACGCCCGCAACACGCTGAATTCCACCCTTACAGCCAACCGTCAGCAGACCGAGGCCGACCTGAATGAGGCGACGTTGAAGGCGGGCATGCAAAAGGGCCTGATCGCGCAAGCATCGGACCCCGCGACGGCGGCCAGCATAACCGGTGACCAGGAACCGACCCTGCTCTATTCGCTGGTGCGGGTCACCGACGGCAAGACAAGCGAGGTCGAAGCCAAGGAAGACACGCCCGTGCTGCCGGGCGACGTGATCAAGGTGAAGCTGGCGCCGACGGCCAGCCAATAGCGTCGCCCGCCGAGTAGCCCAGGCAAAGCGGGACGGAGCCGGGAAGACGAGTCGGGCTCGTTCGCCCGGAGCCGGATGATTTCAGGTCGATCGACCTGGAATCCGAATCCGGGTCCAAATCAACGAGATCGAGCATGATGCCATCTGAAATCCCGCTTCACGCTTTTCGGTATCATGCCCTGGGCGCGGGCGGGCGATCAGTTTTGGACCGCCTGAAGGCATAAGATGCAGCCCGCAACCCCGCGTCACGTGTATCTGAACCTCGACGCCATCCGCGGCGTGGCGGCGATCAGCGTCATGCTCTACCATTTCTCGCCGTTCCTCGCCGACGGCAAGGTGCTGCCGTCGAGCTATCTCGCGGTCGATCTCTTCTTCCTGCTCAGCGGCTTCGTCATCGCGCACGCTTATGACCGCAAGATCGAGAACGGCTTGGGCTTCGGCTCCTTCGTGGCCATCCGCCTGATCAGGCTCTACCCGCTCTATCTGGCCGGCACGCTGCTGGGCTTCTTCTATCTGCTGATCAAGAACAAACTTATGCCGACAGAGTACATGCCGCTGTCAGAGATCGGCCTGCAATTGACGACCGGCATGCTCTTCATCCCGCTGGTCAGCGATGCCTATCACACCATCTTTCCGCTCAATCCCGCTTCGTGGTCGCTGTTTTTCGAGCTCATCGTCAACATCGCCTATGTCGCGGTCTTCCTTCTCTTGTCGCGGCGCGTGCTGATAGGGATCGTCGCCGTCAGCCTCGTCCTGCTCGTCGGCGCCTCGGTTTTCGCCGGCACGCTGGATTTCGGCATGACCGGCAAGACCATCGTTAGCGGACTGCCGCGCGTGACCTTTTCATTCTTCCTCGGCGTGCTGCTCTGCCGGTCGATGGCACGCTGGCAGGGCAGCGTTGGCTTCCTGCGGCGCGGCTACTGGGTCGAAGGTGCGATCCTGCTCACGCTTGCCGTCTTCGCCATCGCTCCGGCCGGCGGGGCGCGCGTTCTCTACGACCTTGCCGCCATCGTCATCGTCTTCCCGGTCATGGTGATGACCGGAGCGATAGCGCCGACCGCGCCGCTTCTGTCAGGCTTCTACGGCTGGCTCGGGCGCATTTCCTACCCGATCTACATCATCCACACGCCGATGCTGATGATCATCGCCGGAGCCGGCAAGGCCTTCTCGATCGATCCATTCGCGCATCACCCCTGGTTCGGCATCTTGATGGCGGCGATGGTCGTCATCGTCGCCGATATCGCCACGCGCATCTATGACGAGCCGGTGCGACGCTTCCTGCAAAGGCAGATGCAGCGCGCTCGGGCCGTGGCTTAAGAGGGTTCAACGGACAAAATCCGGCATGAAGATTCCGAAATCCATTCTGATCGATCCCGACCGCAACCAGACCTACGGCGCCTTCGCCGTCGCGGTTTCCATGATCGCCTTCGCCTACTCTCCCAACTTCGGCCAGGTCCTGATCCTGGCCTATTACGCCGTCTGGCTGCCGCTGCTGTTCGTCGATTACCGGCGCTTCACCTGGAAGCTCTCCAGTGCCTGGCTGCCCATGGTGCTTGCGGTCTATGTCTGTCTCTCGGTGTTCTGGTCGCAGGCGGCGGGCATCAGCGCGCGCGCGGCGGTGCAATATTCCTCGCACATCGTCTGCGCGTATGTCGCGGCCCGCACCATCAGCGTCCGCACGCTCGTTGTGGGCTCGCTGATCGGTGTCTTCATCGTTCTGCTCTATTCACTGAAAGTCGGCGGCTACGCGCTCGACACGATCGACGGCACCGTCAATTTCGTCGGCGCCTTCGGATCCAAGAACCAGATCGGCTTCTTCTCTTCGCTGGGCATTTTCCTCTGCCTTGCCTTCATGGTCTTCTACCGGCGCAACTGGCTGGGCTTCGTTTGGACCGCGCCGATCCTGGTCCTGTCGGCCTATATGCTGGCCATCGCCCATTCGGCGACGTCGGTCGCCTCGCTGCCGGCGGTAATCGGCATTGTGACGCTGCTCACCATGACCAAGGTCCTGTCGTTGCGTTATCGCCGCGTGCTGTTCGTCGTCGGCGCCGGCGCGCTGGTGGCGGGCGTGGCGGCAGCGCTCAACCTCGGCCTGCTGGATCTCGTGCTCGGCATCTTCGGCAAGGATTCGACGCTGACCGGCCGCACCTATCTATGGGAGCAGGGCTGGGCGGCGGCGCAGCAGCATCCGCTGCTCGGCTATGGCTACGCCGCCTATTGGGTGCAAGGCCTTGCCGACCCCGAGCGACTGTGGGCGGAGTTCTACATCTCGACCCGAACGGGCTTCCACTTCCACAACACCTATGTCGAGACGCTGGTGGAGATCGGCTTCATCGGCGTCACCTTGCTGGCGCTGGTCATCCTGCGCGCCTTCTACGGCCATGTGTCGAAAGTCGTGTTCGGTGACTGGAACGCCGATTCGGTGGTGCTTGCCGGCGCGATCGGACTGATGTTGATCCGCTCCTTCTTCGAAGTCGAGATGCTCGGCCCCTATTTCATGGCGTCCTTCGTCGTTTATTACGGACTGTTCAGGCTGAGCCCATTGCCGGCTTTCCGGCGGCGCGGGCTTGCCACTCCCACGGAGGATGAGAGGCATGCCGTTGGCCGCATGCCGGCTCCGATCTGATGGGATTGCCCAAGCCGCAGCAGCTTTCCTCGCGCGAGAGCGAGCGCGTGCAGTTGGTCCTGGCCGGGCATCCGGCCTCCAACATCGCGAGGCAGCTGGCATCCCCGCCGGCACGGTGAGGAACCATCGCCGGCGCATCTACGAAAAGATCGGCATCAGCACCGAGCGTGAATTGTTCCTTCGATTCTTAAGGCCACCGGATGAACGGCTAAATCAATTCCAGGAAAAATGTGAGCGTCAGGCTGCGAATGGCGATGCCGAAGCGATCCGCGTTTCGATCCCGGCTTGACGGGAGTGCCGCCTGCTAACGAAGATCGCCGGGATTCTCCGGGAGGTTGCGGACTGCTCCACATGAAGGCCGAAGTATTGCCCGACTATGCCGCGGGGCTGCTGAAGCGAGGTTACATATGCCTGCCGCTTCGGGCTGGCGGCAAGCATCTCGATCTCGATGCGATGGGGTATGAACCCTTGCATCTGCAGACATTGCGCAAGGACCTCAAGGAACTGGCTTTCACTTCCGTCGCTTTTCAACTGGCGCAGAAGCCTCCGAGCAGCGAAGAAATTGCGCGCTGGTTTCACGATTTCTCCGGAAACGTCGGGATATTGGGAGGATACTCCAACCTGATGATCCTGGATTTCGACAACGAAGCCGGCTGCCAGACGTGGCTGGGAGCCCATAGGCGGATTGCAGACGGCACGCCCATGGCGAAATCACCGGGCGGCTACCACGTCTATCTGAGGACGCGGGAGCCGACGGTGTCGTCCAGCCTTCATTTCGGCATGCGACGGGTCGGCCACGTCAAGGCGCTCGGCGGCTATGTCGTGGCCAGCCCGTCGGTGCTCAAGGACAGCTCGTCCTATCGCTGGCTTGACAAGCAATCGCCCTTCGACGTCGAACCGCTGCAGGTCGACAACCTGGCCAGCCTTTCGCTAAGCCCGGTATCGCCGCTCAAGCACCATTACGACCGCCTGCTCAAGCGCGGCTTCTTCGAGCGGCAGTGAGTGGTTGAAGGGCATGACCGCCGACATCAGTGTCGTCATTCCGGCTAGAAATGCCGCCGCGACGATCGGCGCGACGCTGGCCAGCCTGGTTCCCGACAGATCGGTTATCCGGGAGATCCTCGTGATCGACGACGGCTCCGATGACCAGACGGCCGCCGTCGCGATGGAGCGCGCCCGACGGCATGGACTGCCCCTGGAAGTGGTAGGCGTACGCCTGGACAGCGCGGGCGCCGCCCGCAACGTGGGAATCGAGCGGGCCAGCGGCGCATCCATCTTCTTCCTCGACGCCGATGACCAGGTGATGCCCGGCGGCCTTTCCCTGCTGCGCGCCGCGCTGGAGAGACAGAGCGGCGCCGGCCTGGCGATCGGGGCCAGCATAAGGCGCACGAAGAACCGGCCGGACAAGCTCAAGACGCCGCACGGCTATGGCTCCGACAGGCGCCGCAACACCAGGCGCTACCTCCGCAACGAGCTATGGCCGATCGCCATGGGGAGCGCGCTGGTGGCAAGATGGGCGACAGCCCGCATCCGCTTCCCGGAGGCGATCCACCTCGACGAGGACACCTGCTACTGGACCGCCCTGCTCGCGCGCGCCGACGCGGTCACGATCGAGGTTCCGGTGCTCGTCTATCACCATGACGAAGAGCGAATGGCCCGGCGCTTCATCACCGCGCCGCGGGGGACCTTTCTTGCCATAGCACGCGAACTGGCCAGGCTGGCAGCGGCTGGTGTCGAACGGGATGCGCTGCAATGGCGAAAAGCCTGGATAGCACAGCGCATCGCGCGTCAGTTGATCAGGCACGGGATGTTCGCGGACGCCGCCGGCATGATGCGGGCGGTTCGCGCCCATAAGGAACTGGGCGCAAGCCGCAAGGCACTGCAATATCGCGCCAGGATCCAAATCGGACGGCTGACCGGGATCGGCGCGGGCGCGTCCCCAACGACGCAACCGGCAAGGCAGCAACGAACGCTGATCATCTGCCACGACCCGCCCTTTCCGCCGACATCCGGGGCCGATCTCCGCAATTTCGGCAACGCCGTCGCGGCCGCCGCTTTCGGCCCGGTCTGCCTCGCTTCCGTCGCGCCGTGGAGCGGCGATGCGCAACCGGCCGACCATGACATCCGAGTGACCGCGCTGACCACTGCGGCCCAGAGGCAGGCTGCTCCGCTCGGCTGGCGGAGAACCAAGGGCGAGGCCCGTATCCCCCGGCCGGCGCTGGCACGTCTCAAATCGCTGGTCCGGGATTTCCGGCCCGACACGATCATCATCGAAGGTATCGCACTGTTCAGGCTTCTCAAGGCGTCGCGGCCGCTGGTCCGGCAGCTCATTCTCGATATGCACAATGTCGAATCGGACCTTGCCGGTCAGTTGCCGCGCAAGAAGAGCTGGCGGCCGCTTTCATCGAGCGTCAGGCGCCTTGAGCGTAAGGCCGCCGCCATCTGCGACAGGATCTGGGTCTGCTCGACATCGGATCGCGAGCGGCTCGAGGCGCTCCTTTTCCGAGACGCGCCTGTCGATGTCGTGCCAAACGGCATACCGCGGGCCGAGGGAATACCCGCGGAGGCGCCGCAGCCGGCTGCCTCGGACGGATTCCCGGTCATCCTGCTGGTGGGCCATCTGGGCTACGAGCCGAACGTCGATGCCGCCGAACGGCTGGCCCGCATCATCCTGCCGCGCATCCGCGCGAGGCTGCCGGCGGCGAGGCTCGTTCTCGCGGGCCGTTCGCCCAAGCCGTCCGTTCGCGCCCTGGCGGGAGTCGATGGAGTGAGCCTGGTCGACAGCCCGGACGACGTCCGGCCGCTGCTGGCCAGCGCGCATCTCTGCGTCATTCCGCTAGCAATGGGCGGCGGCACGCGGATCAAGATCCTCGAGGCCATGGCCTGGGGCATTCCCGTCATTGCCACGCCGCTGGCGGTGGAGGGTCTCGGCCTTAACGCGGATGAGGACGTGCTTCTGGCCGACAGCGATGAAGGGCTGGCCGACATGGCTGTCGGGCTTTGTTCGGATCGCCCGCGGATGATGCGCTTGCGCGCCCGCGCCCACGACGCGGTTTGGAACCGTTTCGGACCGCAGGCGATCCGCGACGCGGTGCGCCGGGGCCTGGGGCGGACCGATGCCGGCCGTTGACGGCCGTGCTTGGCGCCGCGCAGTGTATGGCCATGATTCCGAAAATACTGCACCAGACCTGGAAGACCGACACCGTCCCCGCCCGCTACCGAGCCTATGCCGAAAGCTGGAAGCGACATAATCCGGACTGGACGGTGATGTTCTGGAACGACCGGGCGCTGCTCGAATTCGTCGCCAGCCACTATCCGGACTTCCTGCCAACCTTCTGCCGCTATGAACATGGCGTGCTGCGGGCCGATGCGTGCCGCTACCTGCTTCTGCACCATTTCGGCGGCGTCTACGCCGACATCGACTGCGAATGCGTTGCTCCCTTCAATCCGATCATGGACGAGGATCGGATCGTGTTCTGCAAGGAGCCTGAGACGCACGCGCGCGTCCAGGCGGACTTCCGGGGGCTGCCTTACCTTCTGTTCAACGGGACCATGGCAAGCCCGCCGGGACATGCGTACTGGCTGCATTTGATGTCGTTCCTGCCGGGCCTGGTGAATGCCAGGCAGGCAATCGACGCGACGGGACCTTGCGTTCTCACCTCCGCGCAGTTGGGCTATCATGACCAGACGGTCTTCGCGATTCATCCGGCCGAATTGTTCTCGCCCATCGACTCGGACGGCGCTCCGGCCGGCGGCGGCGGCAGGAGCCTGTCGATCCATCACTGGGCCGGAACGTGGTGGACCCGAGAGAAGCCGCCACGATTGCGGCACAGGCTTCGCAAGCTGTTCCTCCAGGCCAAGCACCGCTTGACGCGTGGCGACGTCCTCGATGAGGAAGCCGCGCGACGCGGCGTCAGCCAGGCCGCGGTCGCGGCGCCGCCGCCAGCGGGAACCAACCTGGCCATATTCGTCCCGCTGCGCGACGCGGCGCAACACATCGAGCCTTTTCTCTCCGCCGTGCGGCAGCTCGACTATCCAAAGGACAAGATCAGGCTCGTCTTCTGTGAAGGCGACAGCTCTGACGGCAGCTGGGAACGACTGCGGACCGCGGTTGCGGCGATCGGCCAGGACTATCGTGGGGTCGAGCTGCTGCGGAGGCCGCTCGGCACGAAGCTCGATCGAGACCGACGGGCAGACCGCAATCTGCAGCGCGAAAGGCGCGGCGGGATCGCCAAGGTGCGCAACCATCTGATCGACCACGGGTTGAACGAGGACGATGACTGGGCATTGTGGATCGACATCGACGTCTGGCGCTTTCCAAAGGATGTCGTCACCCGTCTGATCGCGGCCGGACATCGCATCGTGGTGCCGCACTGCGTGAAGGTGGCGGGCGGCGACAGTTTCGACCTAAACAGCTTCGTGACGGTGCGGCACAAAAAGGACCACAACTACTTCCGCCACGTGCATGACGGCCTCTATCAGCCTCCCCAGCATGCACCGGGACGGCTGCATCTGAGTGATGTCCGCCACCTCGAACGGATTGGCCTCGACGGCGTAGGCGGAACCATGCTCCTGGTCGACGCCGCCCTGCATCGCGGCGGCCTGCGCTTCCCGGAAATCCCCTACCGCGAGCTGATCGAGACGGAGGGTTTCGGCGCCTTGGCCAATGACCTGGGGATCAGGCCGATCGGACTGCCCAAGCTGGAAATCCTGCATGTGCCATGGTGAATGGCCAATCAAGTGATGGATGGTTATGCCGCCCGAAAGCCTTCGTACCTTGCGCCATCATGTGCCAGGCAGCAGCGCTCAGCGATCGCGCTCGGCTCTTCCGCGCCGCAGTCGCGTGCGCAGGAAGGATATGGCTCCGAACGGCAGCGAAGGCCTGCCCGATAACCGGCCGGAGCGTTGTTGCGCGTGCCGGTGCACGAGTTCGGCCAGACGGCGCTGCACCGGCGCCTCCAGTTCGTCCAGCCGGCGCGCCAGCCGGTCCGGCAAGGGCCTCGAGCGCCAGGCGAAATAGGCCTGATAGTCACCCGGCGTCTCGGCAAGATGCCGAAGATAGGCGGCAAGCTCGGCCGGCGTGCGATAGGACGCGGCGTCGATATAGGAGCCCTCCGGCACGAACTCCCCCGCGTTGGGTGCGCCGAGATATACGGGCACCGTGCCGGCGGCGAGAGGATCGAACATCTTCTCGGTGACGTAGTCGGGCGCTATCGAATTCTCCAGCGCCAGGCAGAAGGGGTAGCGGCCTATGGTTTCGAGTTTCGTCTGTCGCCCGAGATCGGGGCCCGTGATCTGACGGTTGGACCGGTAGCGGCCGTAACAATCGACCGCGATATGCCGCGACAGCTCAGTAACGAATGTGTCGCGACCGCTCTTGTTGAAGCCCGACGACTGGAAATGCACCGCCAGCGCGCTCTCGACCCTGGGCGGTATGGGCTCATTTCGCGCGGCATCCCACCAACCCGCTCGCGGCAGATAAGGCGTCCAGACATCCGACGCGGCCTCGTAAGTCATGACAACGTCGAAGTGCCGCATGAAGGACGCATCGGCCATCGCCGGATAGTTGACGACGCTCTCCATCGACCAGGCGACCCAAAGCTGACCGGGATATTTGCAGGCGTCGCCGATCTCGCGGGAATTCGGCAGATGGAAGACCACCGCATCGGCTTCGGCAAGCCGCCGCCGATCGTTGGTCCATTCGACCGGAACGGAGCATTGCGACCATTCCACGATATCGACGGGTTTATCGAAGTAGCGCGTCCAGAACAGAATCAGGGGAGCATTTGATGGCATCGGGCCCTTCGGGTCAGGCGACGCGCCGTCTTACGCCATTCCCGGCGATTGCGAAAGAATAGCGCCCCTTGCGGGCTCAGCCGTGCAATTCGCGAGAAATCGCCGGTCCGATCGCGAAGTCGGAAAAGGTCACCTCGAAACCTTCACGCTGCGGCGAGCAGCACATCATGCCGACGTCGACCGTTTTCGAGATCGGGAAATAGGCCAGCCGCACCGGCTTCCAGTGGCCATCGGAAACGTCAAGATACTGGATGCGGATCGCCTCCCCGTGGCGGGTCAGTCGGATCCTGACGCCGTCCCTGCCGGCAGCTATATTGACCAGCGACCAGTCGGAGGTGTCGTTGGTGACGACGACGGAGACGTAGGCCAGCCCGTCGGTATATTCGATGCCGGCCTTGATCCAGTGCGTTTCGCTGAGGCGCAGCATCAGCCCCGCCTGATCATAGAGCACCTTATAGTCGCCATTTACGGTGACCTCGGCGCTGAAATCGCCCTCGACCGAACGGTAAAGGAAATGGCCATTGTCGCGCCAGAAGCCGTAGAAGGTCTCGCGCCAGAAATCGGTCTCCTTGCCCGTTCGAACGGCGAGCTTACCGTCGCCGACCTTATGGTGCGGCGGCGGGTTGAGCCACGTCATGCCGGCCACGCTCATCGAGTTCCTCCAGGAGGATCAGCCGGCAAATGTATAGGCGGTCTTCACCGTCGTGTAGAACTCCATCGCGTAGCGGCCCTGCTCGCGCGGACCGTAGCTCGAGCCCTTGCGGCCGCCGAACGGCACGTGGAAGTCGACGCCCGCCGTGGGCAGATTGACCATGACCATGCCGGCTTCGGAATTGCGCTTGAAATGCGTCGCGTGCTTGAGGCTGGTCGTGCAGATGCCGGAGGTGAGGCCGAACGGCGTGTCGTTGGCGACGGCCAGCGCCTCGTCATAATCCTTGACGCGGATCACGTTGGCGACCGGACCGAAAATCTCCTCGCGCGAGATGCGCATGGCGTTGGTCGAGCCGACAAACAGCGCCGGCCGCAGATAGAAACCCGGTGTCCTGCGATCGAGCCGCTCGCCACCGAAGGCAAGCGTCGCGCCTTCCCTGACACCGATGGCGATGTAGTCTTCATCCTGCTTCAGCTGGGTTGCGTCGACGACGGGACCGATCTGGGTCTGCGCATCGAGCGCGTCGCCGATGACGAGCTTGTCCAGCCGCTCCTTCATGGCGTCGACAAAACGGTCGTGGATGCCGTCGGTGACGATCAGGCGCGAGGACGCCGTGCAGCGCTGTCCGGTCGAGAAATAGGCGCCGTTGACGGCGCAATCGACGGCGACGGCCAGATCGGCGTCGTCGAGCACGACGAGCGGGTTCTTGCCGCCCATTTCGAGCTGGAACTTGCGCATGTGCTCGACGCTTGCGGCAGCGACGCGCTTGCCCGTGCCGACGGAGCCGGTGAAGGAGATGGCGTTGACGTCGGGGCTGTCGAGCATGGCCTGGCCGACCACCGAGCCCTTGCCCATGACGAGGTTGAGCACGCCCTTGGGCAGGCCGGCGCGATGCAGGATGTCGACGATGGTCCAAGCGCTTTCAGGGACCAACTCGGCCGGCTTGAAGACGATCGTGTTGCCGTAGGTGAGCGCCGGCGCGATCTTCCAGGCGGGAATTGCGATCGGGAAATTCCACGGCGTGATGATGCCGACGACGCCGACGCCTTCACGGGTCATCTCGACGCCGACGCCGGGCCGAACGCTCGGCACCGTCTCGCCCGAGAGGCGCAGCGTCTCGCCGGCGAAGAAGTCGAAGATCTGCGCCGCCCGGATCGTCTCGCCGACGCCCTCGGCCAGCGTCTTGCCTTCCTCGCGGGCGAGCGAGCGGCCGATCTCGTCCTTGCGCGCCATTATCTCGTCGGAGGTCTTCTTGAGCACGGCGTGCCGGGCCAGCGGGCCGGAGCGCGACCAGGCCGGAAAGGCCGCCTTGGCAGCGGCGATGGCCTGCTTTGCCTGTTCCGGCCCGGCCGAAGCATATTCGCCGACGACGTCGTTGGTGTTCGACGGGTTGATGTTGCGCGAGCCGGCCTCGCCAAGCCATTCGCCATCGATCAGATTCTTGCGCAGCATGGTCATCTTGTTTCCCTGGGTTTCGGTCACGGCAGCCATCGGCCGCTCAATTGTCGGACAAATGATATAGCCATTGTCCGGCGGGAGGTCTATCCGGTCTTGTAACCTTGGTGCCAACCTCTCGTCAGGTCGAGAATGACCAGAACAGGCAGGCGAGCGTGACCGCGCCGAAGACAACGAATAACAGGCTTCTGAGCAGGACGTTGCGGCGAAGCTCGTTCATGGTCAGGTGTGCCGCCACGATCGCGGCGACGAAGAGGAAACGCCAGTTGAAAAGCGCCCAAAGCACCTCGTGCTGACCAAAAGCCCACCTTGCGAGAAGCGAGCCGACGATGGTCGCGAAGAGCACGATCGTCGTCCAGAAGACCGCATCGGCGGCATGGGTGAGCACGATGCCGGCGGCCCGGATGGGCAGGATCATCATCAGCATCGCGCCGAAGAAATAGACGGCCGCAATCGCCAGGAAGGAGCCGGCGTCGGCGATGCCGTCGAGGCGTTTCACGCCATAGGCGCCATAGGGGTAGCCGTGCCTCGCCACGGCCAATGACAGCGCCATCAGCAAGGCGCTCAAGACGGTTACCAGTGCGAATGTGCCGAGAGCCTTGCTCATGCGATTTCCTGTCGAGACGAATCAACAGGAGTCTAGCAGAGCTGGAGCTCGCCATTCACCGCACGATATTCTCGAGGACGGGGTCGCCTTCGGCGCCCCGACGTCTCGGCACGCCATCGGCCGCGACCCCGCGTCGTGCGTGCGGACAGTAATCGTGGGTCTTCAAGGCCTCTGCGAAGCCGAGACAAGCTCGGCCTTGCGCCGGGCCGTTTCCAGGCCGAGCGCAATGAAGCGGCGTGCGTGGCGCGCAAGCTCCTTATTGTCGGTCCACAGATTGCGCCAGATGGCGGTCTTCTTCGACAGGTTCTCGTCCACAATCTCCGAGGAGAAAGATTCGAAGCTGAGGTCGTCGTCATAACCGATGGCGATCAGCGCATCGAAGATGGCCGCGAAGTCTATGCTGCCGGTGCCGAGGAAGCCGCGATGGCTCTCGCCGATATGGACATAGCCGATCTTCTTGGCGGCATGGCGGATGGCCAGAGCAACATCGGCCTCCTCGATATTCATATGGAAGGTGTCGAGGTGCAGGAAGATGTTATCGGATCCCGTGTCCTCGATGAAGGCCAGTCCCTGCGCGGCCGTGTTGAGCAGATTGCTCTCGAAGCGGTTTACGATTTCGAGGTTGAGCGTGACGCCGGCGGCCTTGGCGGTCTCGGCGACCCTGGCCAGGGTCGCCGCGCTGCGGTTCCACTGGTCGCGCGAGGGAGGCTCGGTCTGCAGCCCGTGGCTGCTCGAGAGGATGCCGCCGACCTTGCGGCCGCCGAGGTCGCGGGTGAGTGCCACTGTCCTGTTCAGGATTTCGACCCCATGTGCGGCGACCGCCTTGTCGGGGCTGGAGATGTCGCCGTCTTCCGGCAGGCCGATACTGATCGCAACGCCAAGATCGTGATCCGCGATGCTCTTGGCCAGCCTGCTTATATCGACATCGGCGGGATCGAGATAGGAGAACTCGATCAGGTCGAAACCGGCTTCCCTGGTGTTGGCCAACGTGCGTTCGAGATCCGCCTGCGCCGAGCTCGCAGACCAGACGAAAGAGTGAATTCCAATGCGCGACATGATCGTCTCCGTCCGATGAAAGAAGCGCGACCGGAACGATCCGGCCGCGCCAGCCTTGGGAGCAGGCTTTTTAGCGGGCCGCCGTCCAGCCCTTGTAGTCCTTCAGGTTCTCGGCGGTGATCAGTTTCGGATCGAGCAGCACGGTCGCCTCGGCCGGCTTCTTGCCGGCGAGCACATCTGCCGCCATCGTCAGCGACTGGCCCGCCATGACATAGGGATCCTGCGAGGCCGAAGCCTTGATCAGCGAGGTGCCGGAGGCGAACTCCTTCTCGATGTCGGGGGCGCCGTCGACCGCGGTGATGATGAATTCCGAACGGTTGAGCTGCTTGGCGGCGAGCTGCGCGCCGATCGCCGTCGGATCGTTGATCGCGAACACCGCGTCGATTTTGTCGAAGCGGGTGAGCAGCGACTGGAACACTTTGAGGCCGCCGTCGCGCGAGCCCTCGGCGTTCTGGTCGTCGGACAGTATCTTGATGTCCGAATGCTGCGAGAGGACGTTCTTACAGCCCTTGACGCGCTCCAGGATTGACGACGAAGCCGGGCCGTTGAGGATGACGTAATTGCCCTTGCCGCCGGTGTGGTCCACCAGATACTGGCAAGCTTCCTCGCCGGCCTTGACGTTGTTGGTCATCACGGTGACATCGGCGCCCGGCGCCGAGACGTCGAAGGCGGCGACGACGATGCCAGCCGCCTGCGCCTTCTTGACCGCGGGCGCGATCGCCTTGGCATCGACGGCGTTGAGCATGATGACATCCACGCCGGCGGCGATGAAGGAGTCGATCTGCGAGACTTGCTTGTTGAGGTCGTAGTCGGCCGAGACTGACGTCACCTCGACCTTGGGATTGATCTTCTTGGCCGCATCCTCGATGCCCTTGATGGTGGCGACGAAGAAGGGGTTGCCGAGCAGGCCGACCGAGATACCGACCTTGTTGAGGTCCTTGGCCGATGCCGGCCCGATGGCGAGGGCCGCGAGGGCCGCGCCGCAGAGAAGTTTGGCGATGGTCTTCATTTACTTGCTTCCTCCGATTGCCCCGCGCCTCTCACGGTGCGTTACACACAATCCGGCCCTCGGGGCCGGCGACCGAGGTCAATCACGTTCTTGCTCCGGCCTGCAGCCGGTAACGGTCGAGGGCAACCGCCACGATGATGACCAATCCCTTGATGATGTACTGCCAGATGTCGGAGACACCGGCCAAAATGAGCCCGTTGGAGAGCACCGCGATGATAAGGCCGCCGATCAGCGTGCCCCAGATGGAGCCGACGCCGCCGACGAAGCTGGTGCCGCCGAGAATGACGGCGGCGATGGCATCGAGTTCGTAGGACTGGCCAAGCTGCAGGCCGTTGGCGGCGTAAAGCCTGGCCGCCGACATGACGCCGCCGAGGCCGGCGAGCAGGCCGGACACGCCATAGACGAAGAGCAGCACCAGCGGCACCTTGATGCCCGTCAGGCGCGCCGCCTCGGAATTGCCGCCCACGGCATAGATCCAGGTGCCGAGCACCGTGCGCTTGAGCACCAGCCAGGACAGCACCACCACCGTCAGCGCGATGATGACCAGCCAGGGAATACCTAACAGCGAGCCGTTGCCGATAAAATCGAACGGCAGGTCGGAATTGAAGACCGTGGTGTCTGCGCCGAGCAAACGGGCGACGCCTCGTACGGCGGTCAGCGAGCCGAGCGTGACTATGAACGGCGGCAGCTTGACATATGCGACAAGCAGCCCGTTGATGACGCCGAAGCCGAGGCCGAGCAAAATGGCCGCGGGAATGCCGAGCATGCCCCAGTCCGGCACCAGCGACACCAGCACCGCGACCATCGCCGAGGCGGCAAGGATCGAGCCGACGGATAGGTCGATGCCCCCGGTGAGGATGACGAAGGTCATCCCCGCGGCCAGTACGATGTTGATCGACGACTGCTGACTGACGATGAGCAGGTTGGTGCCGGTAAGAAAGCGCGGATTGATGAACTGGAAACCAACGGCAAGCAGGACCAGGACCGGCAGCATGCCAAGCGCGGCGAAGGCGGTGCGCAGACGGCGGCTCCTGACCGCTGACTGATCCGCCGCTTTCGTCGTTGTTACACTGTCGGTCATCTGGTCGGTCCTTTCTGGGCCGCTCCCGTCGCAAGTTCCATGATCTCTTCCTGACGCAGCGGACTGCCTTGCGCCGCCGAAACCTCGCCGGCGATGGCGCCGTCTCGCATCACCAGCACGCGATCGGCCACCCCGATCACTTCAGGCAGCTCGCTGGAGATCATCAGGATGGCGATGCCCCTGCCGGCGAGACTGTCGATCAGTCGGTAGATTTCCGACTTGGCGCCAACGTCGACGCCACGCGTCGGCTCATCGAGGATGACGACCTTAGGCTCGGTCTCGAGCAAGCGGGCAAGCAGCACCTTCTGCTGATTGCCGCCCGACAGCGAGCCGGCATTGGCCTGCGCCGAGCGCGTCCGGATCGAGAGATCCGCGATTGCCTTGGCGGCGCGCCGCTCGGCACTGGCAAAGTCGCGAAAACCGCCGGCGCGTGCATCCTTGGCGAGCACGCCCATATTGATGTTGTCCGAGATCGACATGTCGAGGAACAGGCCGAGCTCCTTGCGGTCCTCGGTGAGGTAGGCGATGCCGGCCTCCAGCGCCTCGCCCGGCGAAGCAATGCCAAGGGGCTTGCCGTCGAGCTTCAGCTCGCCCGCGGTGCGGCGGTCGGCGCCAAAGATAAGCCTGGCCAGCTCGGTGCGGCCGGAACCGACCAGCCCTGCCAACGCCAGCACCTCGCCGTGGTAAAGATCGAACGAGCAATCTTTCAGCAGCCGGCCGTCCGACATGCCGCGCACCGACAGCGCTACACGACGCTGGCTGTCCGGGGGCCGATGATCCTTCTTGTAGAATGCCGACAGATCGCGGCCGACCATCATCGAGACCAGGCGCGAGGCGTTGAGATCGGCGCGTTCCAGCGTGCCGACATAGCCGCTGTCGCGCAGCACGCTGACGCGGTCGGCGAGCTGGTAGACTTCTTCCATGCGATGGCTGATGTAGATGATGGCGATGCCCTGCGCCTTCAGCGTCGCGATCACCTCGAACAGTCTTTCGGTCTCGCGGGAGGTCAGCGAGGTGGTGGGCTCGTCCATGACGATTATGCGGGCGCTGGTCGATAGCGCGCGGGCGATCTCGACCAGCTGGCGCTCGCCAAGCGACAGGCTGGAAACCAGGGCGCGGGCCGAAAAGGAGACGCCGAGCCGCTCGATGATTTCCTTGGCGCGGCGGTTGCACTGGTCGCGGTCGACGATGCCGAACCTGCGCGGCTCGTTGCCAAGGAAGATGTTCTGCGCGACGGTCAGGTTCGGCGCCAGCGAAAGCTCCTGGTAGATGACGGCGATGCCCTGGGCACGGGCCTTGATCGGGTCGCCGGTTGCAACCGGCGCGCCGTCGATCAGGATCTCGCCGCCGGCATCCGGCCGATAGGCGCCGGACAGCACTTTCATGAGCGTCGACTTGCCGGCGCCGTTCTCTCCCATCAGCGCATGCAGTTCGCCGGCATTGACGGTGAGCGATACGTCCTGCAAGGCGCGGACGGGGCCAAAGGTCTTGGAGATGTGGCGCATCTCCAGCACCGGCCTTTGCGGCGCCTCCACGCGAGCGGCGGCGCTCATTGCGCACCTCCTGCCGCCGCGCCGGCGAAACCATGGGTAACGAAGTCGCGCCAGGCGTCACGATAGCGGCCCAGACCTTTGAAGTCCGCGGCGCGTACCGGATCCGGAGTCTCGGCGGCGAACTCGCGGCCGACACTCTCGAAGGCAAGCGCGGCGGCGCCCGTGGCGCTGCCTTCCAGCGTGGCCCCCTGCAGGAAGGATTGTCCCGGCCGCAGAGCGGCCAAGAGGGAGGCGAGCAGCCCGCCGGCGTTCAGCCCACCATCGACGATGACGGTGTTGCTTGAGCGGATCAGATCGAGCGACAGATCGCTCATCAATGCCACATAAAGCAACGCCACCGCCGCGCGTTGTTCGGCATCGGAAACGGGCCCGAGGATTTCGCCGGTCCGCCCCGGCAGCGGTCCGCCCGGGGCAAAGTTCGGCAGGGCCATGGTGCCGGCGTCGATCGCCCGCTGTATCGCGGCCGGGGCGATCGCGCCTTGCCAATTGCCGCTGATCACGGCGAATTCGCGCCCGCCCATGAAGCGGATCGTGGGCACCGGGCCGCCATCGACGTCGACATTGGCCAGCATGTCACGCTCGCGGTCGAGCGCTTCGAGCGGACAGTCCGGGTTGAGCACGATCACCCAAGTGCCCGTCGACACCACGGTGAGCGGCCCGAGGTTCTGCCGGCGATAGGCATGGAGCGCGGCGTTGCTGTCATGGACGCCATTATGGATGGCGACCGGCCTGCCGGCCCCACCGAAGCGCCGCTCACCGATGACCGCTCCGGCGCGCGCGAAGGCTGGCATGCGGCCACGCCAGCCTTCGGCATCGACCAGCGAGGAGAAGTCGCGCTTGCGCGGCGCCCAGAGATGCGAATGGCAGCCGAGATAGGACACTTCCGAAACGGCGCGACCACCGAAGCGCCAGCTCCAGTATTGCGGATAGCCGAGGATAGCCTGCGCCGATGAGAAGGCGCCGGGCTCCACCTCCTGCAGCCACAGCATATGGCGGCCATAGTTGAAGCCGAGCGGCAGGCGCGGCGAGAAGGTCTCGGCGAAATCGGGGATGCGGCGATCGATCCGTGCGGCGACATCGGCCGGCGGCTCCTGCTCATAGTCGAGGATCGGATGCGTCAGCGCTGTGTCGCCGACCAGCGCGAAGGTGCAGCCGTGGCCCGACACCATCAGGCCTTCGACGCCGTGCACATCGGCGGCCTCGTTGACGGCGTCCAGCGCCCAGTCATGCAGCGCCGTTTCGTCAAGCACGCTGAGACCGCCCTTGCGTATCCAGTCGGGTTTCGTGCGCCGCTCGTCGACGATGCGGCCGTCCTGGCCGAAGACGAACAGCTTCGAGTTGGTCTTGCCGAAATCGAGCACCGCCACCTTCACTGGACGGCTCCCGAAGACGAGGCGATACGCACGGCGACACCGGCATCTTCCAGCATGCGCGCATCGGCGTCGGACAGGCCGTCATCGGTCACCAGCGTGCCGATGCGCGACAGCGGCAGCGCAACGTTGCGCGCGTGGATCGACAGCTTGCGGCTGTCGGCCAGCACTACGATCTGGTCCGCGCAGAGGCTGAGATCGATGATCGAGCGCACCAGCAGCGGATGCGATTCCAGCACGCCTTCATGGCCGAGCCCCTGCGCGCCCAGAAAGAACTTCGAGGCGTAGAAAGGCACGGACTGGGTGAGCGAATGGATGATGCCGGGCTCACGGTGCAGATCGCCTCCGGCGATGGTCAGACTGCAATGGCCATGATCGCTGAGGTAGGCAGCGAGCGGCATGGAATTCGTGAAAAGGCGGATGTTGCGGTCGGCGAGCTTGACGCCGAGGTGGAAGCAGGTCGATCCGCCATGGATGATGACCGCATCGCCGTCCCGCACCATGGTGGCGGCCACGGCGGCGATCTGCCGCTTGGCATCGACCGCCAGATCGCGATTTTCGTCGTAGGGCCTCGCATAGGCGATACCGGCATGCGAGGCGCCGTCGAGCGCGGAAATGCCGCCATAGACTTTCCTTGCTTCGCCGGCCTCGTCGATCTTGTCGATGTCGCGCCTGACCGTCGCCGCCGAGACGCCGAGCCGCTGCTGCAGTTCGCGCACCGAGGCGAACGGGCGGTCCCGCAACAGTTCGACGATCTGACGCTGGCGGCCGGAGTCGCTCAACTTTTCCTCCCGATAATGCCATTTTGCACGGCAATTGGTGCAACTTACTCAACATCGGCCAGATTGCAAGTCGGTTTTGATGATAGTAGATCACTGTTGACGTAGATCGCTCGCATCTGCGATATCAGCGCCAATCGCTCTTCCGCGGTGGGAGATCATGCGAGATCGGCCAAGCCGTTGGAGGAAGATCGCCATGGCGACCAAAGTTGATACGCAGGAACTGTCTGCCTTGCGGACGCTTTCGGCCGCCATCGGGGCCGATCCGCATATGACCCAGGCAGCCGGTGGCAACACATCGCTGAAGGACGGCGAAACGCTGTGGATCAAGGCCTCCGGCACGTGGCTGAAGGACGCGCTGGTCGACGACATCATGGTGCCGGTGGCTATGGTGCCGCTCCTCCAGGCGGTCGAACGGCGCGATCCGGGCGCCGACAAGCCGCAGGCCTTTGCCATCGATGCGCTCAATCCGCGCGGCTTGCGCCCATCGATCGAGACCACCGTGCATGCGCTGATGCCGCAACGCGTGGTGCTGCATGTCCACTGCGTCGACACGATCTCCCTTGCCGTCCAGGCCAATTGCGAGACCGAGGCCGGGCGGCGCCTCCAGGGCATCGCGTGGGCTTATGTCCCCTATCGCCGGCCGGGCCTGCCGCTTGCCCAGGGCATTGCCGAGCGCCTCCGGCCGGGGGTCGACGTGCTGATCCTGGGCAATCACGGACTGGTCGTCGCAGCGGAGACCGTGGCGGAGGCGCAGCGTCTGTTGCATCGGGTGAGATCGCTGCTGGCGCGCCCGGCGCGGCAGACGGCGAACCCCGAGGTCGCGGCGCTCGAGGCACTTAGCGGCGGCAGCGGCTATCGATTGCCGGCGGATATCGAAGCACATGCGGTTGCGCTTGACCCGGACAGTCGCCGTATCGCAGAGGGCGGCAGCCTCTACCCGGATCATGTCATTTTCCTCGGCCGAGGCTCCGTGGTGGCAAGGCCCGGCGAACAGGTTGCCGACGTCGCCAACCGGCTGGGCACGAACCCGGTCGCGATCCTCTTTCCTGGCGTCGGCGTGCTGATGCGGGGTGATGCCGGTTCCGGCGCCGACGCGATGCAGCGATGCCTCGCCGATGTGACCGCGCGGATCGACATCGCGGCGCGCCTGAACTATCTCACCGCCGTCGAGAATGACGAGCTGGTCAACTGGGATGCCGAGCAGTATCGCCAGAAACTGAACGCCGCAGGTTAGGTGCATGACGCCACTGGCAGTAGGCATCGACATCGGCACTTCCGGGTCACGCGCCGTTGCGATGCGTGCTGACTTTTCCATCATCGCGAGCACTGCCGCTCCGCTTGAGCGCTTCGGCATGAACAGCCGCGACCCTGCCGTGTGGTGGGCGGCGGTCGAAGCCACGCTGGATGAGCTGCTCTCGCAGATCGACCGCGACGCGGTGCGGGCGATCGCCGTGGATGGAACCTCGGGGACTGTGCTGCCCGTGGATGGCGCCGGGCGGCCGCTGGCCGAGCCGCTGATGTACAACGACAGAGTTGCAGAAGAACCGATCCTCGCCGCGATCGCCGACATGGCCCCAGACGCTAGCGCCGCGCATGGGGCGACGTCTGGCCTTGCGAAGGCGCTGTGGTTCCAGCGCCTGCCAGGCATCCATGCCGTGCTGCACCAGGCCGACTGGATCGCCGGCCAACTTTCCGGCCGTTTCGACGTCAGCGACGAGAACAACAGCCTGAAGACCGGCTACGATGCCGAGGCGCGCCGCTGGCCGGAGTGGATCGCGGCGACAGGCATGCGCATGGAGATTCTGCCGTCCGTCGTTCGGCCGGGCAATGTTATCGGCGGGCTCACAGCGGCCGCCGCCGACCAGTTCGGGCTTGGACGCAACGTCGCGGTGATTGCCGGTACCACGGATGGCTGCGCCTCCTTCCTGGCGACGGGTGCGGCAACCACAGGCGAGGGCGTCACCGCGCTCGGATCGTCGCTCACCATCAAGATCCTGTCTGACGGGCCGATCTTTGCGCCGCGCTACGGCATCTACAGCCACCGGCTCGGCGATATGTGGCTGGCGGGCGGCGCGTCGAATACCGGCGGCAAGGTCCTTGCCCGGCACTTTTCGCTGGCGCGCATAATCGAGCTCAGCGCGGCGATCGATCCCGCAACAGAGACCGGCCTCGGCTATTATCCGCTCGGCTCACCCGGGGAGCGCTTTCCTATTGCCGATCCGGCATTGCAGCCGCGGCTCATGCCCCGGCCAGATTCCGATGCCGACTATCTGAAGGCGATGCTGGAAGGCATCGCTGCTATCGAGGCACTCGGCTACCGGCGGCTTGCCGAGCTTGGCGCGCCCCGGCTGACATCCGTCAGGAGCGTCGGCGGCGGCGCCGCCAATCCCGCCTGGACCGCGATCCGGCAGCGCAAGCTTGGCGTCGCCTTCGTAGCCGCGCTTTCAGACCAGGCAGCGGCGGGCACGGCGCGGCTGGCGCTGATGGGCGCGAAGGAGGCGGGGCTGCTGTGAGGACGAAGGACCCCGAGCATCTCGACGGCGTCGCGGCGCTCGCCAAGCATTACAGCGTGTTCCTGCTCGATCAGTTCGGCGTGCTGCATGACGGGCAGCGACCCTATCCGGGCGCGGTCGAAGCGCTGTCGGCGCTGAAGCGGGCCGGCACGACGGTGGCGCTGATCTCGAACTCCGGCAAGCGGGCGGAGCCAAACGAACGGCGGCTGCTGAGGCTCGGCTTCGAGGCGGGAAGCTGGGACCATTTCGTCTCCTCCGGCGAGGTGGCCTGGCGTAGCTTCCACAACATGGCGGGCTCGGGCGCGCTGCGGGCGGGAACGAGATGCCTGCTGATCAGCCGCGATGGCGACCATTCGGCAATCGAGGGCCTGTCCCTCGTTCCAACCGGGCGCGGCGATGACGCCGAACTGGTGCTGATCACCGCCAGCGAGGGCGACCGCTACGACCTTGATCACTACCGTAGGCTTCTCGGCCCGGCGGCGGAACGGCAAGTGCCGTGCTTCTGCACCAACCCGGATCGGGTCATGCTGACCGCGGTCGGACCACGCTTCGGGGCCGGCGAGATTGCCGATCTTTATGAACAACTCGGCGGCAGCGTCATGCGTATCGGCAAGCCCTATCCGGCGATCTACGAAGCGGCGCTGGAGCTTGCAGGAAATCCGGCGCTCGACGACGTGATCTCTGTCGGCGACAGCGTCGAGCACGATATCGCTGGCGGAAAGGCCGCCGGCTTGGCGACAGCACTGGTTCTGTCCGGGATATTGGCCGACAGCGGCGACCTTGCCGGACTTTTCGACAAGCTCGATGCGCGTCCGGACTACACCCTGGACGCCTTTCGCTGGCGTTGATCCGCTGATTCAGTCGATCCGGCTTCCGCTCGCCGGGTCGAACAGATGCAGCGCCGCAGGATCAGCGGCAAGGCGGATCGTGTCGCCCGGCTTCACGTCGCTGCGACCCATGACGAAGACGCAGATCTGCTGGTTGGCCAGCCGGACATAGAACTGCGTCGACAGGCCGAGCGGCTCGACCACCTCGACCTCGGCCTTCAGCGCGCCATCGTCGACCAGCTTGATGTGCTCGGGCCGCAGGCCAATGGTCAGAGGGTCGCCGTCCTCAAGTGGTAGGCCATCCGGTAATCGCAGCTTCTGGCCGTCGGCAAGCACGGCATCGACCTTGCCAGCCTTGGCAACATTAGCCGGCAAAAAATTCATGCCGGGTGAGCCGATGAAACCGGCGACGAAGATGTTGGCCGGACGGTCGTAAAGCTCCAGCGGACGGCCGACCTGTTGCACATAACCGTCATGCATGACGACGATGCGGTCTGCCATGGTCATGGCCTCGACCTGGTCGTGGGTGACATAGACCGACGTCGTCTTGAGTTGCTGGTGAAGCGCCTTGATCTCGGCCCGCATATGCACGCGCAATTTGGCGTCGAGATTGCTGAGCGGCTCATCGAACAGGAAGACTTTCGGATCGCGTACGATGGCGCGGCCCATGGCCACGCGCTGACGCTGGCCGCCGGAAAGCTGGCGCGGCAGCCGGCCGAGGAAGCTGTCGAGGCCTAGCCGCTTGGCGGCAGCACCCACACGGCCGTCGATAGTCGTCTTCTCGGCCTTCTTCAGCATCAGGCTGAAGCCCATGTTGGAGGAGACATCCATATGCGGATAGAGCGCGTAGGACTGGAACACCATGGCGATGTCGCGATCCTTGGGCGCGACGTCGTTGACGAGGCGCTCGCCGATATGGATCTCGCCGCCGGTGACCTCCTCGAGGCCGGCGATCATGCGCAGCAGCGTGGACTTGCCGCAGCCGGACGGGCCGACGAGGACGACGAACTCGCCATCGGCGATCTCGAGATCGACGCCGTGCAGGATGCGCAGCGCGCCATAGTCCTTCTCGACGTTTTGCAGCGTGACGGAAGCCATCTTTTATCCTTTGACCGCGCCGGCGGTGAGGCCGGTGACGAGATAGCGTTGCAGGAAGGCGAAGAAGACGCAGACCGGGATCAGCGCCAGGATGGAGGCCGCCATCATCTGTCCCCAGTCGACGGCGAATTTGCCGATGAAGGTGAGCAGGCCGACGGCAAAGGTCTTCTGCTCGTCGCTGGAGATCAGCATCAGCGCGAACAGAAGCTCGCTCCAGGCGGCGGTGAAGACGAAGCCGAGCGTCGCGCCCATGCCGGGCAAGGTCAGCGGCACGATCACCTTGCGCATCGCCTGGGCGCGGGTGCAGCCGTCGATCATCGCCGCCTCCTCCAGATCCTTCGGTATGCCGTCGAAGAAGGACTGCATGAGGAAGGTGGCGAAGGCGGTGTTGAAGGCGGTGTAGATGATGATCAGGCCGATCAGGCTGTTGGTCAGGCCGAGATCGCCCATGATGCGGTAGATCGGCGGGATGACCATGACCAGCGGGAAGGTCTGGGTGAGCAGCAACAGGATCGCCAGCGTCGCCTTGCCGCGGAAGGTGAAGCGCGACATGGCGTAGCCGGCGAGCGTGGCGATGATCGTCACCAGGGCCGCCGTAGACACCGAAACGATGACGCTGTTGAGGAAATAGCGCGGAAAGTCGGACGCTTCGAGTACGATGGTAAAGTTCTTGAGCGTCGTCTGCGAGGGCCAGAAGGTGATGCCTTCGGAATAGAGCAGGCGCTCCGGTGTCACCGAGATCTTCAGCGTCCAGAAGATCGGGAACAGCGCGAAGATCACATAAGCGGCTATTGCCGCGTATAGCCCGACGCCGCCGAAGATGCGCGAGGAAGTGGAGCGACCGGCGATCATCAGACGTGCCTCACAAGCATGCGGCGGATCGCGATCAGCCCGATGGCGTAGGCAATGAGCAGAACCAGAAGCAACACCGCCACCGCCGAGGCGTAGCCCTTGTCCAGCGACTTGAAGGCGCTGACATAGATGTAGACCGGCACCGTGCTGGTCGAGCCGGCCGGCCCGCCCTCGGTCATGACGAAGATCAGGTCGGCGAAGGTGGCGATCCAGATGGTGCGCAGCATGACGGTGATGACGATGGTCGGCGCCAGGAAGGGCAGCGTCACCTTGGTGAAACGCTGCAAGGGCGAGGCGCCATCTATTGCCGCCGCCTCATGCAATTCGGAGGGGATCGACTTCAGCGCCGCAAGCAGCGTGATGGCGAAGAAGGGGATGCCGAACCAGATGTTGGCGATGATCGGTCCCCACATGGCGGTGGCGGGGTCGGAGAGCACATTGGTCGGCTCCGCCTTCAAACCGAGCGCGAAAAGCCAGTGCGGCAGCGGCCCGATGATCGGATTGAACAGCCAGGCCCAGGTGAGGCCCGAAAGGAAGGACGGCACCGCCCAGGGCAGGAAAACCACCGCCTGAACGACCTTGCGACCGTAGAAGGGCTTGTCGAGCAGCAGCGCCAGACCCAGGCCCAGAAAGAACTGGAAGAACAGGCTGGCGGCAGTCCACCACAGTGTGTTGATCAGCGCCTGGCCGAGCACCTGATCAGAAAGCATCGCCTGGTACTGAGCAAGGCCGACATATTGCGACTTGAAGGCCGAGAACTTGCGAAAGGAGTAGCTGATGCCGATGATCAGCGGCACCAGCAGCACCAGTACCAGCAGGACGATGGCTGGCGAAAGATAGAGCCACGGCTCGATCACGGCCTTTGTCAGCCGCTTCTTGCGCGGCCGGGCGGCGGATCGGATTTCGGACACTGCGTAGGTCATAGATCTGGCTCTACGGTGATAGGTGGATGCTGGCCCAGGCGACAGCTTCCTTCTCCCCGCTCACGGGGGAGAAGATGCCGGTTCACCATGCGTAGCGGCGACACAGCTGCCGCGAAGGACGGCAGGCCGATGAGGGGCGGCGCGAACTCACGAAAATATGGCGCGGCCCCTCATCCGTCCACTTCGTGACACCTTCTCCCCGTGAAACGGGGAGAAGGAAAAGCCTGCGCCTCACTTCTTGTTCTTGGCCAGCCAGTCCTGCTGTTCCTTGGTCAGGAACTTGGCCCATTCGTCGGCCACTTCCTTGGCCGGCTTCTGGCCGAGCAGGACTTCCTGGAAGTTCTTGATCGCCACCTGGTCGACGAAGTTGCCGAGGTTCTCCAGATGCGTCGGTGGCGTCACCATCTCATATTTGGAGCTGTCGCTGAGCTCGGTGAACCAGCCCTTGAACTGCTCTGTCTTGAAATGCGCATCCTGGTCGGCGCCGTTGTGGATCGGGATGACGCCGACTTCCTTGGCCCATTCCAGATTGTCCTTGGGCGAAAGCAGCGTCGCCATCAGCTTCCAGGTCTCGTCCTTGTGCTGCGAGTTGGCGAACATCGCCCAGCCGGCATAGCCAAGCGTCGGGTAGGACTTGCCGCTGGGCCCCACGGGAAGCGGCGCGACGGCGAAGTCGTCGGGGCTCATCTTGTCGGCGATGCCGAGCAGCGCGTCGGGATCCTGGTTGAGCATGGCGCAGGTGCCGGAATAGAAGCCGGTGACCGTCTCGTTGAAGCCCCAGCTCACGGCGTCCTTCGGCGCCAGCCCGTTCTTGTACATGTCGGCCAGCATCTGCAGGCCCTTGACCGAGCCCTCGTCGTTGATGGTCGAGACACCGTCGTCGGTGAAATAGCCGCCCTTGCCGTCGGCGATGTTCATGAACATGTGCATGCCGTTGAAGGCGCCCGGGCCGCCGCGCAGACAGTAGCCGTATTTGCCGGGGATGGCCGAGATCTTCTTGGAGAATTCGACGAACTCGTCGAGCGTCGCCGGCGGACGGTCGAGGCCGGCTTCCTTGAACAGCTTCTTGTTCCAGAACAGCGCGTTCACATAGTAGCCGTAGGGGATCATGAACTGCGTGTTGTTGACGGTCGAGCCGAACTGCTTGGCGCGGTCACCGAGCGTCTTGGCGTCAGGCCACTTGGCCATATAGGGGCCGAGGTCCTCGAGCTGGCCGTTGTTGGCGTAGAGGCCCATCCAGCGCTCCGGCATCTCGACCACATCAGGCGTGTCGCCGGCCTGCACCATGGTCAGGAACTTCTCGAAGGCCTGGCCCCAGGGCAGCGACACGACCTCCACCTTGATGCCGGGATTGGCGCTCTCGAATTCGGCAATCTGCTTCTTCAGGAACTCGGTACGAGGCGGGCTGGTGATCACCTCGACCAGCTTGATGGTGGTGTCGGCGAGAGCGCCGCTGGCGGAGATTGCCAGGCCGGCGACGGCGGCAAGCATGAAGGTCAGTCTTTTCATGTTCAGGACTCCCATTTTGAACACTCGTTATTTTTTTGACTTGTCGAAGGCCTGGGCGATGTCGGCCCAGAGGTCTTCGACATTTTCCAATCCGACATTGAAGCGGATGGTTCGGGGGCTGACGCCGAAGCGCGCCATCGAATTGATGCCCGGCGTCTGCTCGAGCGAGGCCTTGGCCGGCACGACCAGGCTTTCATGGCCGCCCCAGCTGACGCCGATGCGGAAGAATTTCAGCGCATCGACGAAGGCAGGGATGTCGACATCCTCGGTGACCTCGAAAGAGAACAGCCCGGCATAGCCGGCTAATGTCTTCTTGCCAGGATGGTTGGAATAGGCGGGATGGTTGACCCGCTCGACCTTGCCATGCGCCTTCAACCGCTCGGCGATGGTGAGCCCGCTTTTCATGTGATGTGGCAGGCGCAACGGCAATGTGCGCAGGCCGCGCAACAACAGCCAGCCTTCGAAGGGCGAGAGCTTGCCGCCGAGCGAGGAATAGGTCTGTTCGTTGATGTGCTTGATGTGGGCGGCCGAGCCCGCCACCACGCCGGCGACGGTATCGCTGTGGCCGCTCAGATATTTCGAGGCCGAATGCAGCACCAGGTCGACGCCATGCGAGATCGGCTTCTGGAAGACGGGCGTCGCCCAGGAATTGTCGATGGTGGTAACGATGCCCTGCTCCTTCGCCAGCCGCGTCAGATGTTCAAGGTCCTGCAGCTCGAACATCATGGATGTCGGGCTTTCCAGATAGAGCAGCGTGGCGCCGGGCAGAGCCGCGGCAACCGCATCTGGATCGGAGCCGTCGACATAGTCGACCTTGATATGAAGGCGCGGGAACAGCCGCTCGAACAGCCGGTAGGCATCGCCATAGCAGTTGCGGACGGCAACCATGCGCTCGCCGGCGCCGACGAAGGCGAGCACCGTGGCGCTGATCGCCGCCATGCCGCTAGAGAAGCCGCGTGCGGCTTCGGCGCCCTCGAGCGCCGCCACGCGCGCCTCGAACTCCATCACCGTCGGGTTGTCGCCGCGCGAATAGATCGGCTGCTTCCTCCTGCCGGCAAAGGTGTCGGCCATGTCGGCGTAGTTGGCAAAGGTGAAGAGCGAAGTCTGGTAGATCGGCGGCACCACGGAGCCGCCTGGGAAGGGATCGTCATGCGCCAGAAGGGTCGCCGCCTCGCCGAGATAGTCACTGGCCAGGGAGGCTTGATCGAAGGTGTTGGGCTGCTCGTTCATCTGCGGTCCGAAAGTTTGAGGTTTGCAGCACCGCGCTTCAGATCGTCCTCGACGGTGGCGATGAGCTTCAGCGCCTCGGCGCGAGCCCCTTCGGGGTCACGCGCGGCAATGCAATTGAAGATGGTGCGGTGATAGGGGAAGCTGGCATGGCCAAAATCGCGCACGCCGAGCGGATGTTCCCAGAAGCGGTGGAACATCTCGTACATGGCGGCGATGATCTGCTCGAACAGCGGGTTGCCGGACGCGCGGAAGATCGCCTGGTGGAATTCCCAATCCTCTTCCGAGGACATACCGGCGCGGGTCTGGAAGGCCTCCTCCATGACGTCGAGCTTGCGCTCGATCTCGGCAAGCTCGGCCTTGCCGGCACGGATGGCGCAGAGCGCGGCGGCCTCCGCCTCCAGCGCGCGGCGTATCTCCAGCGTGGCCATCAGGCCGGCGAAATCATTGCCGCCGGCAAGCGTCAGCGGCATGTGCAGCATGTCGGGCGAGACGGCGGCCTTGAGATAGGTGCCTGAACCCTGCCGCCGCTCGACGAGGCCGAGCCCCTCCCAGCGCGTCAGCGCCTCGCGCACCGTGTTGCGGCTGACCTTGAGCCGTTCGGCCAGGATGCGCTCGGTCGGCAGCTTTTCGCCCGGACCCAGGCCCTCCTGCCGCACGAACCCGGCCAACGCCTTCAGCACCGCGTCATCGCGGGCCGTGGTCTGAATGGGGGGCAGGAGATCGGTCACGCCGGGTGAGCCTAAAGTGGTTCAATGGTCCAACCAATTTCTGCACAGAGCGGGAGACGTGTCAACCGTGAATCGAGGCCGGGTCGTATGGCGCGATGTTCGCCATCAGCGGCTTTGTCGCTTCAGGCCCGGATGCTTGTCGGCAGGGCGGACCCGCGCTCCTCGCGCCAGCGAGCAAACATTTCCTCGCGAACCCGCCTCGAACCCGAAAGCCGTTCTTTTGCCTCCGCCAACACGGCGGGCGAAGCCTCGGCGGGCGTGCCGGATCGGAAGGGAGGAGCCGGGGCATATTCGAGCGACAGCTGCACGATCTCTGCTTCGGCAGGGCTGAGCAGCCTTGCAACCAGCGCCAGCCCGAAATCGATCCCTGCGGTGACACCTCCGGCGGTGATCAGCTTGCCGTCCTCGACGATCCGCGCGTCGACCGGGATCGCGCCGAACTCCTCGAGGAAATCATGGGCATACCAATGGGTGGTGGCTCGCTTGCCCTTGAGCAGCCCCGCCGCGCCGAGCACCAGGGCGCCGCTGCACACCGAAGTGATATAGCTGGCCTGCGCAGCGCGCTCCGAGACGAACTCGAGCACCGCCCCGTCCTCGAGCAGCGCGTTGACGCCGCCTCCGCCCGGAATGCACAGCACGTCGACAGGCGGGCAGTCATCGAAGGTCGCTGTCGGTGTGAGGGACAGCCGCGTCGAGGACGTCACCGGGTTGCGATCCTTCCAGATCAATTCGACCTCCGCGCCCTTGACGGTGGCCATAACCTCATAAGGCCCGGTGAGGTCGAGCTGTTGGACGTTGGGAAATACGAGGATGCCGAAACGAAGGGACATGGAAATCTCCGTCAGTTGATTTTGAGACAAGTGGTCTTGGCGAAAGTTGACTTGGGAAATCTACGACATCATGCTTTGGCACGATTGCCATTCATCCCTCGTTTCAGGCCAAACCCATGCGCCGCATCGAAATCCTCGCCTATCCCGACATCCAGCTTCTCGATGTCAGCGGACCGCTTCAGGTTTTCGCCAGCGCCAACGACTTCAGGACCCAGGCCGGCGACCCGCACGCCTATGATGTCGTCGTCGTCGCAGCTTCGCCCCGCGTCAGGACATCGTCCGGTCTCGTCCTGGAGGCAGCGCCGCTGCCGGCGCACGGCCGTGAGATCGACACGGTGATCGTGCCCGGCGGCTGGGGGGTCAATGCGGCCTGCAAGGAGGCTGATCTGGTTCAGTGGATCATCGGCCGTGCGCGCGATGCCAAGCGAACGGCTGCCGTCTGCAGCGGCGCCATGCTGCTGGCTGAGGCAGGCCTGCTAGACGGCCGTCGCGCTGTCACCCATTGGGGCCGCTGCGCGGAGTTCGCCCGGCGTTTTCCGGCGGTTCGGCTTGAACCCGACCCGATCTTCATTCGCGACGGCAATATCTGGACCTCGGCCGGCGTGACGGCGGGCATCGATCTGGCGCTTTCCCTCGTCGAGGCCGACCTTGGTCGGCGTACAGCGCTGGCGGTGGCGCGCGAGCTGGTGGTCTTCCTGAAACGTCCGGGCGGCCAGGCGCAGTTTAGCCAAACCCTCAAGCTGCAGGAAGGCGACGGCCGCTTCGACCGCCTGCACGGCTGGATCCTCGACAATCTAAGCAGCGACCTTTCGCTGGGGCAGTTGGCGGAACACGCCAATATGAGCCGGCGCAGTTTTTCGCGGCACTATCAGGAAGCGACCGGCCGAACACCCGCGCGTGCCGTCGAGGAGATCCGGATCGAAGCGGCGCGGCGAATGCTGGAGCGGGGGCAGACGGTTCGCCAGACGGCGCGGCGCTGCGGCTTCGGTTCCGAGGAGACGATGCGGCGCGGCTTTCTGCGCGTATTGGGCACCAACCCGCGCGATTATCGCGAGCGCTTCTGACCCCGATTGAGAACGGCCTTGATCGTGATCGAGAGCCCCCTGCTCACGACAGTATGGCCATCGACAAGAAGATACGAAGGAGCGCGCCAGGGAAGGGCATCACTTGGCGCAACGCGGTCCGGCGTCAAGGACGGCTCGTTCACAAACGGTAAGTCGAACGCAATCAGGCCGCGCTACAACTTACAGAGCCGCGGGAAGAGGCTGGATAGCTGCGAGACCAGCCTCCGTCAGCGCGTAGATGCCGCGCTCCGCACGGGCGAACCAACCATAATAATTGTGCAGCAGGATACTGGCCGCGCGTGGCGAAAGGGCCTTCAAGTCGCGCGGCCGCTTCGGGCCGTCGGCCATGGCGGCGGCGCAGGCAAGCGCCTCCTGCCGGTAGGCCGTCATGATCGGCTTGCGCGTGCTGCCGCCGATGGACGGGTCGCCCTTGCGGCGATGATGCTCCTCGACCAGGCGCGATCGCCGCCTGGGATCGCGGCGCGGCGGCAATGCGGCCGGGCTGAGGATCAACTCCACCTCGCCCTTGCCGCTGACGCCGAGCAAGCCGAAGCCGAGGCGACGACAGAGCGCGCGGAAGCGCCGGTCGTGCTCGCGGCCCTTGCCGCGCGCCGACTGTCGTGCCGCCAGCCAGACCTCGTCGCAGGCTGCCGCGCGGTCGACGGCTTGCAAGACGAGCTCAAGGTTGAATTGCAGCTTGAGTTCGCAGATGACGACGACATCCGGCTCGCCGGCGCGCACGCCGACCACGTCGCAGCCGCCGACCTCGCCCTTGACGACGAAATCCATGCTCTCGAGGAACCGCTTCACCGGTTCGTAGAGGGAGGTTTCCTGCATGGGACGGGCATAGCCGATTCGCGGCTATCCGGCCCAGCGGCATCACTGCCGTCCCGAGCCCGTTGTCAGGCGCGATACAGATAGTCCTCGAGCGATTTGGGCTTCATCTCGATCGAAAAGCCGGGCGCACGGGGCGGCATATAGGCAGCGTCGCGAATAAAGCAGGGTTCCAGGAAGTGCTCGTGCAGATGGTCGACATATTCGATCACACGTCCTTCCTTGCTGCCCGACACCGCGAGATAGTCGATCATGGACAGGTGCTGGACATATTCGCACAGGCCGACGCCACCGGCATGCGGCCAGACCGGCAGGCCGAACTTTGCCGCGATCAGAAGCACCGCCAGAACCTCGTTCAACCCGCCCATACGGCAGGAATCGATCTGAACGACGTCGATCGCGCCGCCGGCGATGAACTGCTTGAACATGATGCGGTTCTGGCACATCTCGCCGGTGGCGACCTTGATCGGAGCGACCGCCTTGCGGATCTTCGCATGACCGGCGACATCGTCCGGGCTGGTCGGCTCCTCGATGAAGAAGGGTTTCGCGAAGGCGAGGTCTTTCAGCCAGTCGATCGCCTGATCGACTTCCCAGACCTGGTTGGCGTCGATCATCAGGTAGCGGTCCGGGCCGATCACCTCGCGGGCGATCCTCAGGCGCCGGATGTCGTCGGCGCGGTCGCGGCCGACCTTTAGCTTGATGTGATTGAAGCCGTCATCGACCGCTTCCTGGCAAAGGCGCCTCAGCTTGTCGTCGGGATAGCCCAGCCACCCGGCGGAAGTGGTGTAGCATGCATAGCCCTCGCGCTCGAGGGTGGCGATGCGCTCCGCCTTTCCGGCTTCGGCCTTCTTCAGGATCGCCAGCGCCTCGGCCGGGGTGATGGCGTCGGTCAGGTAGCGGAAATCGACGATGCGCACGATCTCTTCCGGACTCATCTCGGCGACCAGGCGCCATACCGGCATGCCGGACTCCTTCGCCCACAAATCCCAGACCGCGTTGACCACCGCGCCGACGGCAAGATGCATGGCGCCCTTGTCCGGACCGATCCAGCGCAACTGGCTGTCTCCGGTCACATGGTGCCAGAAACGGCCGGGATCCTCTTTCACCCAATCAAGGTCCAGCCCCACGACGAGATGGCGCAGCGCTTCGATTGCCGCGCAGCAGATCTCGTTGCCCCGGCCGATGGTGAAGGTGAGCCCGTGGCCTTTCAGCGACCGAACATCGGTGTCGAGGATGACATAGGCGGCCGAATAGTCCGGGTCCGGATTCATCGCGTCGGAGCCGTCGAGGCTCTGCGATGTCGGGAACCGCAGGTCGAAGGTTCTGAGGTCCGTGATTTTTGTCATTGCTGCCTCTTAGCTGGCCTGCCTCATAACTCAACCTGGCCGGCGAAACGCCTCAGATCGACCAGCCGCCGTCGATATTATAGGCCTGCCCGGTCGTATAGGTGGCGCCGGCCAGATAGACAGCGAGGTCGGCGATCTCTTCCGGCGTGCCGATCCTGCCCATCGGCTGGCGGGCAATGAAAGCCGCGCGCGCCGCCTCATAGTCGCCTTGCGCTTGCATGCGGCCTTGGAGTGAAGGGCTCTCGACGGTGCCCGGGCAGATGGCGTTGCAGCGGATGCCTTTGGCGACATAGTCGGCGGCAATCGATTTGGTCAGGCCGACCACGGCCGCCTTGGTCACCCCATAGGCGAAGCGGTTCGGCACGCCTTTCGGAGCGCCCGCGACCGACGCCATGTTGATGATCGAGCCGTCGCCGCGCTCCAGCATGCCGGGCAGCACGGCGCGGATGGTACGGATCATGGCGCGCACATTGAGATTGAGGGCGAAGTCGAGATCCTCGTCCTTCATCTCCAGGATCGAGCCGGCATGGACGAAGCCGGCGCAGTTGAACAATACGTCGACCCGGCCAATCTCGGCGAAGGCGGTCTTGACCGCCTCGTCGTTCAGCACGTCGAGTTTTCGCGTCGCAATGCCGGGCGTCTTGCTGAGCTCGGCCAGGGCCGTCTCGTTGATGTCGGTGGCGTGGACGATGGCGCCGGCCTTGGCGAAAGCCAGCGCGCTCGCCCGCCCGATGCCTTGCGCGGCCGCCGTAACGACCACGACCTTGCCTGTGATATCAGCCATTTGCCTGTCTCCGTCTTTCAGCCGGGCCGTCGCTCGACTATGTAGATGTGATCCGCCGCAAGCACGACCTCGTCGCGCTGGTTCAAAACCTCGACGCGTTCGACGACACGTCCCGAGCCAGGGCGTTTCGGGTCGTCCTCCTTCGCGGCGATGGTGGTGCGCGTTCGGATCGTGTCGCCGATGAAGACCGGCTTGATGAAGCGCAGCCGATCGTAGCCATAGGAGAAGGCGACGGGATTGATGACGCTCGCGGTGAGGCCGACGCCGACCGAGAAAACCAGCGTGCCGTGCGCGATGCGCTGGCCAAACGGCGTCGTCTTCATGAACTCGGCGTCCATATGATGCGGGAAGAAATCGCCGGTATGGCCGGCGTGGACGACGAAGTCGGTCTCGGTGATGGTGCGCCCGCTGGTGAGGCGCGACGAGCCGATCTCATAGTCCTCGAAATAGGTTGTCTGTTCCATGTCCTGCCTTACGGCTTTTCAGCCAGCGGCGTCGCCGGCGCCGCACTCGACTTGTAGGCGGCTTCCACCAGCGCCATGGTGTTCCAGGCGTCCTCGACGGAGCTGACCAACTCGGCGTCTTCGCCGGAAGCAAAGCGCTGGACATTAGCCATGCGGCCGACGAAGGCATCGGGGAACCACTCGCCGGCGAGGGGCACGCTGACCCAGTCCGACCCGCCCTTGGGATGGATTTCCAAAATATCCGGCTCGCCGCGCGGATAATCGAGATTGAGGCCGAGCTTGACATAGGCAGCACCCTCGGTGCCGCAGATGCGGAACTCGCAGGCCTGGTGGCGGCGCCCGAACTTGTGGTCGTGGTTGATCGACAGGGCGCAGCGCACCGTGTCGCCATAGTCGAGGATTGCGCTGGTGCGGGTCTGCGCGACCTTGTGATTGGGGTGGCCGAGCGTCTTGGCATGGACGCCCAGGGGGTTGCCGAGAAGCTGGCGGATGAGGTCGAGATAGTGGATCGAATGCATGCCGATCTCGACGCGCGGCGCCTTGAGCAGGAATTCCCAGAGCTGCCAGGGCGTATCGAGCGCCAGCAGCGCGTCGAAGTCCACCACCTCGCCCAGCCATCGCTTGGCGATCGCGTCCTTCAGCGCCAGCATCATCGGCGCGAAGCGGAGCTGAAAATTGACCGCCGCCTTCAATTGCTTGGCCCGGCAGATCTCGAGGATCTCGGTCGCCTCGCCGAGATAGTTGCCCATCGGCTTCTGGATCAGCGCCACCGCGCCATCCGGCAACGCCTTCAGCACCTCGGCATGCCGGCCGGGCGGCGTCGCCAGGTCGAAGATCGCGTCCTTCACCGCCGCCGCTTCGTCGACCGAACGGAACGCCGTGACGCCCCATTTGTCGGCAAGCTTCTGCGCCTTGGCCTGATCCGGATCGTAGAGGCCGGAAATCGGGAAGCCGCCCTTGCGGTAGGCGGGAAAATGCGCGTCGCCGACGATCGAGCCGGCGCCGAAAGTGACGATCGGGCGCGGCTTCGAGGGCCTCGGCCAGGACTGCGCCAGCGAAGCCGGATCGAAGGCATCAGTCATGATGGAAGACCTCGTCCATCGTCGCCCACCATTCGCCTTCCTTACGGGTCGGCAGCGGCTCCTGGCAAGGCATGCACACCGACCACCATTCCTGCGTCTTCGGGTCGGCGGCCATCCTGGCCATGTCGGCGGCGTAATCGGGGCCGTGATATTCGAAATAGGAGAACAGGAGGTTCTCCGGCCGCTTCAGATAGATCGAATAATTCTTGATGTTGCAGGCCGAGATCATGGTCAGCACGTCCGGCCAGACGGCGGCGTGGAGGCGGACATATTCCTCGACCTTCTCCGGCTTCAGGCCCAGCACCATTCCCATGCGCTGCATATCCGCCTCCTATTTCACGATCGCCGTGGTGAATTCGGCGATGCTCCTTGCCTTCAATGCGTCCCAGTCCCAGTCGATGCCGATGCCGGGCTCGCTGGGCGCCAGCGCATGACCGTTCTCGATACGCATCTTCTTACCAGTAAGCTCGTCGAGCTGCGGAATATACTCGACATATTTGCCGTTCTGGATGGCGCAGACCAGGCTGACATGCAACTCCATCAGGAAATGCGGGCAGACCGGCATGTCGAAGGCCTCCGCCGCATGGGCGACTTTCAGCCAGGGCGTGATGCCGCCGATGCGGCCGACATCGACCTGCACGATGTTGCAGCCGCCTTTCTGCATATATTCGCGAAAGTGCCTTATCGAGTAGAGCGATTCGCCAACCGCGATCGGTGTCGCGGTCGAATTCGACAGCCGCACATGGCCGTCGATGTCATCGGCCGGCAGAGGCTCCTCTATCCAGGCGAGGTCGAGCTCGCGCAGCCGCTCGGCGCGGCGGATCGCCTCGTCGACGGAAAAGCCCTGGTTGCAGTCGGTCATGATCTCGTAGCCGTCGCCCACCGCCTTACGCACCGCCGACAGGCGCGCGACGTCTTCGGAACCGTGCGGCTTGCCGATCTTGACCTTCGAGCCGGTGAAGCCCTTGGCCTTCGCGGCAAGCGCGTCATCGACAAGTGCGGCCGTCTCGATATGCAGCCAACCGCCTTCGGTCGTGTAGAGCGGGCAACGGTCCTTGGCGCCGCCGGCGAGCTTCCAGAGCGGCAGGTTCTGCTTCCTGGCGCGCAAATCCCAAAGGGCCGTGTCGGTCGCGGCCAGCGCGATCGCGGTGATGGCGCCTATGGTGGTTGCGTGGGTGGCGAATTCGAGCTCGTGCCAGATCGCCTCTATCTGGTCCGCGTCGCGGCCGATGAGGCGTGGCGCGAGATGATCGGCCAGAAGCCGCATCACCGACGAGCCGCCGGTACCGATCGTGTAGCTGTAGCCGGTGCCCGACGCACCGTCGGAATCGGTGATGGTGACGATCGGCGTTTCCTGGCTGACGAAACTCTGGATCGCGTCCGTGCGCTTCACCTTCGGCACGAGGTCGACCATGCGCAGTTCGATCTTCTCGATTTTCGCCATGTTCAGCTCCTCAGCGACTTGCCGGTTTCGGCGGAGAACAGATGCGCGCGGCTGAGATCGAAGCTCATGCCGATCCTGTCGCCGGCTTTCAGCGGCTTGGGATTGAGCATGCGCGACACCCAATCGGCGCCGTTGAATTCGGCGAAGACCAGCGTTTCATTGCCGAGCGGCTCGGTGATGCTCACCGGCAGCTCGACTTGATGGACTTCGGTTTCGCCGCCCGCGCTCAGGCCGTGGCCGGTGGGGTAGAAGTCGTCGGGACGGATACCGAACACGACTTTGTCGCCGGCCGCAGTCCTCGGCTTGAACTGGCCGGGCAGCGGCAGGCTGTCACCGCCACTGAAAACCAGCCGCCCGCCGCTTACCGTCGCTTCGTGCAGGTTCATCGGCGGCGAGCCGATAAAGCCGGCGACGAAGCGGGTGGCGGGACGGCTGAACACCTCGTCGGGCGTGCCGACCTGCTCGATATAGCCCGAGCGCATGATGACGATGCGGTCGGCCAGCGTCATCGCCTCGACCTGGTCGTGGGTGACGTAGATCACCGTCGACTTCACCTTGGCGTGCAGCTTCTTGATCTCGGTGCGCATCTGTGTACGCAGCTTGGCGTCGAGGTTGGAGAGCGGCTCGTCGAACAGGAACACGTCCGGGTCGCGCACGATGGCCCGGCCCATGGCGACGCGCTGGCGCTGGCCGCCGGAGAGCTGCGAGGGGCGGCGCTCGAGCAGTTCGTCGAGGCCGAGGATGGCGGAGGCTTCCGCGACGCGCCGGTCCATGTCGTCCTTGGCCGCGCCTGCGATCTTGAGCGAGAAGCCAAGGTTTTCGCGCACCGTCATATGCGGGTAGAGCGCGTAGGACTGGAACACCATGGAGATGTTGCGCGAGCGTGGCGGCAGGTCGTTGACGACGCGGCCGCCGATGTCGATCGCGCCGCCGCTGATATCCTCGAGACCCGCGATCATGCGCAAAGTCGTCGACTTGCCGCAGCCTGACGGTCCGACCAGCGCGATGAATTCGCGGTCGGCGATCTCGAGATCGATGCCGTGCACGATCTCGATGTTGCCGTAACGCTTGGTGAGCTTTTTCAGCGAAACCGTTGCCATGGAAGTCAACCTTTCACCGCGCCGGAGGTGAGGCCGCCGACGAGGTGTTTCTGGACGATGTAGGTGAGGGTCAGCGCCGGGATGATCATCACCACGGCCAGCGCGCACATGCCGCGCCAGTCGATGGTGAACTCGGCCGTGTAGTCGAGCAGCCCGACGGGCAGCGTCTTGGAATTGACGGAACGTGTGAGCTGCGAGGCCAGAGCGAACTCGTTCCAGCAGGTGAGGAAGGCAAAGATTGCGGCGGAGGCGATGCCGGGCCGCGCCAGCGGGAATTCGACCTGCCAGAACGCCTGCCAGCGCGTGCAGCCGTCGATCTGCGCGGCTTCGGCGAGGTCCTTCGGCACCTGGCGGAAGAAGCCGTCGATCAGCCAGATGGTGAACGGCACGTTGAGCGCGACATAGGCCAGGATCATGCCGATATGGGTGTCGATGATACCCAGCCGTACATAGAGGAAGAACAGGGGCAGCGAGAGCGCGATGCCCGGCACGGTCCGCGTCAGCATCAGGCCGAGGAACATGCTCGACTTGCCGCGGAAGCGGTAACGCGCGAAGGCGTAGCCGCCGGCCATGCCGATAGCCACCGCGATCACCGTCGAGGTGACCGAGATGATCAGCGAGTTGCGGAAATAGTCGAGCACCGGGATGCCGCCTTTGCCGATGCCGCTGAACATGGCGACATAGGCATCGAAGGAGAGCTGCTGCGGGATCCAGACCGGCGGCTTGGCCATGATCTCGACCGTGGGCCTCAGCGACGACAGCACGATCCAGATGCCGGGAAGGCAGATCAGCAGCATGGCAAGGAACAGGCCGACGCGATGCGCGACGGTCAGCGTCCGGCGGATCAGGCGGGCGGAAGCGTTCTCGTCCATCATCACCACTCCGCGCCGATCTGCGCGCGCGCCGCGGCGAGCTTGTTGTAGAAATACACGGTGAAGGCGATCGACAGCAGGATCGAGAAATAGGCCATGGCGTTGGCGAGACCCATGCGGGCGTCGCTGTAGGCGGTGCGCCCGACCAGCGTCCACAACAGCTCGGTGCGGCCGGCAGGGCCGCCATCGGTCATGATCTTGACGATGTCATAGGCGCGCGCCACGTCGAGCGAACGGATCGTCATGGCGATATAGGCAAAAGGCATGACGAAGGGCCACACCACGTAGCGGAAGGTCTGCCAGGGCGTGCAGCCGTCGACGCGTGCCGCCTCTACCGGCTCCTTTGGCATGGCGAGCAGCCCGGCCAGGATCAGGATCGCGAAGATCGAGGTCGACGACCAGATTTCGGCGATCGAGATGGCGATGAAAGCGAGATGGCCCTCGATCAGCCACGGTATGGCGTCCCGCGTAATGCCCAGCGATTGCAGCGCATTGTTCACCAGGCCGATATTGTCGTTGAACATGAATTTGAACTGGAAGCCGACCAGGATCGGCGAGAACATCATCGGAAACATCATCAGCGTGCGCAGGATCCGCTGGCCGCGCATCGCCTTCTCGACCAGCATCGCCAGGCCGAGGCCGAGCAGCATCTCGAGATTCAGCGCGATGGTGAGCAACAACACCGTGCGGCCGAAGGCCCACCAGAAATCCGCATTGGACAGGATCGACAGATAGTTGCGGAAGCCGATGAAGACGAAGAACGTCTCGGGCCGCGTCAGGCGGAAGGGCGTGAAACTGGAATAGAGCGACAGGATCAACGGCAGCACCACCACCGCCGCCAGCACGACGATGGCCGGGAGCAGCAGCAGGAACGGCGCGGATGGCTTCAAGCCCTTCATCGGTATCCTGTGAGCTTTTGCATTCAACTTCGGGCCGCCCATGGGCAAGGCCCGGCCGGAACGGAGAACCGTACCGGCAAGACGCTGTCGCCTCCCTCATTTCCGATGAGGGAGGCGGTCTTGGGACGTATCGTTAGAGCTTGCCGGCGTCCTGGAGGATCTGCGTCGCCTTGGCGGCCGCCTCGTCCAGTGCCTGCTTGGACGTCTTGTCGCCAAGGATCGCCGCTTGCAGTTCAGGGTAGACCGCGTTCGAGATCTCGATCCACTCAGGCGTCTGCGGCACGGCAAAGGCGTGCTTGGCCTCCTCCTGGAAGGCGGCCAGAACCTCCTTCTTGTAGGGATCGTTTTCCGCCTGCTTCAGGTCCCAATCCCAGACCGCGGTGCGGGTCGGCAGCGGGCCGGCGGCGGCCTCCAGCTTCTGGCTGTCCTCATTGGTCAGCCACCACACCAGCGAAGCCGCGGCTTCCTTGTTGGCGCAGTTCTCGGTTACCGAGAAGCCGTGGAAGCCCGACCAGCCGGTGCGCTTGCCGGAAGACCCCTTGGGCGCGACCTTCACGCCGACATTGCCGGCGACCTTCGACGACTTCGGGTCGTTGAAGAAACCAGCCCAGCCCGGCCAGTCGAGGTTGATCGCCACGGTACCCGAGGCGAAGCCCTGGCCGAGATCATCCCAGAGGTAGTTGGTGGTGCCGGCGGGCACCGCCTTGGCCTTGTAGAGGTTGACGAACCAGTCGAGCGCGCGGATGCCGGCCTCCGAGTTGAAGGCGGGCTTGCCATCCTTGTCGAGATATTCGCCGCCCTCGGCGACCACCATCTCGTAGAAGCGGCCATTGATCGCCTCTTCCTTGCCGGCGAACTGGGTGCCGTAGAAGTTCGGGGGATTGGCGAAGAACTCGGCCTGGTCGGTCACTTCCTTCCAGGTGTCCGGCGGCGCGAGGTCGTAGCCGTATTTGGCCTTGAACTTGGTCTTGTTGTCGGCGTTTTCGTAAAGGCTCTTCTGATAGTAGAGCGCCGAGACGTCGAACTGTGCGCGCGGCAGCATCTCCAGCTTGCCGTCGATGGTCGCGGCCTTGATCGTCGAGGGCACGAAAGCGTCGATCTCTTCCTTCGGCAGGAGCTTGCTGAGATCGGTGTAGAGGCCCGTATATTGCGGCGCGAAGGACGAATGGTTCCAGCCGACGCACCAGTTGGTGCTGCCCGAGGCGATATCGGACTTCAGCTCCTTGTCGATGTCGAAGCCGTTCTTCTTGGTCAGGATGTTGACCTTGGCGCCGGTCGCCTTCTCCCATTCGGGGATGCGCTCATAGAGCTTTTCATATTGCTGGCCGCCGATCAGCTTCACGTCGATCGTCACGCCCGGAAATTTGCCGGGCAGATCGGCCGAAAACGCCGTGCCGCTCAGCAGCAGGCCAGCCAGGCCGGCGGAAATGCCTAGAACCAGTCTCGTCATATTCTCCTCCCATGGGCTCGCGGCGACGGTCTGCCGAGTGCGTAACCGATCGCTTAAGCTTCATTCATATGCAAATAGCATTTTCATTGCCGGGTCAAGCCAATAGTGCTTCCAGCGGAAGGGAGTTCATGCATATATGCAAATCGAAATTCACTAGAGGGGCATATGGCAGAGGAAGACGATGGCGACCGCTACCGCGCGCCGGCGCTGGACAAGGGCCTGGATATTCTCGAACTGCTGTCGAGCGTGGATGGCGGGCTGACGCAGGCCGAGATCGCCAAACGGCTCGACCGCAGCCCGAACGAGTTCTACCGGATGCTCGACCGTCTGGTGCGGCGCGGCTACGTCACCAAGATCGACGGCGACCGCTATTCGCTGACGCTGAAGCTTTTCGGCCTCGCCCAACTGCATGCGCCGGTGCGCCGGCTGGTTTCCTATGCGACGCCGATCATGCGCGAACTGGCCGAAACGTCGTGGCAGGCGAATCAGTTGGTGGTGTTCGACCGCGGCGCCGCGGTGGTCATCGCCCAGCAGGAAGCGCCGCGCTACTGGGGTATCTCGATCCGCGTCGGCTCGCATATCAGCCTGTTCGACACCGGTTCTGGCCATGTGCTGCTCGCCTTCCGGTCGCCCGAAGAGCGCAAGATGATGATCGCCGAACACCTGCAGAGCACCGAACAGCTAAACCTGACACCGGAGTTCTTCGCCCGCCTCGACCAGGTGCGAGACCGGGGCTACGAGATGATGGCGTCGCTGCAGACCGCCGGCGTCTACAATCTGTCGACGCCGGTGCTCGGGCCCGATGGCAGGGCGATCGCGGCGCTGACCATTCCTTACATAACCCTCGTCAACGCGCCCGCCGCCCCGGACATCACGCTGACGATCCGGCACCTGCAAGACGCCGCCGCAAGGCTCTCCCAGCTCGCCGGGTCCGATGTGCCGCAATCGCATTAATTTCTTATTTGAATAATGGATTTTTAGGCGAGATAGTGCCTGGCGCAACGGGAGGAGACGTCGCCATGATCATCGACACGCATCTGCATCTCATCGACCAGAGCGCGCTTCGCTATCCGTGGCTGGCCGGCGTGCCGGCGCTGAACCGAGACTTCTCCTATGAGGAATATGCTGCCGACGCCCGGCGCTGCGGCATCGAAGGCGTCCTGCATATGGAAGTCGATGTCGACCCGGCCGACATCGCCGCCGAGACCGCTTATGTGAAGTCGCTCGCCGGCCGGGTCGGCAGCATGCTCAAGGGCGCGATCGCCTCCTGCCGGCCCGAGGAGGCCGGTTTCGAGACCTATCTGGAAACGGTCAAGGCCGAGCCGTTCGTCAAGGGCTTCCGCCGCGTGCTGCATGTCGTGCCCGACGACCTGTCGGAAGGAACGCTGTTTCGCCAGAACATCAAGCGGCTGTCCGGCACCGGCCTGACCTTCGATCTGGTGGTGCTGCCGCATCAGATCCCAAAGGCGATGGCGCTGGCCGATCTCGCGCCCGACGTGCAGTTCGTCCTCGACCATTGCGGCGTGCCCGACATCAAGGGCAAAGCCGAGCATCCATGGCGCGAACATATGGAGGCGATCGCCAGGCGTCCCAACGTCGTCGGCAAAATCTCCGGCGTCGTTGCCTATGCCGATCCGGCGGCCTGGACGGTCGATACACTGCGGCCCTATGTCGAACACACCATTGGCTGCTTCGGCTGGGACCGGGTGATCTGGGGCAGCGACTGGCCGGTTTGCACGCTGGGCGGCGGGCTGACCACCTGGATTGCCGCCACCCATGCCTTGCTGGCGGGCGCGAGCGAGTCGGAACGGACGCGCCTGCTATCGGGCAATGCGCGCCGGCTTTGGCGGCTTGGATAGCCGCTCGACTTAAATCGTTGTCCGAACGTGGCGTTCGCGGCCGTAGAGCGAGACCAGCAGCAGTATGACGAGGCCGAGCGCGGCTTGCACCGTCGACGGGCGGAAGCCGAGCCCGATCAGCAGCGTGTTGATTTCGGTCAGCACCAGGACGCCGGCTATGGTGCCGAGATAGCTGCCGCGCCCGCCGACGAGTGCTGCGCCGCCGACAACGACCGCCGCGATCGTCTGGAACAGATAGGGCTGGCCGACATCGCCATAAGCCGAGCCGGTGAAGCCGAGCAGAAGCACGCCGGCGACCGCCGCGAAGAAGGCGCTCGCCGCATAGGTAACGACCCACATGCGCAGCGGATCGATCAGCGCCAAGGGTGCTGCCTCCGGGTTGCTGCCGACCGCGTAAAGCCGGCGTCCATAGGGCGTGCGGCCGAGCACCAGCACGATCAGCGCCGTCAGCACGACGAGGCAAGGCACCAGCAAGGGCACGGGCAGCGGGCCGACCGAACCGCCGATCGAGACGAAGGCCGACACGGCCTCGGGCGCCGAGCCGGATGGGAAGCCGCCGGTCCACAACAGCACGGCGCCCTGGACGACCATGCCGATGCCGAGCGTGACGATAAGCGGGTGGATGTTGAGCCCGCGCGCGATCAGCCCGTTCAGCGCGCCGATCGCGATGGCAAGGATCCCGACGAGAACGCAGACCAGGGCGAAGTTCCAGCCCTGGCCATAAAGCTGCGCCGCCACGACATTGGCGAATCCGATGACGAAGGGGATGGAGAGATCGATGCCGCCGAGGATGACGACCAGCGTCTGGCCGATGGAAGCGACCGCCAGCAGCGAAGCGATGACCAGCAGCGCGCGGATGGCGAAGGGCGCCGAATAGCCGGGGATGAGCAGCGTGCCGATGACCTGCAAGAGCAACGCCATCAGGAAGGCCCCGGCGATGCGGGCGTTGGTGGACTGGAACCAGTTGCCAATCATCCCGGTCAGCCCTTCCGTCTCGACAGCCGTTCCTGCACCGCCGTCAGCACCACGGCGACAACGAGGATCAGGCCATAGGCTATCTGCAGCACATAGGTGGAAACGTTGAAGGTGGTGAGCAGGCTCTGCAGCAGGAAGATGTCGATGGC
>Ga0315336_1001347_pt1 | contig 49107 bp, 34 predicted proteins | sample ASW5metaG_FD_204512 | JGI IMG/M metagenome (GOLD analysis project Ga0315336, IMG submission 204512) | Ammonia-oxidizing marine archaeal communities from Monterey Bay, California, United States - ASW #5 | ecosystem: Environmental > Aquatic > Marine > Intertidal zone | place: USA: California...
GGTCTCCTCGAGACCTGGGCGCCATCTACCAAGCGGCCCGAAAAACTCCAGGTTCTTTTTCACTTCACGGCTCCTTCGGGACGCAGCATGGAAAGAAACGCGACCTATCAAGGCGAATTCCGCTACACTTGCCGGTTTCGTCCCGACGAGATGGGAATCTGGTCTTACTCCTGGAAGACGCGCCCCGATGTGCGCTTCAAAGTGCAAAGAGGTGGAGGCCACTTTACCGTGGTGCGCGGCGATATGGGGCGGAGCCACGAGGCAGCGCTTCGATCCTTCACCGAGGCGGCGCTCAGAGATGCCCTACGCATGAAAGGTCTCGTCGCTCGTCGCCGCACTCACTTTCGCCTGATCATGGCGCAGCGAGAGATTCAGAGCTTTCTCCACGCCGAGGAGCGGAGGGGAGTGCGGGACGAGGAGATCGGCAGACTGCGGGAGTTACTTCTCCATATTCGGCAGACGTTGCCAAGGGTTGATTAAAAAGACTAAATGCCCGTCAATGAACCGCCCGTTCCCGTGAACGTTCCCGATCCCGTTCCCGAGCTGCAGGCGGCGGCCGTCGCAAGCAGCCGGAGTCCCCTCGAATTCCCTTCGGGAACGGGAACGTGTACGGGTATACATCGTGAGAAAAATAGATACGCGCATGACTCTCGAAATCAGGAATCTCAGCAAAACCTTTCACGGACCTGACGGCATCATACAGGCGGTGGACCATGTCTCGCTCGATGTGGCGGTGGGAGGTTTCACCGCCCTCATGGGTCCAAGCGGTTCCGGCAAGTCCACCGTTCTTCTGAGCAGCGGCGGGCTACTGGTGCCTGACGACGGGACGGTCCTCGTGGCCGGCGAAGATATCTACTCCATGCCTCAGGAGAAACGCGCCCGCCTCCGCGCCTCTACCATCGGTTTTGTCTTCCAACAGTTTCATTTGATTCCGTACCTCAACGTTCTCGACAACGTCCTCACTCCCTCCTTGGCTTTGAAAATCCCCGATGCCACGGCGCGTGCCCACGAGCTCATCAGCCACTTTGGCCTTGACGGCCGCGTACACCATGTTCCCTCCGAGCTGAGTACGGGGGAGAGACAGCGAGCGGCACTGGCTCGAGCACTGCTTCACCGGCCCAAGCTTCTTCTGGCCGACGAGCCCACCGGCAACCTCGACGAGGAAAACTCCCAACGGGTCCTCGAAGCCCTCCGCGAGTTTGCAAACGGCGGAGGCGCCGTGCTGCTCGTGACACACTTTCCGAACGCTGCCGGATGCGCCGACGGGGTCGTGCGGCTCGAGGACGGGAAACTCGTCGAGGGTTAGTAGCTGACCGTTCCGAGGTGGGCAACTTCTGTCCAGGCTGTGGACGACGAATCCCGGAGCGTTTCCACTCGAGCCCCTGGGGGAAACGACCTGTGACTTGGCTGGCTTCTTGCCGCTATGACAGGCTGCGTACCGTAGGCAAGAGAACCAACCATGAGTGTAGACAATGAGTGGCTACGACACTCCAGTGGAGTCTGTCTGGCCGTGGCTCTGGGATTGTTTATCATCCCCCTGTTCGGTTCCGGCTCCACAGCCCGAGAGGAGACGAGGACGGCTGACATGGACCCAGCCGCCGCGACGCAGCCCGAAACCGCTCTTGCTCGAGCCTCGCGCGTCCAGACGGGTCTCGAGCCTACCACCCTCGAACCCACGAGTATCGTGACAGAGCTCCTCCAGATGAAGCGCCCCGAACGAGCCCCCGTCCTGAGAGATCCTGCCCGGGCCACGCCCTGGACGCCAGCAAGGCCGGGAGACTGCGAGCGGGAAAGCAGCGCAGACGCAGAAGAGGCGGCCTGGAGGGCCAAGAGAATCCTTCACGGGGACGGGTAGCGTTCCGGTAACCCTGCCACAGCCAGTAATTTGACGTACCGAAAAACATGATGGTATTAAGGTAAAGGTTCCTTTAATGACAGTCTCACTACTGCAAAGTTCCGAAATTCGACTTGGACGCGCCGTAAGGCTCCCTTGCGGTGAGGCAGGATTCCATCTTTTCGAGCTGGCGATATCGCTGGCACTTTTCGCCCTGATCGTCTTGAACGCGGTCGGCACGCTCCTCGGAAGCAACGCTCTGGCGAGAGAAACGGAAATGCAACGGATCGCGCGGGAGGCCGCGGAGAACCAGATCGAGCTTCTCAGGGCCACTCCTTTTCCGGCCGTGGCCGCGGCGGCCCAGGGGCGCGTCTTCTCGGTCCCGGATCTACACGATACGTCCGGGTCTACAAACCAGGGGAAAGTTACGGTTTTCCTTAGCGAAGGCGATCCCGACAGCCCGGCGCAGCCATCAAGCCGCTCGGGTTTTGACCTCGATGGCAACGGAATCACCAACGACGTTCTGGCGGTCACGGACAAATACCGGGTCTTGCCCATTCGTGTCGAGGTGACCTGGAATTCCGGCTCGGGTCCGCAGACCTACGAGGTCGACGCGATCCTGACTTCCGCAGATGACTTTCTGAGACAAGACGGATAGGACCTTGAGAAACAAACAAAACGCACCAGGAAGACGAAGCGGCTTCACGCTCCTCGAAATCGCTGTGGTTATCGCTATCGGCACGCTTCTGGTCCTCATGATCGGCTCGGTGCTTCTCGGAATGCAAGGACTCAGCCTTAATGTAGAAGCGGCCGCCCGCGGTACATCGACCGCAAGTCGCATTCTGGACCCGATCGCGAAGCACCTGGCCTCCGGAGCCCGAGTCGTGGCGTTCAACGATACTGCGCTGCTCGTCCACGAACCTGTAGACGGTGACGGGGACGGCGATTTCGTCGACGTGAACGGCAATCCACAGTGGGGCGCAAACGCAATCGAGGGGTGGGCCTACGAGTACCTGTGGATATCTACAGGCACTATCTCCGAAGGCGCGGAAGGCGCTGACCTGAACGGAGACGGCGACCAGGCCGACAGTTTCGACGAGGGCGACCTTGTCCTGCGGGTCGTGGATGGCTCCGGCTCCGAGCAAGAACGGCGTGGTATAGCGGGTAACGGCATCGTTCTTCAAGATACTGGTGGGCTGGAACTGCCGCCTCTCTTCTCCATGCCGTTCCTCGACACCGTCGAGATCGATCTTGCCATCAGGATAGTCAATAAGTTGCGTTCCGACCAGAAGGTAAGCGTCCTCAGAGGCCGCAAGATTGTTACACTCCGTTAACAGGCCAAAGTCCATGAAGCAAAATCACGACCTCGCCTGGCGTTCGCTCGTCGGGCCTCAGAGCCCCCCACGTCAAGCAGGAATGAGCCTCATCCTGGTGCTCATGATCGGTCTGGTAGCCGCCGGCGTTGCCGCTGTCACGGCCTTCGTGTCCATGAGCTCCAGTCAGGCCAACGCGGAATGGCAGGACATCGCCAGCGAGGCGCTGGCGTGTGAATCGGTTGCAGAGCTCCTGCGGGCCGAGGTCGTCGCCGACTTCGAGCAGTCAGGGCTACCCGGTTCCATCTGGCTCGAAGAAGTTCGCGACGGGAACCGGTTTGGTCCCGGCGTCGTCAAGAGCTACCCGAAGTATCCAGACGTGCAAGCGTGGGTAGCGGATGTAGCCCCAGCGGGCAGCGGCTCCCTGTGGGTGGAGGTTTTCGGCGGTACGATCGACGGAGCCAGCGTTTCCGGCCAGAGCGTCCGTGAACGAATCCATTTCGGCGCCAATGCCGTCATGGATTTCGCCCTCCTCACGAAGACGACGAACTGCATGTTTTGCCACATTCAGATTACGGGCGACGTAGGCTCGCTGGGTCCCTTCCGGCCCGGATGGGGAAGCGGATCGAGAGGCGTCAACAGCGGCAAGGGATCTCACATTGAAGGGAACGTTTACTCTACGGATGCAGCCATCGAAGGAACGGGAGCTTACGTGGGCACCCTGAACGGCACAACGTACAGCGGAACTGTTTACGACTACTATGACGGAATCAAGCTTCCCGAGGATACCAATGGCGATGGCACGCCGGATTTTCCCGCTCTCGATCCCGCCAAGGTTTCCGCCAACGCCAAGGGGGCCATCTGGGCCGGAAACGCGACCAACAACGCCGGAGATGGCTCGGGCCTCTGGGTCACACCCCTCCTGGGGACCTGGAACCCCGCAGCAGCCACCACTACGTCGGCACCCGCAATGTTGACTGGGCCGACATGGATGCCGGCCGGGGACACTCTGGTAGGCTCGGTGATCGACGGCAATTTGACGCTGGTTGGCACCCAAGCCAACCCCATCCTCCTTGACGGCGACGTTTTCGTGGCAGGTGACGTCGTGATCCGCGGTTATGTCAAAGGGCAGGGAGCTATCTACGCCGGCAGGAATGCCTATATCGCGGGCGATGTGATCTACTCGGACCCTCCTGGCGTCATGAAGGGAGACGTCGACGCCGTCACGGCCATCAAGGCCAAAAGGGACGAGCTCCGGCTCGCCGCCAGAAACAATATCGTGCTGGGTGACTGGACCTACAGAAATGCAGACGGCAGCGTGCAGCAAATGAGGGACCGACAGGGCCAGTCTTTCGTCACGGACGCCTTCAGCCTCAACGACGTTCGCCACTACGATGCTACCGACGGGACGACCTCGTCAAGCGAGCTCACCCTGGTCAACGGGAAGTACCTGAACGACCTGGGGCAGGAGATCCCGGCGTCCAGGGTAGTCACCGTCGACGGCAGCACGACCCTGGGCTATCAGGGAACGAGGTCAGACGCTACGGTACTGGTCGAAAGGTACGATGCAACCATGGCCCCCGGCCAGGTGCTTTCTGACGGTAGCTTCCACTCCTGGATGAATCAGGACGATTTTCGCCAGGTCATCGGAACGCAGCAGTACGCGGACATGATGTACCGCTTCCCCAGCACCTCGGATCCGAGTGTGGGAGCGCAGGAAATCGGCAACTCCGCGTTTAACGCTCTGGGTTCAATGTCGAACGGTAGTTCGTGGTTCGACAAGGACTACTTCGTAAAGGGTTCCGAGTCGCCCTCAGGGCAAGATCTCGGCCTCTACGTCAACAAGGGCAACACCTTCACCCAGGTCATCGAGACCGGACTCAAGGATTGGACGACTGTGGTTACCCGCATCGACGGGTTTCTTTACAGTAACAAGAGAATCAGCGGCTTGACCCCAATGATTACGGGCTTGACGGTGAACGGGGGGATGGTGTCCGGTGAAGTCCAGGTCCTCGCCCCGGGCCGAGGCCATTCCGTGGGATGGTTCAAGACTCCCGGCTATGGCGACACGTTCAAGCCGTCTGTGATCTGGGAGAACACCACCGCCTTGAGCTACCACGGGGACAAGCAGGACGGGCTCTACTTGAACTATGATTACCGCCTGCGCAACGGAGGGCTCGGCTTCAACCTCATCGCCGGGAAGACCGGTGACCGCCTCCACTTCAGCCGCGGCGGTCAAGCGTATCCCCCGGGCGAGTAGGGAATTAGGTAGAGGGATGGGGAATAGTGAACAGTGAATGAGAATTTGAATTAGAATTTCATTCACCTTCTCTGTTCTCTATTCACTATTCTTCGCGGCCACGACCTCGCTCTCCCGCTTCAGCTGCGCATAAGCAAGCGGAATCAGGTTGAGAAAAGGCTCCAGCAGCTTGAAGCCCTCTCCCCCACCTCCCCGGGGAAGCTGGGGGTCGAGTGTGTACAGGACCGACTCATGGCCGGATCCTGTAGGGAGCGGCACAATGGCGAGGGAAGTCAGGGATAGTTCCTGCTCTTCGATCGCCGCTTCCACCTCGGGATCGTCAGCAAGGTCGCCCAGCAGTATCGGGCGTTCTTCGGCCAGGACCTTCTCGATCAAACTCAAACAGAGAGTCTTCTCCGGCTCGCCCGGCGTCTTCCCGGATGCGGCCCGTGAGAGCTCGACAGACAGGTTCTCTCCGTCCACTCGCAAGAGGAAGGAAGCCTCCGCTCTCAGCACCGCGAGAATTTCGTCGAGGAACCTCTCTATAAATCCCTCGAGGGAGCCCCCCGCGCACAGAAGCACCATTAGATCATTGACGCGGTGCAAGGACTCCGCCGCCGTAGCCGTCGCCTGGCTCCCACTGCCGTTTTCGCAGCCGTCGTCGCTGCCGTTGTCGATCAGGGACTGGATGTCCATTTCCACCGCTGGCGGTTGCCCGTCCGATATGGAAACTTGCGGCTTCCGCGACGGCTTGGTCCGGCCGGAACCGGATCTCCAGCTACGGAAGCGGTCCTCCTGCCTGGCGCTGTAGCTAGCGCGAAAATCCTTCGGAAGACTCTCATAAACCTCGCGGTACTTCTCTTCTGCGGCCTTGTAGTATTGCGGGGCCTCGCGCAGGCGTCGCATCCGCACCATCGTCTCCCCGATCTCGTAATTGATCTCGGCGGAGAGTTCCGAGTTCTCGCACTTCTCGGCAGCGGTCATCGCCTTCTGAAGGAGTTTCATCGCCTCATCCGGCGCCTTCCCTTCGTCGCGCACGAGGCGTGACTCTTCCGTGTAGCACAGAGCGCGAAGATTATGAATACTGAGCTCCTCAGCGTAGCGTGTGGACTCCATGAGCATGGCACGCGCTTCGCTGAACTGTGTTCCCAAACGGTGAAGCCCCGCAAGCTGCAGGAGGACCGTCGAGAGCCCCCAGCGGTTCCCCTGCTTCGAGAAAACGGCGAGACCGCGAAAAAAGTTGGCTGCCGCCTTGGAGAAGTCTCCCTGATCCCGCAGTGCCTTACCGCGCTCGATATAGTTCTGGATGTTCAAGTAGCGCATTTTGAACTGCTTCGACAGCTTCAGCGACTCATCAAGGACGGCCCATCCTTTGTCCGGCAGCCCCACGAAAAAGTAAAGTCGCGCAAAGTTATGAAGGGTAACTGCCTTGCCATACGGATCCCCGATCTCTTCACTTGTCTTGAGGGAACGCTTGAAGAGCTCCGCAGCCTCCCCGTACTCCGTGCCCGCCATGTGAGCGCTTCCGAGATTGTTCAAGGAGATCGTAATCTCGGGAATGTTCTCCAGGTTCTCCTTGATTTGAAGACTGCGTCGATGGTATTCGATCGCCTCTCGGATATTTCCCTTGTAGAAGTTTGCGCTGCCAATGGTGTTGTAAACCATCGCGTGCTCGATTCTATCGGGATCCTTTTCAATAACGCGCAAAGCTTCAAGGGAGATGGCCATGGCCTTTTCGTACTTGCCCATGCAGACGTAGACCCAGCCGATGCTGTTGAACACGCGAATGCGTTCCACGAGAAGCTCGTCGTTGTCAGAAGCCGCAAGGTAGTTGCGTGCGTCCTTGAAGCACTTGAGGGCTTGCTCGTAATCTCCCTGGATCTCGAAGACCTTGCCACGGGACAGGAAGACTTTTACCATGCGCCGCGAATCGAGCTGTTCTCGCATGTCTTCGTCAAGAAGTGCTCGGTAACTCTCGTCGGCGTCTTCGTACCGGCCCATGGTGAGGCAAAGCTCGCCGAGCTTCTCGTGAGTCTCCACCCACAATTCCATGTACTGCGGATCGCCCCCGACTTTCTCGAGAACGTATGAGTAGTACTCGTAAGCACGCTCGTTCGCATAAATGGCCTTCAGCCCATCGCCTGCCTTCATTGCCAGCTCGAGCGCTTTCTTGGTCTCATCGCTCCGCTGGTAGTGGTAGGCGAGTTCCTCAAGGATCTCGTCCTCCTTGCCGTGGTAGAGCTCCTGCAAGGCCGCTCCCACTTCTCCGTGGTACCTGCACCGAGTTTCGTCTGGGACCCTCGAGTAAAGTATCTCCCGCACTTTCGGCTGGGAAATCTGGAAGTGCAACTTCCCGTTCTCGAAAATCTTCGTGACGATGCCATTCTTTTCGAGCTCTCGCAGCTGGACGAGAATGGGAACCTCCTCGAAGCGCTTCAGTTTTTTCAGAAATTTTGGATTCGCCGGCTTGTCCATCACGCTCAAGACATGCAAGAGTTCGCGTTTCTTGGTGTCGAACTTGGCAAGACGTTTCTCGAGAAGGTCCTCCATGCTCTGAGGGATCTCGATGCGATCATAGTTAGTCGCCCTGATGACCCATCCGTCACCCACGTTCTTGACGATGCCGTCGTCTTGCAGGGCCTTGAGCGTCTCGAGAATGAAAAGAGGATTTCCTCCAGTCTTTTCCTCAAGTTTCGTGACGAACGCTTCGGGTACCTCGGAGATGTTCAGCATCGAACGCAGAAACTCGAGAATCTGCGCATGCTTGAGTCGTCGGACAAGAATGTCGCGGCACTGATTGCTTTCCCGCAGGTCGTCGAGAAAGTCCCGAACACTCCCGGAGAGCGGCTCCTCGGGCCGAAGGCTGGCGAAGACCAGCAATTTCAAAGGCTCCCCCTTGCGCCGCATGTCAGCGATGCGGCCCAGAAAATTCTCGAGAAGGTCCACGCTGGCTTCATCCATCCAGTGCAGGTTGTTGATCACGAGCACGTAGGGTGATATCTGAGCGGCTTCGATGAGAAGCTGAGAGATCTTCTCGATGAAATAGAGCTTTTCCTTGTCGGGCCTGAAACCATTCTTCGGGTCATCATCGTCCCGCCCCGTGCGAATCTCGGGAAGGAGCTTTAATATGTCATTCCGGTACTTCTGGCAGATATCGGCGTCGAGTCCGAAGCTGTAGACGAGCTGGCGCAAGGCTTCGACGATTGGCTGATACGCCTTACGATTCCCTTCATAGCAGTTTCCCACGGAAAGGGAGAGGTCGTTCAGCTTCAGAAAGTGCTGGAACTCCTCCAGGAGGCGAGACTTCCCTGAACCCATCTCGCCGCTCATGAGAATGAGCGCCGGGAGGTCCGGTTTATCAGGATCTTCTTGCAGGTCGGATGGCTCGAACTCGGCGTTCCTCGGCGCCGGCAAGTTCTGCGATGGCTCTTCCCAGGAGCCCTCTTCCGGCGTGGCCTTGGCTTCAGCCTTTGCCCGTTTCTCGGCGACACGACTACGCCAGCGCTGGGGAAAGAAGCTCTTTTCGTGGTACTCCTTCAGGCGATTCAGCTCCTTGCGCCGGCCGATCAGCTTGGCGGAGTAGAAGTAGCTGGCACGCGTTTCGGCAGTCTCCACCTCGAAGTCGTACTCCGAATGCCGGTTAATGAACTGGATGACCTCCTTGGCGCTCTGGAAGCGCTCCTGAGGATTCTCTTCGAGAAGCTTGAGGATCAACGCTCGAAGGAAGTCCGGATGCTTCTTCATATGGATTTCGAAAAGATCCGAACGCTTCGTGACGGGCGCAGTGTCCCCAAACTCCACCCTCTCCTGGTGGAAAGGCAGGTCACGGTTGGCGATCTGATAGAGCGTTACACCGAGCGAGTAGAGATCCGCTCTTTTGTCCGGAGTTTGACCGTTGAGAATTTCGGGCGCGAGATAGTTGAGAGTCCCCTTGATGGCAAAGCTGAAGGAACCCGTAATTTTCTCTGCGAGGCCGAAGTCGATAACCTTGACGTTCGGCTTGGAGAAAACGGAGTGTTTGGAAGCGGAGAGATCATCGTCCGTGTACTGGACCTTTGATCCTTCCTTGATACCGACCGTCTTGTAGCGTGTAACCAGGATATTGTCGGGCTTGATGTCGAAATGAACGTACCCTTGCGAGTGGATGTACTCGAGCGCCCGACAGATCTGAACGACGATGTCCGTTACCTCGTCGTAGTGGAGGTACTCGGTTGCCGAGTAGAGGTCGATTCCTTTGATGAACTCCGAAACAATGAAGTAGTCTTTGGAGTCTCCGATGCAACCAAAGTTATAAACCCTGGCGAGGTTGGGATGCCTTAGCCGGGTCAGCGCTTCATACTCACCCTTGGCCCAGATGTCCTGGTCGTCAAGGTTGTCAGAGATGAGCACCTTGAGCGCGACCTTGATATTCTTCTCGACCGAGTCCTCGCACAGGTAAACGCTGCCCATAGACCCAGCGCCCAGCTTACGCAGGACCTTGTAGCGATTACAGATGGTGTCGTTCGACTGGAATTCTTGCATGGGAGACGCCCGATGAAAGCTATCCCACAGGGTCGTAGGGGGCAAACGCACTGGCGTGGAGCCGTCTGTTATGTGCGGTCAGTGTTCAGCTATCGGAAACTCGGAACACTATCGGCCCTCGCTCACGAGCCGCAACCTCTCTGCCGCCCAATCGGGTTGAAGGCGCCCCTCGATTTCCACGCGTTCGATCGAAACGCCCGGACCGACTTCCAGGGCGACGCGGCCAGCATGTCGGGGACGCGGCGGGGTGGCGAGGCGAAAGGTCCTGTCCCCAACGATCATCTCGATTTCATCACCAAGAAACTCGACAGACCAGGACCCAGCGGACACCGGGTATACGAGCGCGGGCGACTGTGAGCTGCCTTCGCCTTCGAGCCATACTTGCGTGTTCTTGCCAGAACGGGGAACCACGCGCAGCGGCCCCATCCCGACGACCAGAACGCCTCCGGTAAGAGCATGTCCCCCAACTCGAACCGGCGGCACAAACCACGCGATCGTATCGAGCACTTCGCTTGCCGGCTCGCCCAGCCGGCGGAGAGCACCATGGCGCACCGCGAAAGCTCCTGCGCTGGCACGGAAATCATCGAGCTCCGTGCTCTCGAGAAACTCGTAGCACAAGAAGATGTCCGCGGGCGGATCCCGCTCCGGTGCGAGCGCGACAAAGCTGGCGTGGAAAGACCTCCCCAGGGCATGGAGCGGTTCGAAACGCCTTATGGGCGCAGCCGCTCGCTCCCACAACGTCCGGAACCTCGTCGAGGCAAGTGACGATACCTGGTCCACCCACTCCCGGAGATGAGGGGCGACAGGCTTCGCCGGTGGGTCCGCAATCCGCTCCGACGCAACCACCACGTCTTCCGCGCGGGACGATTCACTCCCGGGCGCGCTTCGAGGCGCCGCGATCCCGGATCTGGATACTGGCGCGGCTGCTTCTGCCGAGGGTTCTTCTGGAACAGGCTGATCAGTAGCAGAAACGGGGAGCACCGAGGTCGGGGGCGGGGAGTGACTCAAACGGCTTGGGTCGCTCTCGCTACGCGGCGATCCCGGTCGGAGCAGCAGAGCGCCTACGAGGACCAGGATCAATCCCGAAACAGGAAGGAGGAGCCAGAGTTTCCTCGAGACATATGAGGCGCGTGTGCTGACGAGTTGCGCACGCGCTCGGAGGGAACCGGCTACCGCTTCGATTTCTCGGAGCCCTTCCCGCGCGGATGCGGGACGCTCTGCGCGGTCTTTGGATAGCCACCTCAGCAGAATGCGCTCAACACCAGGCGGCACACCCGGCCGCAATCGCGAGGGAGCCAGGGGCGTCTTGTGGAGATGACCTTGTAGGATCTGCTTCGTGGTCTTTCCCACAAAGGGAGGGCGGCCTACCAGGATGTGATACCAGCTCGCCGCGAGCGAGTACAGATCGCTACGAACGTCGAGGTTCAACTTGTGGATGACCTGTTCGGGAGAAATGTAATGAGGAGTTCCGCAGAGAGGAGCGGCCTCCCCACTAGACTGCTCCACTGCGGTGAGGAGGCCGAAGTCAGCCAACTTTACTGTGCCGTCGCAACTGATGAGAATATTGGCAGGCTTCACGTCCCGGTGGACGAGGCCTTTCTTTTCGAGAACCTCCAGAGCCTGACAGACGGCCCGCGCGATCTCCAGCGTACGCGGGGGCGAGAGTGGACCTTCACGTGCCAGAACCTGCAACAGGTTTTCCCCCTCGACGTACTCCATCGCCAGGTAATGGTGCTCCCCGTCATATCCGACATCCAGCGCATGCACGAGGTGCGGGTGATTGAGGCGGGCAAAAGTCCGAGCCTCTCTCAGAAACCTCTCCGTTGACTGCGGGTCCTTGGCGAGGCGTGGAAGGAGAATCTTGAGCGCGATACGTTGCTTCAATCGAACGTGACGCGCCTCGAACACCGTTCCCGTGCCTCCGATGCCGATACGCCTCAGGACTTCATAGTCACCGATTCGGGGTTGCTTGAAAGTAAGGCCAAGCGCGTTGCGCAGGCTGCTGACCTGCTCGCCGGTGAGGCTGCCCTGCTCGATAAAAACCTCCCCAACGGACTTCTCGAGGCCCAGGGCCAGGTACCTATCCGCCTGCGCCAAGGACTGCTCCAGACAGCCCCTGGAAATCCAACCGCGTGAGCATGCCAGTCGGGCGAGATCGACATCCACGGCCTTCAAGGTGCGCTACCTGCGGTCCAGGCCAAGGATGTCTTGCTTCCTCACCCATTCCAGATCGAGCGCCAGGTTCTTGCGGAGCGTGCCGCACCTTTGAAGATGCGACGCGAACTGTCGTTCCAGGTCCGGTTGTACCTTGCTCGAACGACGGAGGTACGACACGAAGCTCTGCAGCTCGGACTCCACACTCCTGAGACTGGTCTCGGCCCATCTCCGACAGTGCTCCCGCAGGATGCGATCCTGAACGTTCCGCGCATGTTCCATGAGCCTTGTCGAGTCCTTCATGTATTTGGCCTCAACGAGGTGCCAGCGTTGCTTGGCTTCCTCAGGGTCCGTCCAGAAGATTACGGGCTGCTTTCGATCCGGGTCGGCCTGGGACTCGGGCCCCAACAGCCCGGCCAAGATGAAGAAGACGAGAGGGAGCAGGACCAATAGACCTCCACCGCGAACGCGGTCCATCGTGTTGACCCCACCCCGTCGCCGATGGTCTGTGCTCGCGCGCCGAGGCACGGTCAAAATCCCGTGGCCTTCACGAGATCAATACGTATCTCATTGACCTCGGAACGGGTCTTCTGATAACCCAGGAGCTCGGCAGGCAGGTCTCCATCGGCATCCCTGCGTGAGTCGAAGATCTCATCCCATTCGCTCATCCAGCGTTTCACCCTGGCTTCGAGCTCCTCTCGCTTCTTCTTGGCGGAGGGATCCTCGGCTCGCGCAAGCTTGAAAAACTCCCGGAAGGACTTCCGGATTTCACCCACTTCGCGCTCGAGCCGAGTGATCGTCTCGTTCGGATCCCCGACACCGGTATCGGAGGGAGTCTTGCCGTCTTTCAAGGTCAAGACCAGGGCGATGAGAACTATCGGAGACGCGATCAATCCGATCCAGACCCAGCGCGGCGTGTCATTACGCCGGGTCGTGATCACACGGTTCCGGGGGGCGCGGCCCCGACTCCGTCTGTTGTCTACCATGGGCTCCCTCCGTGAAGAAACCTTCATTATAGGCAGAGGGTCGTGCGGGGGAAGAGAATAGTGAACAGTGAATGTGAATGAGAATTTGAATTCGGCGCGGTGCGAAGAAGTTGGTGGCTCCCGCCTGGGTCGCCACCAATCTGTTCCGCTTCTCTATTCACTATTCATTTTGCGCCAGGGAATTCACTATTCATTCCGGCCCACGAAAGCGCAGAATTTTCATGGGAACCGTGCTTGGTTCAATGGAGTATTCGCCCAACGCGGCCGGGAGGAGGACGAACTCACCGGGGGAGATCTCGAGCTCGTCACCGGAGGGCGCCCGACAGCGGGCTTTGCCTTCCACAGAGGAAAGGACATGAAAACCTTCCGTCCTCTCTTGCCGCGTACTCTCCCTGACCTCTGCCCGTGAGTCGGATTCGCTCGCGAGCATGTCGATTTGAAACTTGTCGCAAGTAAGGACGGACACAAAGCCCTTCGACGCGAGGCTGTCTCGTCGGGCCCGCGCCAGGGAAGCGCTCGGACAGGCGACGGGGCCGGGGTCGGAGACATCCTGGGCCTCCTTGAGGTGGAGCGCTCGAGGCTTTCCATTTATTCCCGGGCGACCCCAATCATAAATCCGGTACGTGATGTCCGAAGTCTGCTGAACCTCGGCGAGAAGGATCCCCTTTCCGGACGCGTGAATCGTTCCAGCGGGAACGAAAATCACATCGCCGGGCGCGACTTCAACCCAGTGAAAAAGAGATTCCTCGTCTCGCCGAGGGAGTTTGCCCCCGGCTAGCGCTTCCATGCGCTTGAAGAGCTCTGCCCTGTCGACTCCGGGCGCCAGACCATAAACCACCCTGGCACCCGGTTCGGTGGCGAGAATGACCCACGCCTCCGTCTTCCCACTACCGGATCGACCCTGACGACGCAGGTCCGCATCCGACGGATGGACCTGCACCGAAAGGTCGTCACGTGCCTCAATGAGCTTCAGAAGAAGCGGAAAACGCGGGCGAGTCTTCGATTCGTTCCCGGCGCAACCTCCCAGAACTGCGTGGAGGTCGATTGCGAGGAGCTCCTGAAGCGACCTTCCCTTGTACGTGCCCCGCGAGACCTTGCTCGGCTTCCCTTCGACGTCGGAGATCTCCCACGATTCGCCGATGGGTATCGACGGTGGCAACGTCTTGCCGAAGCTCCCGAGACCCCTGCCGCCCCATACCCGCTCCTCGAGTTGCGGCTCGAAGGTCAGCGGGTAGGCATCAAAACGAGAAGAGCTTGACGTCGGAGAAGACATGGCGAGATTGTCGATTCTCCGCGGCCGAATGTCGATGGGTTCTTGTGAGCTTCTCCATCAACAATTCCCGTGCAAGGATCGAGTCTCAGAGCTCTTCCAGGATCTTCTCCACGGTCTTCTCGATGCGCTCGGGTGTTTCCAAACGTCCCGAAGCGATCAGTTCGCGCAGCTTCTCGACGCGGTCCATACGCACGTCGGGTACCTCCGCCAGCTTGTTCAGGAGTCGCGCCTCTTCAGAGATTTCGGCGCGGTCAGGCACCTGCTGGTTCGCGTCGACCTCAGCCGGTCGCTGCGGCTGTACGCCGTGAAGCTCGATCCGGTTAGGCCCGGATACTCCACCTGGACCTTGAATTTCCATGAATCCCCTCCCTGAATATGGCTCTCCAGACCCGGAAGGCGCGTGCCCGCACCTGCGGGGGGCGCATCTCCTCGGGGCTACGAGGCCTTGTGCTAATACCCCTCTTATCGGCTCGGCCAGGGAGCGAAGTTTAGGAAAAACGGTCCGGGACCCCCGGGCACCCCCCAGCCCCCGAAGCCTGATTCTCCTAACCCTATTATCTAAAACAATTTACTCCAGCTGCAGCCTCACGTCCACTCTCTGGCCTGGCTCCATCTCGACGGTCTTTTCGGCCTGCTCGGTGGCTTGATTACCCTTCCCGAACTGGTGGGCCTTCAGCTTGTAGGTGCCGGCGCCAACCCCCGAAAAACGGAACCTGCCCTGCCGGTCGGTCTGCGTCCGCTGGTTTCCCCCGGCCTTGACCCCCATGAGGAAAACAGACATGGAAGCCTTGGCTTTACCCGTTGCATCACTAACGACGCCACGGATCTCGCCGCTCTGATCGAGCTCAATGCGGATGTTTTGCGCCGCATCAGCCGAGTCCGGGTTCACTTTTTCGATCTTGCGCGTGACATATCCAGGGTGCGAAACCCGGAGGGTGAGGTTGCCGCTCTTGAGATGGGAGAAGGCGAAGGCGCCGTTATTATCCGTTTTCTGTAGTGGATCGTTGCTGCCCGTTTGCGAACCTGCGTCTTTTATGAACTTGCTCGAACCCTGGACGATCTGAACGCTGGCTCCCAGGAGCGGATCTCCACTCACGCTGTCAACCACGGTACCGCTGACGATCCCGCCGGTCTGAAGAACCACCTCTCCGAGGTCAAAAGCCTGTCCTTCCTCGACCTTCACGTCCGAAATCGTCACCGCCGCGTAAGCCGGAGCGCGGATGGCGATCGTATAGACTCCATCAGGTACCCCGGTGTATTCGAAGGCGCCGTCCGGGGGACTGAAGGTTTGCGGTCTGAGCTTCTTGCGGCTATCCCGGGAGCCTTCAGGTTTCTGGAGATCGACCGCAAACGAGGGGATCGCCTCGCCGTCGGGATCGACGACCACGCCGCGCAGCCGCCCAAGCTCCTTCAGTACGATCTCCAGGTCGGGTGCCGCAACGCTAACCTTTTCGTTTGAATAACTCCCGAAATTGGTGTGCGTTACGGCGATCTCGATGAAGTCCTCGGCCAAGACATTCTCGACGCTGAAGGTCCCGTCCGCAGTGCTCGAGGTACGAATCTCTTTGGCGCCCTGGGAATAATCGCGAGCAACCACTTCGGCATTCGGAACGGGCTCGCCCAGCCTGTCCACCACCCTGCCGCTTACGGAAGTGCCCTGCTCCAGGTTGATCGGGTCCAGGGTGAACTGCTGGCCTTCGATGATTGAGATTCCCGTGACGCGTTTCTCGATGAAGTGCGTCGCTTTGACAACGAGGTCCACCGTCCCTGAATTGAGTCCGCCGATGCTGAACTCTCCCCGGGCGTTGGTGTGATTTGATGGATTGCCTCCGTACTGAAGGTCGGTTTGACCCTCCAGAGCGATGATGACCTGACAGTCCGGTACCCCCTTGCCATCACCCCCGACGACCGATCCCTTCAGGGTGGCTCCCAGCTCGAGTGTGATGGTGCCAATGTTGACGCTCTGGGAGGGCTCGAGGCCGAAAGCATCGCTGTGGCCGTCAAGATACTGGGATTTCTTGGCACGAACCCAGCGACTCTCCCCCGCCTCGATACCACTCAAGGAAAACATTCCATCGCTATCGGTCACGTCCGTCGAAAGCGTCTGCTCCACACCCGAGACTTCTTGAGTCTGCTTGGCCATGACGCGAGCACCCTGGACCGGATCCCCGGCCGAGTTGAGGACGCGACCGGAGACGACACCGGTAGGCGTGAGCTCAAAGGTTTCCTCTCGCTCCTGACCCTTCTGAAGCTTGACTTGGCGCTTACCGCGCGCGTAATCAGGAGCGTTAACGCTGATCATCACCGAACGACCGGCTGCGGCGAGCCCCCTCAGCAGGAAACTGCCGTCCGCATTGCTGACCGCCTCCTTGCGAATATCGGCAACGTCGTTCGCACTGATTTGGGCCCCGGCGATTGGTTCGCCCGTAGCTTCATCGATGACACTTCCACGGATCCGCCCACCACGGTCCAGCTGGAGATTCAGAGGGTCCATTCCGGGGCGGACATGGACGTCGTTGCGCCGGAGAGTAGCGTAGTCACCGTCGGTTTGCCAGCAGAGCACCATGTAGGCTCCTTCCGCGAGCGTATCGAGGACGAACTCCCCCTGCTCGTCGGTTTCCAGGCGGCTCCGTTCGAATTGAAGGCTGACCTGTTCCCTTCTTTGCTGGGCAGCCTGTGCACCGACCTGACTGGCACGCACCTTCGCACCCTGGACGGGTTCGCCGTCCGGACCGGTAACGAAGCCCCGGAGCACTAACCCGGGATCCACGGTAAAGGACAAAGAGGTGCCATCGGCGACCCTCTTCTTGACCTCTTCAGAAGTCTGGTATCCGTTGGCTTCGACGCGGAAGTTGTAGAGCCCCGGGCCGAGGGTGTCGAACTGAAAGTGCCCGGTCGAATCGCTCTGTGCAGCGTCGACAGGCGGCCTCGCCTTGCTGAGGATAATCTTGAACACGTTCTGACTCTCCAGCTCCTGGAACGCACTCACCGTAGCGCCCTCGACGCCGAGGCCGGAGGCATCCTGGACCACCCCGGAAACGGTCCCGCCCTGCGTGAGCACAACGTTGACGTCAGCGCGTGGAGCCGGGACCCCGGCAACTTCGTTGGGGGCGTAACCCGCTGCAACCGCACGAACGGCGAAGCTCTTGAACTCGAGACCATCGAGCTGATAGCTGCCGTCATCGGCACTGATGTCCTCAGCGGCAAACTCCCCCGCCATGCCCTGGATATCGATCATGCCGATCAGCAGTTCCTCCAGGTCGGCGTCAGGGCTCGCCAGTTCCTTGAGGGCCAGAACACGGGCACCGGCAATGGGGCTGCCTGAACTCGCGAGAACCCTGCCGGAAATCGAGTTCCCTCGCCCGAGCTCGAAGACGACGGTCTGGGGGGTGTCCGCGAGCAGCACCACTGAACGCCTTTCGCCTTTGTAGCGCCTGCAAGAGACACGGACGCTGTAGACTCCCGGAGGCAGCTCGATCTCAAAGAGGCCGTTCGTCGCCCTGGAACCAGAATCGTAGAGGCGCTCGCCGGTACGGTCCCCGTCGGTCTGCTGGCTCACCACGACCCGGGATCCCTTCAGTCGTTGCCCTCGGCTCTTCCCGAGCACCTCGGCCGTTAGCTTCACGGCGCCGAGGGGCGCAACAGGGGTGAGAGGCTTGACATCCGTGGCGAGCTCGGAGCTCGAAGGTGTGGCCTCCATCGCGCCTCGAGCGCCCACTCTCTCGTTTTGGGGGGCTTCCTCCCCCATCCGAGAAAGGAAGAACACGCTGACGACGATGACTACGAAAACGGCCGCACTCAAGAGGGCAGCTTTCACAAGGGAGTTCATGGCTTACTTACCTCCACACGGGCGACCTTCGGCGGGCGACCGTTCGATCTCCAAACACTTCGCACAGCTGGCTGGCGAAAGGTACAATTCTAGCTCGAAATATTTTGGGTGCAAACGTTGTTCCGTGACAGCAAAGAACATATAACCACATATTTTATATGGATTTATAGAATATAAGGGCGCGCTCACGCCGGTGCGGTCCGTGTTCAAAATCACTACACAGGTGTGTGCTCTTCTCCCTGCCCGTCCCCTTCCCCGATTCGCGGGCGCGACGATAACTTGCCTCGCCCTTGGCCCGGGTGGGATTCCAGCAGGCTACCCCCAGGAAGTGAGGCGCCGCGCGAAGAAGTTGGTGGTTCCCTGTTTCGGCAGAAGACCCGGGAAGGGGGAAGGGGACGGGGAGGGGTAAAAGAACCTTCATTCACCGGCATTGGGGTCGTCTCGAAACCTCTCGAGGACCTCCTTCGCCTCCCGGTTCTCCTCATCCACACTCAGCACCTTCCTGGCGCACTCTTTCGCCTTCTCTGCTTGGTTCTTCGCCGCATAGGCCTTCGCCAGCGCAAGATAAGCGGTCAGGGGGTTGGTCCTGGGAAACGCCAGCAAGTACTCATATTCGCGGATCGTGATGTCATGATCCCCGAGCTTCTCCGAAACGCTGGCAAGAAACTCGTGAATTCCTGGCTCGAAGGGGTTGATGTAAAGCAGCCCTACAAGGGCGTCTCTCGCCTTCACGAGCGCTTCGTTACCGTCCGCTTGTATGTAGTGGTTCACGAGACGCTGGCGGCACTGGCTCTCCTCGCCCGCGAAATGACTCAATTCCTCCAGCTGCCGGAAGGCGGCCTCCTCCTTCCCGAGCTCGAGATAGAGATCCGCCAGCTCGTAGTAGAGGTTCCGTCCCGGCGGGAAGGCGGCCCCGGCGCGGGGAGAGATCCCCTTCGCTTTCTCGAGGAGCTCCGCTGCGCGAGTCTTATTCCCGTCTTTCAGGGCGATTCTACCGAGCGCAACGTGGACCCGAAACTGGAACCTCGTCTTCTCCTCCAGCGCCTTCTGCAGCTCTTCCGCGGCCCGCGCCAACTTTTTTTCGCCGTAATGGTGCAGGCCCAGGATGGCGTGCGCATCCCCGTTTTGCGGATCCAGCTCGAGCACCTTACTCGCAGTTATGGGCGCGTCCACCTTGCTGATGCCGCTCGTGAGATAACCCCATGCGAGGTCCACGAGCTTCTCGACGTTCTCCGGATCGGCATCCGCCACAGGCTTCAAGGTCTCAACAACGTGTTCCTTGGAGACGTTGGGCTCATAACCATTCTTTTTCACCCAAGCCGCGACATACTCGAAGAAGCCCTTGTCGAACGCCTCGAGCGTTAGTCCCAGAACGTCTTTGAAGATGGTTCGAGTGGACTTGTTGTCGCGGTAGCCAGCGAGCATGGAGAGAACCGCATCGAAGTTCCACTTCTCCTTGATGTACTGTACGATCAGGCAACCCTGGAAGTAAGAGATCAGGATCTGGTTAGGGTACTTCGGCTTCGAGAAGCCGAAATCGAGCTGCTTCAGGGGCAAGAGCCTCCCCGAAATGAAGGTGTCGGCGATCTCCCGCTCGAAGTTGCGCTTCCACTCGGGCCGGTCGCGCCCCTCCTCGAACACACTAAGCCCTTCTGTCAGCCAGCGAGGCACCCTGTGGTTCGTCAGTGCCAAGGTCACCACGTGCGCGAACTCATGCCAGGCGACGGCTCCCCAGTTCTGCGGCAGCGCCCGCGGCGTGGTGAGCGTGACGAGATTGCCGAAGCAAGCGCCCGAAGCCGGAAAGCCCTCGAGACCGACGGTTCTGGCCGAGAACCATTTGTGCTGCGAAAAGACCTCGATGTAAATGGGTGTCGGGATCTGAGTCTTGTAGTGCGCGGAAAGACGCGCGTAGGCTTCCTCCAGGAGAGGCACCAGATAGGTCTTGAGTACCTGAAAGTCCTCATTCCGAAACTTGAAAACGAAGCGTTCCGTTTTCAGCTCCCTGAAGTGGCTGTCCATGTGGCTCAGGAGCTTCCGCGTATTAAAGACCCAGGGGTTGAAGTTATCATTCTCCCAGGCCTTGTTCACGAACGCCCTCCCTCGCTCCTCCTGTCCGATGCGCAGGCAGTTGGTGCCGAGCGTGGCGTAGGCGGGCCAGTAGTCCGGATCGAGCTCCACGGCGCGGCCAGCGTAGTCAACGGCTTCCTTGTAGTGAAAGCGGCGCTCGATGGCGAGGGCGACCGTGTGAAAGAACTCGGCGCCCCTGGAATTGATGGCAAGGGCGTCCGCTTCGGCCTTTCTGAGAGCCTCTTCGTCGGCCTGGAGGAACAGGCAGGCGCCCAACATTCCACGAGCTCTCATGGAGGACAGGTCTAGCTCGATGGACTTCCTGAAGTCTGCCGCCGCCCGCCCGACGTAGCCGTCGGAGAGCTGGAGCGTACCCCGCACGAGATAGGCGCCGGCGTGATTGGGATTCACATCGAGCGCCCGTTTGATGTTCTTTTCCGCAAGGTCATAGCGCTTGGTGCCCACCTGAAAATCGGTGAGATAGTTGTCAGCGAGAGCCACCAAGGCGTCCGCGAACCTGGGATTTTGATCTATGGCGTCCCGCAAGTCGTTCCTCGACTCCGGGTAATCGTACTTCTGCATGAAAATGCGGCCCGACTCGAGAAGCAAGGCCGGGTCCGTCGGGTCCTGGTCCCGCGCACTCGAGAACATGACGTTGTTGGCTTCCTTGAAACGGTTGAGCCCTACGAGCGCGAGGCCCATCTCCACGAAGGCCGCGGCGCTCAGGGCTTCGGCATCCTCGTTGCCCATGCTCTGATAGACGTCGACGACTTGATTCCAGGAGTCCTCGGCCTCTTTCCTCCGTCCCGTTTTCCAAAGGGCCTCTCCGAGCCGGTTCAGGGCTCCTACCCTTTCCGGGGTGGCATCTTCCGGGGCGTCCTGAGCAACTGCCAGCACGGAGCGAAAGGCTGTCTCGGCCTCCGTTAGCTGTCCGCGCCGCAAGTGCAGCTTCCCTTTGGCGATGAGCAGGGCAGAGGATTTTTCGTAGCCCGGCGCCGACTCGATGACCTTGCGCGCTTCGTCATACTTTCCCTGCGCAACCAGAGCATCCACCAGCCCGACGGCCGCACGGTGCGCAAGCGGCACTTCCGGTCCAGCGTTGAGGACCTCCTTGAAACCTCGGACCGCTGCCTCGTAGTCCCCGGTGCGGAGCGCGTCCTCGGGACTTTCCTTCTCCGCGGCCTCGGCCGCCTCCCCGGCGGAATCCTGGGCGGCGCGGAGGCTTCCCGGCGAACACCACGGGAGAGCCAGGAGAACCAGCGCTGGGAGTGTTTTGAGTTTCATTCTCTACCCCCCACATTATAGAGCCATTGCGAAAAACCCCAAGGCCCGGCCTCTGTGCTTCCTGAAACTCTCGCGAATTTAGCTCCGTAGTGCTAATCTCTGCGTCCATGATCCTCGCCGGCATCGACGAAGCAGGCTACGGTCCTACCCTGGGCCCCCTGGTGATCTCGGTCAGCGTCTTTCGTATCCCCGAGCCGGCAAGTGCAGAGTCGGCGGAGGAACTCCCCGATCTCTGGAAGCTGCTCGAGCCTGCCGTCTGCCGCAAGCCGGACGGCCGCCGTGTGCCGATCAACGATTCGAAGAAGCTTTTCAGCCAGAAAAAGGGCCCGTGTGCCCTCGAGGAAGGGCTCCTCCCCTTCTTTTGCCTCCCGGAGAGACGGTTTCCGCGGGATCTACGGAGCTTTCTACGCGGCGTTGTCTCCCGACAGAGCGTTACGGGTGATAGCGAGGTAGCTGACGCGTATCTCGATCGCTACCCTTGGTACCGAGAGAGAAACGTCAAGCTGCCCGTAGAAACGTTTGAAAACGTGGTGAGAAGACGTGCGGTAAGCCTCACTGCCGCACTGGAGGCGGCCGGCATCGAGCACGTGGGGCTCGGGGCTCGTCCCCTGGAGGTCCTCGAATTCAACCGCGGGATCGCCTCCTTCGAGAACAAGGCGCGCGTTTCTTTCGATGCGATCGCCTCCTTTCTGCGACGCCTCTGGTTGCGGTTTCCCGACCAGTCGGTGGACGTGGTCGTCGACCGGCAAGGAGGCCGAACGCGCTACGCCCCGCTTCTGTTCGAGTACATCCGCCCCCAGGGTGTTTGCATCGACGAGCAATCCGAGGAACTTTCGGTATACCGCCTCCGGCGCCGTTCGAGGAACGGCCCTTCGAAACGTTTTCGGGTCACGTTCGCCAGCGAAAGCGAGACGCGGCACCTGCCCGTGGCTCTCGCTTCGATGCTCTCCAAGTACCTCAGGGAGATGCACATGATTCTCTTCAATCAGTTCTGGAGAGAGCTTCGGGAAGACCTCAAGCCGACGGCCGGTTACGCTCTGGACGCGCGCCGGTTTCTTACCGACATCCAGCCGCTCAGGCAGCGGCTCCAAATCGACGATGCACTGCTTGTGCGCAGAAGGTAGGATGGGCAGCGCCCCGTTCTTCCCGGAAGTTGATCCGGAAGCGCGGTGTTGTGCCGGAAACTGTTTTCTGGGAAATTGTTTTTTTGGAAAATGCCGGCGTGAAACCGGTAAGACCCGGAAAGCTCGGTGATGAGTCAAGAAATGAGCGCACTTTTCCGAAGACAGCGTTGGTATTGGTTAGGTGGGAGGCTTGAGCCAACGCATGAGTATCGATTACGCAACCGAAAAACGAGAATTCGTTCGTATTCACACCGACATCCCTGTGCGCTACAAATTCCTCAGTCGATCCGTGCCGCTGGAAGCGGAGGGAATCTTCGAGGGGACCACCTCCAATCTGAGCGGCTCCGGACTCTTGCTGATGGGCAAGATCCCCGGCATGAGCTGGATTCCGGGGCTCCTGATGGGCGAGATCCTGATCGGGGTCAACCTTCTTCTCCCCTCGCTCGATGCCCCCATCAAGGCTTTGACGCGCGTCGGCTGGGTCGAGGCTTTCGAGAAGGGGAGCGACAAGTGCGCCATGGGGGTCCGCTTCAAGGAAATCTCCAAAGAGAACCAGGACGAGATCTTGAAGTACATCATCAAGGCGCAAATCACGAGGTAGGAAGGCTCTCAGCTCTCGGCTGTCAGCTGTCAGCAAGGACGTGGCTGCTCCTACTTTGCGTTGTGGTTGTGCCCGCTTGCAGCTCGGCATCCAAGGGGACTTCCCGCGTGGCTCCTGGCGAGGGGCTCATCCTGTACCGCGAGCTCGTCGCACAGCGCGGTCCTGCGCGCGGCGATACGAACCGGCGAGCGCGGCCGGTCACCCATGTCTTTACGACGGCTGCAGACGAGCTGGCCGAGGACAGGGCCTTTCAGGTTCGCAAGGGAACGATCGGACGCAACGCGTCCGAGAAGGAAATCGAGCGCGCCATCAAACGCATGCTGACCACCAGGCGGGCGGAGTCGACTCGCGTCCTGCCCTCAGAGAAATTCCAGGATCTCTGGAGTCGCCTCGAGTCGACAGGCATCCTGGAGCTTCCGCTGTATCGCGCCGCCCGAGTTCCGGAGGAAGGGTCCTACTTTCTTTTCGAATCGGGGAGCGAAAGGTGGGTAATCCAGCGTCCCAGTACCAGGACGGGAGCGATGGCGCAAACCTGGGACCAAGCAAAGCTCCAGTTTTTTGCCTTCATGAACGAAGGGTGATGGCGCCGCTCCTGTGTGTTCTAGGCACGATCGGTTTGGCCACTACCGCCGAGCTCCTCCTTCCCGGGGGCACTCCCAGACCCCTGGCCTGGTGCGCCGTCCTGGTCGCGCTCCCCGCGAGTGTCGTCGCCCTCCACAGCGTTACTCGCGGCCCTCGCCTGCGCATTTCCGCCCAGCGCTTGCGCGCGATCCACGGGGTCCTATTTCTCGGAACTTACTTCGGAGTCCTTTGCCCGCTCGGCTGGACGCGCTGGGTTCTGATCGAGCTCCGCTGGTACGGGGTACCTTTTTTCTCGCTCATCTTTCTCCTGCTCCCTGCCATGGCGCTTTCCCTGTCGCTCGCACCCCTTCTTTTCTGGACCCAGGAGCGAACGGCCTCGTCCATGCAGCAGCGAGCACCTTCGTTCCGGAGGTGGTTCCTGCGCTCCGTAGGGTTGGTCTCGGTACCGCTGGGCGTCTTTTGCGGTGTTGTCTTCGTGGCCAGTTACCTGTGGGAGCTCCCTTTGCTAACTCGAGCCGGTCTTACCGTGTCGAAGAGTTTCGAGGTTGCAAGCGCCGTGGTTCTGTTTCTCCTACTGTTCGCGGCCTCTCCCTTCTTGATCCAGCTTGCCTGGCCTGCCAGGGAGCTGGCACCGGGGGCCCTCAGGGATCGACTCGAGGCGCTCACGAGACGACTGCGGATGCGCCTACGCACGATCGGAGTGTGCGACGATCGCACGCGCTACAGCATCAACGCTTGTGCCGTGGGGCTCTTGCCGGGCACCCGAAGCGTACTTTTCACCCAGGGCCTTCGCGATCACCTGACCGACGATGATATCATTGCGGTATTCTCCCACGAGCTCGCGCATCTGAAGCGCAGGCATCTCGTCTCATACGCTCTTCTTGCCACGGTCTTTCTCCTCTCACTCGCACCATTCGAGAGAGTCTGCGAGGGGATGCATACGTGGATCGCGGGAGGACTCTTCGCAGCCTACGCGCTCGTGTACTGGGGATTCATCTTTGGATTCATCTCCCGCCGCCTCGAGCTCGAGGCGGACTTGACCGCGGTGGACATGAGCGGCTTCAACCGCTACGCAACCCTGTTGAAGAAGATGTCAGTTTTGCTCGGACCTCGAGCGAAGCGAGCCGGGTGGCGACACGCCAGCGTCGAAAGGCGTCTCGCGTTTCTGCACGCGACGGCGGACTCGCCCGAGGTCCGGCTCTCTTTTGTGAGAACTGCCCGCCGCCTGCGCACGGGAATCCATCTGCTCCTTGTCCTGGCCCTTGGCGGTTGGCTTGGCTCCGTGGTGACCGAGTTCAGGGCGCCGCAGGGCGCCGTGGCCCTGGAAAGAGCCCAACGGGCCCTGGAGGAAGCGGTGGTGTTCCACACCCTTCTCGAACGCCCCGCAAGTGCGCGCTGGTTCACCCGGGGCCCAGAAAGGGTCCAGGCAACCTACCACGCGCTGATGGAAAGGACGACGACCGACCTCGAGCTCGCCGCTGGAGACTTTCCCCATGAGACAGAGAGGCTGCGGGGGATTCTGGAGGGGCTTGGGGAGAAAGAATAGTGAACACCGAACACTCCAAGCCACGCTTAAACTCCACCGCACGACACCTTCTTCATCACCAAACGCTTGTGCACGGGAGGCTCCAGGCGGGCAGCGCCCGGCGGAAGGCGAAGGCCGTCGCGGGCGAGGCGCAGGAGCTTTCTTTTGTTGGGAGGGTTGAGGAGAAAAGCCGCCTGGAATTTTCCGGCGCGCACAGCGGCAATGGCCTCCTCGGGAGACCAGGTATACTCCAGCGATTCGCACCCCGATTCGACCGGACGGATGTAGCGCTCCAGGATCACACGGCGAAGCACGGTCGAGTCGAAACCTCGCGCCAGGCCACGCACGTCGGGGAGGAATACTTTCTCCGCGTCGGCGTCGTTGCGAAGGGTAAAAAGGAAAAACTGGTCGAGACCCCGAAAACACCCTCCTACGACCCGGTCGGTGAAACCCTCGACCCGCAGGTCCTCCCGAAAGTCGGTGAGCGCCCGTGGCAGGGCTGACGGTCCATCGAAGGGGTAGGTCTTGATATCGAAGAGCGTATTCATGCGGAGCGCCAGGTCGTTGATGCTGAAGTCGGCCATTTCCTTGATCAGAACGCTGACGCCCCTGAAATTGACCCCGAAATCCAGGTAATTGAGGAACATCGTCATTGGACACAGAGGCGCGGGAGCGTCCGGGCCCCCTTTTTCCTGTCCCGACCCCTCCCTGTCACAAAGCCGGCGCAAGGCGCGGTAGGTGTGTAGACCGTCCAGGAGGAAGCAGTCCTTTCCCCGGAAGAAGGCGCGCACATCCTCGATAAGGGTCGGGTCCTCGATTTTCCAGATCCGATGCTCCCCCTCGGAAGGCTCCAGCTCGACATCGGGAGGCCTGTTCGAGGCCATCCCGCGTTCGAGAAGCTTCTCCAGCTCGAAGTGGACGTCCTCCACCCCTGCGATGACCGGACTCTCCTGAACGCCGGTCTTCGTGATACCTTCGATACACGCCTCGACGCCAAAAGGCTCCGTGTCCTGCGTCGTGTAAATCTTGGCGTCCCCCGCACAATCGAGCAGGCCGATAAGCCCGAGTCGGCTCTTGTCGAGCCCGGCTTCGGTTTTGAAATCCTGGCGGTAGATGAAAAGACCTTCTTTTTCATCCGGGGACTCCTGAGGCCAGGGCGTATTGTCTTGCGATGCGGTCCCCGCAGTACAGAACCTCGAAAGTGGCTCGACGCTTTCGGAGCTCCAGTGCGCCACCCCGGCGGTGTGCGTCGGGAACCAGATGGCCCGAAAGGGAAAAACGTCCGCCAAGACTCACTCCTTCCGAGTTTTTTCCACGCTACGACTCGGTGATAGGCTTCGACTCTTCGACACTGGTAGAGCCGGCCCGGAACTCGAGCGTCAGAGTTTTCCCGATCGTGTCTTTAGGAAGAAGAAACGAGACCTTGTACTTCATGACCGGTGTCATGCTCTCGGTCGCGTCCTTCGGGGGTCCGAGCGAAATCACTCGATGGGGCAACTCCTGGCCTGCAACGTGAACCTTGCCGCTGGGCGCGCCCTCGTCGGAGGTCAGGGTGTAGGACTGATTCAGGCCTGCGAGTATCTTGTCTGGGAAATTGATGCTGAGTGACATGGCTCGGCTTTCTATTCTTCGGCTTCCGTGGGAGATTTTTTCATTGTGGGAAGATGGGTTTATCGGAGATCGCGGCTTGCGTCAAGGTAAGAGTGAGAGGATGAGCTATAATGTTCTCACTCCATGCGAAGCTCCGATCCCACGCCCGGCTGGTTCCGGCAACACTTCAATGAAGACTACAGAGCGATCTATCAGGGCCGCGATCAGGCACAGGCCGACGAGGAGGTTGAGCTGGTCTCTCAGGAGCTCAAAATCGGGCGGGGTGATACGATCCTCGACTTGTGCTGCGGCTACGGGCGGCACCTGAACGCCTTCGCCAAGCACGGCCTGCGGGCCACAGGCGTCGACCTGTCCCTGCCACTCCTCCGCCAGGTAGAGCCTCCGTGCGCGAGGAGGGTCGTCTGCGCGGATATGCGTGCGCTACCCTTCGTGGGTGGCCAGAGTGGATTCTCGGTGATCGTGAACTTCTTTACCAGTTTTGGATACTTCCAGGCGGAGGCAGAACACTCATACGCCGCAAGAGAGCTGGCTCGCGTCCTGAGACCGGGGGGGCGGTTCTGCATGGACCTCATGAACGCGACGGCGACCATCCGTTCCCTCCAGCCCCACACGAAAAGAGTAGCCGGTCCCTACGAGGTGACCGAGGAGCGGACTTATGACGATGAACGTCGTCGCATCGAGAAACGCATCACTCTGCTCGAGAAAGATTCGAAGGAGGCCAAGTATTACGTCGAGTCTGTTCGAGTCTTCTCGCCCATGGAAATCACCGACCTCCTCACGCATGCTGGTCTCGAGGTGGATCGTATGTTGGGCGGCTTTTCCGGCACCCCCTATCAGAAAAATTCAGAGCGGATGATCGTCCTGGGGCGCCGTCCACAAACGTCCCTCGGTCGTCCAGCTTCCACTTCCACGCTGCGCCGATGCCCCTGAACATTCAAGAACTCCCCGTCGACTGGTTCGACCGCCCGCAGTATCGCCCTCGGGTACCGCACGCTCCCGGAGATGCCTGGTTCCTGCTGACCCCCGAGTTCGCCCCCCCCTCGCGGGTGCAGCCAGGTCCACCACGGGAACCACCGGCAGGTAGAAAATCCCTCCGACTCGCCTTCGAGGAGACCTACGGGGCATGGAACCTCCCTCGATGTACCGCCACCCAGAGCTCCCTCGACGCCCTGGAGCAGCAGGAAACGGGTCTGGTCATCACGGGCCAGCAACCCGGCTTTCTCGGCGGCCCCCTTCACACCCTTTACAAGGCAGTCGCGGCCATCGCTCTGGCTCGCCACCATCAAGCGGAGACGGGTCGCGCTTGCGTTCCAGTCTTTTGGGTTGCCGGCGACGATCACGATCTCGATGAAGTAAGAACGGCTCGTCTTCCAGGCCCCGATGGCAACGAGGTCACCTTCCGATTTCCGGGCGAGTCGGATCGACGTCCACTTTCAGAGTACAGAGTCGATGGCGCCGCGGTCGAGGTCCTGGAGACAGCGGCGAGTCACCTTGCGACGAAACGGCATGGAGAGAAGGCTCGAGCCCTGGTCCAACTTTACCGTGGCCGTAATCTCGCGAGCGGCTTCGCAGCGTTTCTCGCCGAGCTTCTCGGGCATACCGGAATGCTCTTTCTCGACCCTGTGAGCGTACGCCCGATGGCGTCGGCGCTCATTCGCCGCGTGATCGAAGAGCCGGAGCGTATCCTGGCTCTGGTCGAGGAAGGGAGGAGGGAAGTCGAGTCGAAAGGCATGAAGCCGCTCGTGAAGGGACGGTTGCCGTTGTTTCTCCTGCGGCAAGGTCGCCGAGATCATGTGTCTCCCGCCGCAGGTGGCCTCGCGGTGGATGGCGGAGGTCCGATCATCGCGCGGAGCGAGTTGCTCGAGACTCTGGAGAAGGACCCTCGGGCGTTCTCGGCCGGCGCGCTCCTCCGCCCTGTCGTACAGGAAGGCTGCCTCCCTTGCCTCATCACGGTGGGCGGCCCGGCGGAGGTGGGGTACTTCGCGCAAATCGGTCCTCTCGCGGCTCACTTCGGGCTCGAACGGCCGCCGATCGCGCTCCGCTTCAACGGCACCCTGGTCGAAGGCAAGATGGCGCGAACCGCGAGCGGGTTGCCGCTCGCCACGATTGCCAGAGCCAAAAGGGCAGAGGATCTTCTGCCCTCACAGGAAGAGCCGGCGACGCTACGGGCTGCGCGGGACCTCGCTACGCGTGTGGAGCGTGAGCTCACAGCCGCCGTCGGCGACCTCGCCCCACCGCAACAGGCCGAGCGCTTGAAGAGGAAGGCGAAAGACGCGTCGAACAACATTTTACGCCTGACCGACCGCATCGCCACCGCTCTGCGCCACGCGCAAACGCAGGAGGTAGAGGAAGTGCGCAAACTCTGGAACTTCACCTTTCCCGGCGACGTGCTCCAGGAACGCCGCTGGAATGCGCTTCACTTCATCTCGAAGCACGGGACGGCATGGATCGACGAGATCATCGAAGCCATAGCAGATGACCCGTTGCGCGTCGCGCACCGCTGGGTGATGTTCGGGGAGGGTTGAATGCTTGTTCTTACCCGACCCCGACCCCGTCCCCGGTTCTTCTGCCCAAGCAGACCGTGGTTTCTCCGGGCGGACTCCGCCTCTTGCACGATGGCACGATCGACTCGACAATGAATGACAACCCATGAACATCAAGCCCTGCGACATAGCTGCCTTCTGCGCGCACCCCGACGACATGGAGCTCAATTGCGGAGGAACACTTTGCCTCTCAGCGAGACAGGGGTGGAAGACAGGAGCTGTCGACCTCACGCGCGGCGAGCTGTCGACACGCGGCACGCCCGAAAACCGAGAAAAGGAAGCCGCGGCTGCCGCTAGCGTGCTCGGTCTCTCCTGCCGTGTGAACCTCGGCCTACCCGACGGCCACCTGCAGGACACCGATGAGAACCGCAAGCAGATCGTGCGGGTCCTACGCCTCATGCGGCCACGGGTTGTCATCGCCCCGCCCCTGAAGGACCATCACGCTGACCATATGGCTGTCGCGACCATCCTCTCACGCAGCGTCTACCTCGCGGGTGTGGCAAAGTACCTTCCCGGTCTCGAGCCCTGGCGCCCCCACGCCCTCCTTCATTACCTAGGCAGTCGACCCGCCATCCCCACGCTCGTCGTTGACATCTCGAGCGTTTTTGAGATCCGCATGGAAGCCACCAGGTGCTACCGTTCGCAGTTCTATCAGAAGAATTCCAGCGACGCGCCGACACGCATCTCGCACCCGCAATTCCTGCAAGCGGTCGAAGGTAGGGCAAGGAGCTTCGGCGCGTTCATCGGCGCGGCTTTCGGCGAAGCCTACACTGTCGAGGAGCCGGTTCCCGTCAAGGATCTCGTCACCCTGTACTCCAAGGAGCCATGGGAACACCCACGGGAAAAAAACTGAAAATCGGCGTCGTCTGCCACCCGGCTTATGGCGGCAGCGGAGTCGTCGCCACAGAGCTAGGGCTCGCAATGGCAAGACGGGGTCACCGAGTGCACTTTGTCAGTCACGCGCTTCCCTTCCGTCTTGTAGTCGAGCATCCGAACGTAACCTTTCACGAAGTCGACGTCACCACTTACCCCCTCTTCAAATACCCACCCTATGCCATCGCACTCGCCGGAAAGCTGGTCGAGCTCTGCGTACAGGAGAAACTCGACGTCCTACACGTACACTATGCCATTCCCCATGCAGTGTCCGCCTATCTGTGTCGCCAGATTCTGGGCGACCGGGCTCCGCGCATCATCACGACGCTTCACGGCACCGACATCACCTTGATCGGAATCGACAGCTCCTTTTACGAGATCACCCGCTTCGTGATCAATAGTAGCGACGCCGTCACAGCGGTCTCTAACTACCTGGCAGAGAAGACCCGCGCGAGCTTCGAGACTGAAGTAAAGATCCGCGTGATCCCCAACTTCGTCCACCCGACGAACTTCTCGCCGAGCTTGCGCAACCGGGATATCCGGGCCCGGTACGCCGAGGACGGGGAGATGCTGGTGGGACACCTGTCGAATTTCCGACCCGTGAAGCGAATCTCGGACGTTATTTGTGCCTTCCATCTCTTACAGAGGGAGGTGCCCGCGCGCCTCCTCATGATCGGCGAAGGGGTGAAACTCGAGTCGGCGCGAGATCTGGCCGCGGAGCTGGGGATCTCCAAGCGGGTCAACTTCCTCGGGCCCATGACCAGGGTGGGCGAGGTGCTCGCCCAGCTAGACCTTTTCCTGCTGCCGAGCGAATACGAGAGCTTCGGGCTGGCGGCGCTCGAGGCTATGGCCTGCGGCGTCCCGGTGATTTGCACGAAGACTGGCGGCATCCCCGAAGTCGTCGAAAACGACGTCTCGGGGATCCTCTGTGACGTTGGCGACTACGCTTGCATGGCCCGCTCCGCGGTCGCCCTGCTGAAGGACGACGCCCGTAGGAATGCCATGGGTGTCGCGGCAAGGAAACGTTCGATCGAAGAGTTCCCCGAGGAGCGTGTCGTCACGATGTACGAGGAGCTTTATAAATAGACGCTTTCAAATTGGGCAAACCAGCTTGCCCAATTTCTCCGTCAGCTTCATGTTCTCGGAGTAATCGACGGGGCAATCGATCACCACCACTGTGTTGTCTGCAATCGCTTGCCGGATCGTGGGTAGGAGTTCGTCTGCGGAGTTGACACGGTAGCCTCGAGCGCCGAAGCTTTCCGCGTATCGCACGAGGTCGGGGTTCTTGAAGTCGATATGGCTCGCCCGACCGAAGTTGCGCAGCTGATGCCAGCGGATCAGGCCGTACTCCGAGTCGTTCCAGATCAGGATCACGATCGGTGTACCGATTCTCATTGCGGTCTCGATTTCCTGAGAATTCATCAGAAAACCCGCATCGCCCGTCACCGTAACTGCTACGCGATCTGGATGGACGAGCTTGGCCGCAATCGCCCCTGGCAGGCCTATTCCCATCGAGGCGAATCCGTTGGAAATGATGCAAGTATTGGGGTGTTCCGCCTGATACATGCGGGCCATCCACATCTTGTGCGCGCCTACATCGCTGACGACGATGTCTTCAGGTTTCAGGGCCTCACGTAAGTCCCAGACGATTTTCTGAGGCTTGATGGGAAAGTCCGTGCTCTCGGCGTGCTCCGAAAACGCGTCGAGGATGGCCTGCCTCAAGCTGTGCGAGGCCTGTCCTTCCCTCGGCGGCGCCAGCTCTGCGATCTCGGTCAGCGACGAGCCGATGTCACCGACAACGCCGGCGCTCAAGATGTAGTGCTCGTCCACTTCCGCCGGCACCGTGTCGATGTGAATGACCTTACGATCCTTGTCCCGGTGCCAGAGATACGGATGGTATTCGACCATGTCGTAGCCGACACAGATGATCACGTCAGCGCGATCGAAACCGCAAGCAACGTAATCATGAGCCTGAAGACCCACGGTCCCCAGCGAGAGGTGATGGGAAAAAGGGATGGCGCCTTTGGCCATGAACGTGGTCGCGACGGGAATGTTCAGCTTCTCCGCAAAGGCAACCAGCTTTTCGGAGGCTCCGGCCCGGATCACTCCGTTTCCTGCCATGACGATCGGGTATCTGGCGCCGGCAATGATCCCGGCAGCTTCTTTGACTTTCGAGGGCGGCGGCGCGGGCGTCATGGCGCTTTGAGGCTTGAGCGGTGCTTTGCCTTCAATGTCGGCAGACGCGATGTTCTCCGGGAGATCCACAAAGCTGGCGCCCGGTTTTTGCGCCTGGGCCTGCTTGAACGCCTTGCGGACGACCTCCGGTATGATCTCCGGCATCCGGATCTGCGCGCTGTACTTCGAGATGGGCCGGAAGAGGTTGACGAGATCCACATGCTGGTGGCTCTCCTTGTGCATCCGGGTGGTTGCGGTCTGACCCGCAATGGCCACGACCGGCGAACGGTCCATGTTGGCGTCGGCAATCCCTGTAACCAGGTTGGTCGCGCCCGGGCCGAGAGTCGACAGGCAGACGCCGGCCTTTCCCGTAAGACGCCCGTATACGTCGGCGATGAAAGCGGCCCCCTGCTCGTGTCGCGTAGTGATGAAGCGAATCTTGCTGTCGAGCAGGACGTCCATCACATCGATATTCTCTTCTCCGGGAATACCGAAGATATTCTCGACACCCTCGTTTTCGAGGCATCGAACGAAGAGCTCGGCTGCTTTCATGATTCAGGCTCCAAAGAAAGTGCTGTAGCTGTTACAGATGCCGGCGAAGGAAGTTGATTGCGGGCTCGACAAAATACTGGTGCCCCCCGGGCAGGACCTCAAGCTCGAAATTCTGTGAAACTCCCAGCGCCGCCCAGGCTTTTTCCACGGTTTCCAAGAAGTCGGGGGTGAATTTTACACGCTCGTCGCGCCCCCTGATTCCGAGAACGGGTCGTGGCGCGAGCAACAGGACAAAGTCCTCTCGGAGGAGCGAGCTTCCGCCCGGAATCACACGACAGTAATGGAGCTGGTGCTCGCTGCCGCGAGCGAGCCCTGCCCGAGGCCCGAGGACACCGCCGTACGCCTGGAATACCACCGCCTTGACGCGCTCGTCGAGAGCCGCGTAAGCGACGCTCATCTCACCGCCGTAGGAGGCGCCGGTGATACCGAGTCTCTCGGGGTCCACGCCGGCAAAGGATGCCAGTAATTCGAATGCGTACTTGATGTCTTTCGCGATGATGGCCTTGTAGAAACTCCGATTCAGGATAGCGTTGTAGGCCACGAGACGATGCTCGGTGTCGAAGGGCGGACCGAGCTCCCCGAATCCTCGCAGCTCGAACGTCAGCGTCACGAATCCAGCCTGGGCCAGCCGCAGAGCATTGCCGTGTTGATAGGATTCGACGATGCCGGCCGTCTGCTCGATTCCCGATTGCGATTCCCGCACGTGACCGGGCACCACGAGGACTGCGGCCTTGGGTTCTGCAGTTTCGGAGAGAGATTCGGGGATAAACAGATATGCTGGAATCTCGGTTCCATCGAAGGCCTTGAACGCCAAGAGGACTCGGGACAAACCTTGGCCCACGTCCTCTTCTGATATCCGCCGGTGCTCGATCTTCAAAGGCACACCGTTCTTGCCGAGCTCGAAGACTGAATCCCGTAGAAACTTCCGCGAGGACACCAGCCACTGATTCAGCTTGGCCGGGTCGGTGAAGTCGGGTCTGGGCAATGCGGGCTTCGAGCTCTCGGCAAGGCGGAGCAGTCCTGGATCCCCCATCAGGGAAATGGTGCGAGCTCGCGGGACTTCCTCGAACCCGAGGAATCTCTTCAAGCTACTGAAGAGTTGCCACCTCTCCTCCCCATAGCCGCCCGCTAGAAGCAAGACAACGAAACCACCTTGCACGATGAAAAACGTCATCCCGGCTGTGCGCCGATTTTTCTGGATCGTACCGATCACTCGCCGGGAGAAAAAGGGGAGTATCAGCCCGACCTGAATCGCGACCAGAACGAGAATCAAGAGCGCCGTGTTCATGAACCACTCAGCCCCTTAGTATCCGGCTCGGACACCACAACACAAGCCTGATCACGAGGAGGAACTCGAGACGGACGTATCCCGAGCCGGCGAGCTAACTCGGCGAGGGCTGTGGGAGATCGGTGATAACCGCCTCCACCCGCTTCTTCAGCCCCTTGTAGTTGGTGGCTACAAAGAGTCTCGCTTTCCCGGATGACGGAAACGTCACGGTGTGCCTGTAGAACCGTTTGCCGTCCCAGGAACGCGTCACGACCAGACTCCACCGGGGATCTTCCTTGCCGAGCCCGATGATCCAGATCAGACCGTCGGTTTCTCTGTAGAAAGAACCTGGCACGACTCCCAAGATCCCGCCCTTCTGCACCAGGTTCCACGGCTCGTTCAGGAATTCAGGATTGCAAAGATCCGTATAGTCTTTGATGCATTCGCTCCCCACCAGCACTCTGTCTTCGCCACGTCTCAGGTGAAACTCATAGCGAGTCCTGCTCCCGCAACTCTGGCAGGTGCTTCTGTTTTTTCTCAGGTCGATGACCCCGGCGAGTTTCCAGTTCTCTTGCATGCTGAGAGTCTCTGCACAAAGCGTGCCGCCCCCGATGTGCACGAAGTTCCCGAATCCACAATTCCGGTTTTTGTCCAGATCCTCAGCATTGTGATCGAATTTGCGTCTTCCCTCTTGCATTCCGCGGTTCAAAAACCTAAGCCATCAGGATGCTTTCCATCGCCGAGATCGCGGTCAACGTCCCCCTTCTCAAGCTCTTCCACTATCAGGTCCCGGAGGAGCTCTCCGGGAAGGTCGAGCTGGGCCATAGGGTTTCCGTCCCCTTCGGAGGGCGAGAGACAACGGGAATTTGCGTCGGGTTTCCAGAGAATACTGAAATCCAGAGCCTGAAACCGATTCGCAGAGTCCTCCACCGGGACTGCCGCTTCGACGCACACATTCTCGAGCTGACACGCTGGATCGCGGAATACTACCACGCTGGCTGGGGCGAAGTGCTCGAGGCAGCGCTGCCTCCGCCCATTCGCTCCGGCAAGAAAGAAAAACTCGTCTCGAGTTGCTCGGCAGCGCGACCATCCCCGGAGATGCTCGCGGAAGGGCAACGCCTCACGGCAAAAGCTCCCCTCCAAGCAGGGCTTCTCGTGTTTCTCTCGAAAAATCGGGGGCCACACCCCAAGTCCGACCTTCTCAAGCACACCCGATCGAGCGCCGACGCGCTGCGCCGCCTGGTCAAGAAGGGCTGGGTGCTGGAGGAGCGGCGCCGCGACCTGGATCGCTTCGCCTCGGATCGCGGCCTCGAAGAGCTGGCGGCTCTGTCCGGCCAGGTGAACGCGAACCTCCATGCGGATCAGGTAGCTGCCCTGGAAGCGCTGGAGGCTGCGCACCGGAGTGGAACGTTCCGGACGATCTTGCTCCACGGGGTCACTGGAAGCGGCAAGACGGAAGTCTACCTTCGAGCACTACGCCAGGTGCTTGCCCGTGGTCAGCGTGGCCTGGTCCTCGTACCCGAAATCTCTCTAACGCCTCAAACCGTCCTTCGCTTTCGCCAGGGATTGCTCGGAGAGCCGGTGGCCGTGCTGCACTCCATGCTCACTCCAAGTGAGCGCACGAGAGAGTGGCGCCACATCCAGGAAGGCAGGGCCAAGCTCGTGATCGGCGTCCGCTCCTCGGTCTTTGCTCCCATTCCGGATCTCGGCCTCATCGTCGTCGACGAGGAGCACGACGCCAGCTACAAGCAGGAGTCTTCGCCGCGGTATCATGCGCGCGACGTCGCCATAGTGAGGGCGAGGATGCTCGACATTCCCATTCTCCTGGGCACTGCGACTCCATCCCTCGAATCTTTTCACAACGCCAGGAGCGGCAAGTACGAGCTTGTTGAAATGCCGCGGCGTGTCACCTCGCACGACCTGCCGCTAGTGACGATTGTTCCACTGAAGCCTGAGTACTACCGTCCCGACGGCTCTGGGCTCATCACCTCGGAGCTCGACCGACTCATCCGAAACCGCCTCAAGCGGAAGGAACAGGTGCTCCTCTTCCTCAACAGGAGAGGCTTTGCCACCTACCTCCACTGCACGCGCTGTGGCTTCGTGCTCAAGTGTCAGGAATGCGACATCACGCTCACCTTTCACAGGAGCCAGAATGCGGTTCGTTGCCACTACTGCGGACACTACCGGGCCATTCCCGCAGACTGCCCGGACTGCGACCTGCCAGGAATCCGCCGCTCGGGTGTCGGCACAGAAAAAGTCGCCGCCGAGCTCGCTCGCCGCTATTCAGAGGCTCGCGTGGCGCGGCTCGATCGCGACACGGTCACGAGCCCGGGCGCCCTGCGAGCCACAATCGGAAGCTTTGCACGCGGCGAGTACGACATGCTGGTCGGCACCCAGATGGTAGCGAAAGGACACGATTTTCCCCAGGTGACCCTGGTCGGGATTATCAACGGTGACACCGGCTTGCACTTTCCGGATTTTCGAGCGGCTGAGCGAACGTTTCAGCTCATAACCCAGGTGGCCGGCCGAGCGGGCCGTGGCGCCCATGCCGGACGGGTGATCGTCCAGTCTTTCTTTCCCGATCACTTCGCCATCCGTTGCGCCGCGGCCAACGATTTCGCGGAATTCTCCCGCAAGGAGCTCGAGTTCCGTGAACCGCTCGGCTACCCTCCTTTCGGCCGGCTCGTCAAGGTGCTTTTCCAGGGAGTCAGCGAAGACCGGGTGTCCCGGGAAGCCGAGGAGGTCGCAGGCATACTCACGACGGGCCGGCCCGGCTGCCGCGTTCTTGGGCCCGCACCGTCCCCGATCGCGAGGATCCAGGGGAAATTCCGTTTTCAGATTCTCCTCAAATCGACCTCGACGCAACGTCTGCACGCCCTCCTCGGGCGTCTGGAAAAGGAACGACCCGCAAGAAAAGGAGCCGTGGAAAGGGCGATCGACGTCGATCCTAATTCCATGCTTTAGGGACTGCAAAACGCCGACAACTTCCCAATCCGCCGCAACTCAAAGCCGTGCGATCACTGCGTCGGCAAACTCTTCCGTTCCGAGCTCGCCTCGCAAATCACGCGTCTTGTGGCCGTCGGCGAGGGCTTTGTCGTATGCCGTACGGACGCGCACTGCAGCCTGGTGGCAAACGGGATCGCCGCGCTTCTTCGCGAGGTAATTGAGAAGCATTACCGCTGACATCAAAAGCGCCATGGGGTTGGCGATCCCCTTGCCCGCAATGTCGGGAGCCGACCCGTGCACGGCCTCGAAAACAGCATGCTCGTCCCCAATATTGGCTCCAGGCACCACACCGAGGCCCCCCACCAACCCCGCGCAAAGATCGCTGACAACGTCACCGTAGAGATTCTGAAGAAGCAGGACCTTGAACTGGGACGGGTCTTGAACGATACGCATGCAGCCCGCGTCGATGATGACCTCCTCGAATTCTATGTCCGGGTAGTCCTGCTCATGGATCCGCCGGCTCGAGCGCACGAAGAGGCCATCGGTGAGCTTCATGATGTTGGCCTTGTGAAAAACCGTTACCTTTCCCAGGCCGGTCTTGCGCGCGTAGTCGAACGCCCAGCGCGCTATGCGGACGGAGCCCTTTTCAGTAGCAACCTTGAGGCTGGTTACCACGCCGGCAGTGATCTCGTTCTCGATCCCGCTGTAAAGCCCTTCGGTATTCTCCCGGACGACGACCAGGTCGACATCGCTGTATCGAGCCTCGACCCCCAGCAGGTTGCGTACGGGACGCACTGCCGCGTAGAGATCGAGACTCTTCCGCAGCTGGACGTTGACGGAAGAGAATCCTTCACCAACCGGAGTGGTACAGGGCCCCTTCAGCGCAACACCCTGGTCGCGAATGGCTTGAATTGTCTCCTCCGGAAGGACGTCCTTGCCTGCCGCAAGGGCGGCGAGCCCGGCCACGTGCTCCTGCCAGCGGATACCCACCCCTGTGGCGTCGACAACACGCAAGACAGCTCGCGTGACCTCCGGTCCGATGCCATCGCCCGGAATGAGAACGACGGTGTGCCTGACGTCGGAGGATTCTTGTGTATTCACGAATTTACCGGCGCCGGAAAGAAGCGGCCCCTCAGCAGTCAGCAGCCCCAAGACGGCCGGAGATCACGGCCAGGAATTCAGCTCCACCGACAGGAAGGAGAGCTTCCTGACGGAATTTCGGGCCTTCTCAGCAATTAGCTGATCGACGGCTGCCGACTGCTGAAGAGCAGGTCGGAGAGACGATCAGATCTCGTCCTTGAAGGATTTCCCGGGCTTGAAGGCCACCGATTTCGACGCCTTGATGCGGATCGTTTCCCCCGTCTGGGGGTTTCTTCCCTCACGGGCCTTACGCTGGCGGATCGTGAAGGTGCCGAAACCGATAAGTTGGACGACCTTGTCCTTCTTGACGCCTGTCTTGATCCCTTCGATGACCGTGTTGACGGACCGTTCGGCCGCCGCCTTCGACAGTTCGAGCTCCTCGGCGACTGTTTCGATAAGGTCTGCCTTGTTCATTGTCACTCCTTCTCTGGAAAAGTTCCGACCGGAAACCCATCCGCCACCAGCTCCCTCGCGAGACGCTATTGCGGCGGATACTCCTCTTTTTCTCTAGAGCCCCGTATCCTGAGCCCCACGGGACTTTGACAGCCAACACACTCCTTTCTCGGCTGGTATACTTTCAACAGCCAAGAAGGGCGCTTCCTGACGCCTCTTCCCTCGACTGTGTTTGGACTCTGTTTGCGCTCCCGCTCGAGCGGGAGTATAGTCTTCTACAACCTGTTGTCAATTGTGAAATTAGAGAAATTCTCCCCGGATCCTGGGCAACAACGCTCCTCTATTTATGCCAGAAAACCGACCTCAAACCGCTGAGAATCTTCTGCGGAACCTCCCGCAGGTCGAAAAGCTCCTGCGGCTACCAGCCGTTGAAGAGATCTCGGCGAAAGGGTCACGTGTGGAGGTAGCCGACGCCCTCCGCTCCCTTCTGGAAGAGACCCGGCAGGACCTGCTACTCGGAAAAGTTGCCCCCCGGGACCTCAGCGAGCGCGTCTCGGAGGAAGGCGTCGTCAGAGAGCTGAAACGGACCCTCGAGGCTCGACGTCTCGCCGCGTACCGGCGGGTGGTGAACTCGACCGGCGTGATTCTCCACACCGGCCTGGGACGCGCCGTCCTGTCGGAGTCGGCTGTGGAGGCGGTTGCGAAAGTCCTCTCGGGATACTCGCTGGTCGAGGTGGATCTGGAGAGCGGCGAGCGCAATCAGCGAGAGGAGGCGCTCACGGCGCTTCTCGGCAAGCTGACCGGAGCCGAAAGCGCGACCGTGGTCAACAACAACGCGGCGGCTACTTTACTCATTCTCGCAGGTGTTGCCCGCGGCAAGGAAGTCATCGTCTCGCGAGGCCAGCTCGTCGAAATCGGCGGGTCGTTTCGCATCCCGGACGTCTTGAAGGAGAGCGGCGCTCGTCTGGTCGAGGTGGGAACCACGAATCGGACCTACGTGGAGGACTACCGGCGAGCCGTCGGCCCAGAGACCGGTCTCCTCCTTCAGGTACACACCTCGAACTACGAGATCGCCGGTTTCGTGCACCACACTCCCCTCGAGGAGCTTGTCGCCCTGGGAAAGGAGCGGGGTCTCCCGGTCGTTTCCGACCTCGGCTCCGGGTGCTTCGTCGATCTCAGCCCCTACGGCTTCAAGCCCGAACCGCTTGCGTCGGCGAGCGTGCAAGCGGGCGCGGACTTCGTCTGCTTCAGCGGGGACAAGCTCCTCGGTGGACCGCAGTCCGGAATCATCCTGGGAACGAAGGACGGGATCGGCAAACTCCGAGCCCACCCGCTGTTCCGGGCGCTACGCGTCGACAAGACGACGCTCGTGCTGCTGGAGGCAACCCTCAAAGCCTATCAGTATCCGGACAAGCTGACGGAGATCCTGCCGACCCTGCGTGCCATCATGGAGCCCGCTGAATCGGTGCGCCAGCGTGCCCTCGCCTGTAGCAAAATCGTGCGCCGAGACGCACCCGGACTCGAGGTCGGGGTCGTTCCTTCCTCGGCCCAGGCCGGGAGCGGCGCCTTGCCGGCACAGGAAATTCCCAGCTTCGCAATGACGGTTCAGCACGCCACGCTCTCACCCGATGAGCTCGCTAGAGAGCTACGGCTAGCCGCTCCTCCCATCTTCGCCCGTATCCACGAGGGGCGAGTGCTGCTCGATTTTCGCACCGTCCTCGCGGGAGAAGATCTACAAATCGCCGCTGCGCTGGCTAGACTATAGCAGCCCATAGTTCGCTGACGTTTACTGCGAGCCCGTGCCCCTGCCCGAGCCCGATTTTCCTTTTCCCAAGCTGAACGGTGGATTATCCCCCGATCGAGTACATCGGCCTGGGCGGCTGCACGAAATGCGCAGTGTTGATCTCGTGCCCTTCCCACTTCTCGCGCACGTTCTTGCGGATGAGCTTGACCACATCCTCGTCGCTACCTCCACCACGCAGGATTGCCTTCACGTCGAGCTCCTCGAGGGCAAAAAGACAGTTGCGCAGCTTCCCATCGGATGTCAGTCGGATACGGTTGCAGCTACGACAGAAAGGCTGGCTCACCGACCCGATGATGCCGATCCGGCCGAGCCCGTCCTCAAAGACAAACTCGCTGGCCGGCGCTCGCGGGTCCTGGTCCGGCACCGGGACAAGGGGTGAGATCTCGCGGGAAAGCATGTTGATGATATCGGCCGCACGGAGGACCTTCTCCTGCTGCCACTTGCCGTCGGCGTCGAGCGGCATGAACTCGATGAAACGTACCTCGACTCCGTGCTCGCGACCGAAGCGAGCGAGAGGGACGATGTCCTCCTCCGTCAGGCCGCGCACGGCAACGGCGTTGATCTTTATGGGCTCATATCCCAGGCTCTTGCATCGGAAGATGCCATCGAGCACCTTCTGGAGGCCGTCCCGGCGGACGATCTGCCGGAAGCGGCGAGGATCGAGGGTGTCAACGTGGATGTTGATTCGACGTAGCCCCGCGTCGAAAAGCGGACCGGCAGCATCGGAAAGCAAGAGTCCGTTGGTCGTCAGCGCCAGATCGGTGATCCCGGGAACGGCAGCCAGCTTGCGCACGAGGAGCGGCAAATCACGACGCAGGAGCGGTTCCCCACCGGTCAGCCGGATCTTCCCGATACCCAGCCGCGCCGCCACCCGCACGAACCGCTCGATCTCCTCGTACGTGAGAATCTCGTCCCTCTGCATGAAGTCCGGATTCTCCTCCGGCATGCAGTAAAAGCAGCGAATATTGCACCGGTCCGTGACACTGATCCGCAGGTTGTCGTGCAGACGGCCGAAGGTGTCGATGAGTGGATCAGGCGTCGTCATCTAAGTGCCCGTTCCCGTGAAAATCCGTGCCCGAGCACGATCGATTGAGATGATGATACGTCACCGTACTTCCGAAATCGTGTACTAAGGCAAATCCGACTTCCCCATCAAGTATACATCAACACCCCGCGCGGCTTGCCTTCCTTCGGCGATCGCCCAGACGATCAGAGACTGCCCGCGTCTCATGTCGCCCGCGGTAAAGACGCCGGGAACGCTCGTCATCTTGTGCTCGTCGGCCCAGACATTGCCGCGGTCGGTGAGCTTGAGACCGAGCTGCTCGATGGGACCTGGCTTCTCCGGCCCCAGGAATCCGAGAGCCAGGAGAACCAGCTCGCAGGGGACGGCAAACTCGCTGCCGGGGACTTCCTTCATCGCGAACTTGCCGTTATCTCCTGTCCACTCCACACGGGTCGCCAGAAGCTTCTCGACACGTCCGTTGCGTCCGCTAAAGCCCTTCGTCGAGATAGAGTAGTCGCGGATGCCACCTTCCTCGTGCGCCCCGGAGGTGCGCATGATACGAGCCCACTCGGGCCAGGGGTTTCCTGAGCCGCGCTCGTCGGGCGGCCGCGGCAGGATCTCGAACTGATGCACGGAGCGACCGCGCTGCCGATGGACGGTTCCGAGACAGTCGGCGCCCGTATCGCCACCGCCGAGAATGATGACGCGCTTGTCCTTGGCCGTAATGAACTGATCGTCCGCAACCGTATCCCCTTCGCAACGGCGGTTCTGCAGCGGCAAGTACTCCATAGCGAGGTGGATGCCTTCCAGCTCGCGTCCCGGAACGGGGAGGTCCCGTCCGTGGGTGGCGCCGCAGCAAAGAACCAGAGCGTCGTACTCCTGTCTCAGGTCGTCCATCGAGACGTTGACACCTATGCTCGCGTTCGCGACGAAACGGATCCCCTCCTCCTGGAGGATCCCGAGCCGCCTGTCCAGAAGGCGCTTCTCCATCTTGAACTCGGGGATGCCATAACGTAAGAGCCCGCCGATGCGGTCATCGCGCTCGTACACCGTGCACAAGTGCCCCGCCTTGTTGAGCTGTGCGGCGCACGCGAGGCCAGCCGGACCCGAACCGACGATGCCCACCTTCTTCCCGGTGCGCTTCTCCGGCGGCTCGGGCGTCACCCAGCCCTGCTCGAATGCGTGGTCGATGATCGAGTTCTCGATCTGCTTGATCGTGACAGCAGGCTCGTTGATCCCCAGCACGCACGAGTTCTCACACGGCGCGGGGCAGAGCCTACCGGTGAACTCGGGAAAGTTGTTGGTGTGGTGCAACCGTTCGATGGCTTCCTGCCAGCGGTCGTTATAGACAAGGTCGTTCCAGTCCGGGATCAAGTTTCCCAGGGGGCAACCTTGGTGACAAAACGGCACCCCACAGTCCATGCAGCGGGCACCTTGCCGCTGCACATTTTCAGCGGGAAAGGGAAGATAGATCTCACGCCAATCCTTGAGGCGCTCAACCACCGAGCGCCTGCTGGCGAGTTCTTTTTGTATCTCGAGGAACGCCGTTTTCTTATTCATGACTAACTACCTCCGATTCGCGCGACGTCACTAGCATTTTCCTTGAAAGCGGCCATGATCGCTTCGTCGCCGCTCATCCCCTTCCGCTTGACGCGCTCGAGTGTTTCAAGGACCCTCTTGTAGTCCTTGGGCATCACCTTGACGAACTTCGCTACCACCTGATCCCACAAAGCGAGTATCTGCCAGGCTCGCTGGCTCTTCGTGTACTCGGCGTGCCGACGGACCATGGACCGCACTTCTTCGATCTCGCTTTCATCCACGAGGCTCTCGAGCTGCACCATCTGGGTGTTGCAGTGGTCGGAAAAATCGCCCTTCCCGTCGAAGATGTATGCGATGCCGCCCGACATCCCGGCGGCGAAGTTACGGCCCGTCGGCCCCAGGACGATGACCCGCCCCCCAGTCATGTACTCGCAGCCGTGGTCCCCCACGGCCTCGATCACCGCATGGACGCCACTGTTGCGGACACAGAAGCGTTCGCCGGCCATACCGCGGATGTAGGCCTCTCCGCCGCTGGCTCCGTAGAACGCGACGTTGCCGACGATGATGTTCTCTTCGGGAACGAAGGTCGCGTTTTCCGGAGGGTACACAATGATCTTGCCGCCAGAGAGCCCTTTGCCGATGTAGTCATTCGAGTCGCCTTCCAGGGTCAGGGTCATTCCCCGCGGTATGAAAGCCCCGAAGCTCAAACCTGCGGAACCACGAAAATGAAGGCGGACGGTGTCTTCAGGGAGACCTTCAGGACCGTGACGCCGGGTGATCTCGCTCCCCACCATCGTTCCCACGACCCGATTGGTATTCTGGATGGGAAGCTCCGCGTTCACTTTCTCGCCCCGCTCGATCGCCGGCTTACACAGGTCAAGCAGCACTCTCCTGTCGAGAGAGTGCCGAAGCCCGTGGTCCTGTGACATGTGGCAATAGCGACCCACGTCATCCGAGACCTCGGGCTGGTAAAGAATATGGGAATAGTCGAGCCCCCGAGCTTTCCAGTGGTCCACTGCCTTGCTCACTTTCAGCTTGTCCGCCCGCCCGACCATCTCATTCATGGTGCGGAACCCGAGACGGGCCATGAGTTCCCGGACTTCCTGAGCCACGAAGTTCATGAAGTTGACCACGTGCGCAGGATCGCCCGTGAACTTCTTTCGTAGCCGCGGGTCCTGCGTGGCGACGCCGACCGGACAGGTGTTGAGGTGGCAAACTCGCATCATGATGCAGCCGAGTGCGACGAGAGGTGCCGTGGCAAAGCCAAACTCCTCGGCACCGAGGAGTGCTCCGATCACGACGTCGCGCCCCGTTTTCAGCTGCCCGTCCACCTCGATGACGATACGGCTGCGCAGGTTGTTGAGAAGAAGAGTCTGGTGTGTTTCCGCAAGGCCCAGCTCCCACGGCGTACCGGCGTGCTTGACACTCGTGAGCGGCGACGCCCCGGTGCCGCCGTCAAAGCCGCTGATGAGGACCACGTCAGCGTGGGCCTTCGCGACTCCGGCCGCCACGGTCCCCACGCCGACCTCAGAGACCAGTTTGACGCTGATACGCGCCTTGTCGTTGGCGTTCTTGAGGTCGTGAATGAGCTGCGACAGGTCCTCGATCGAGTAAATGTCGTGGTGCGGCGGCGGCGAAATCAGCCCCACGCCGGGGGTAGAGTTGCGGACCTTGGCGATCCAGGGGTACACCTTATGACCCGGAAGCTGCCCGCCCTCTCCCGGCTTTGCCCCCTGGGCAATCTTGATCTGTAGTTCCTGGGCGTTCACCAGGTACTGGCTCGTCACCCCAAAGCGGCCGGATGCTACCTGCTTGATGGCGCTCGAGCGAGAATCGCCGTTGGGGTCGCGCTCGTAGCGGGCCGGATCTTCACCGCCCTCACCGGTATTGCTTTTACCGCCGAGGCGGTTCATGGCGATCGCCAGGGACTCGTGCGCCTCGCTGCTGATCGAGCCGTAGGACATCGCTCCGGTCTTGAAGCGCTGGACAATCGTCTCTACCGACTCCACGTCATCGAGAGGAATGGGATTCTCGGCAAACTCGAGCTCGCAGAGGCCGCGAAGGGTAGCGCGCAGCTGCGACTGGTCATCGACAAGAACGGAGTATTTTTTGAAGACCTCGTAGTTGTTTGTACGGCACGCATACTGCAACTTGTGAACGGTCTCTGGGTTGAAAAGATGGTACTCCCCATCCCGCCTCCACTGGTAGTTCCCTCCGACGTCGAGCATCTTGCCGTTGACCTGTCGATCGGGAAACGCCCGCTCGTGCCGGACCTGGATCTCCCGGGCAACCTGGTCGAGACCGATTCCTTCGACCCGCGAGGCGGTCCACGTGAAGTACTTGTCGACCACCCCCCGGTTCAAGCCGATGGCCTCGAAGATCTGAGCCCCACGATAGCTCTGGATGGTCGAGATGCCCATCTTGGAGATTACCTTGACGATCCCCTTGACCACCGCCTTGACGTAGTTCTCAACCGTTTTAGCGTACGGCTCGGTGATCATCTTCTGCTGAATCATGCTCGCAAGCGACTCGAAGGCAAGGTAAGGGTTGACGGCCGTGACGCCATAACCAATGCACAGGGCAAAGTGATGCACCTCGCGCGGCTCTGCCGATTCGAGCATGATCCCCACCTGGGTGCGCGTGCCCTCACGAATCAGGTGATGGTGGAGGCCCGAGACAGCAAGCAGCGCGGGAATGGCCGCAAGCTTCTGGTTGATGCCACGGTCCGAGAGAATCAGGATGTTGACGCCCTCGGCGATCGCTTGGCTCGCCTCACTCGAGAGGTGGTCCATGGCTCGTTCCAGCCCAGCGCCACCCTGCGCCGCCTCAAAAAGGATCGGTAGCGTTTTGACCTTGAACCCGGGCCGGTTCAGATGTCGTATCTTTTCGAGCTCCTCGTTCTTCAACACGGGACGCTTGAGCTTGACGTGCCGACAGCTCCCCGGCTCGGGCTTCAAGAGGTTTCCTTCCGGGCCGAGAGTGACTTCCGTCGACATGATGATCTCTTCGCGGATGGCGTCGACGGGCGGATTGGTAACCTGAGCAAACAGCTGCTTGAAGTAATTGTAAAGAAGCTGCGGCTTCTCGGAGAGCACGGCGAGTGGCGTGTCGGTTCCCATGGAGCCGAGGGCTTCAACACCGGAATTGGCCATCGGCTGCATGAGAAAGCGGAGGTCCTCGATGGTATAGCCGAAGGCCTGCTGGCGGAGAAGCACCGTCGTGTGATCCACTGCGGAAACGTCCGGCGGATCGGGCAAGTCTTCGAGCGGTACGAGGTGCTCCTGGAGCCAGCGGCGGTAGGGTTCCGCCGTCGCGATCTCGTGCTTGAGCTCGTCGTCGGCCACCACGCGGCCCTCCTCCATATCGACGAGGAACATGCGACCGGGCTGCAAGCGTCCCTTCTTCAGCACGCGTTCCGGCGGGACGTCCAGCACCCCGACCTCCGACGCCATGATGACGACATCGTCCTTCGTTATGTAGTACCGGGAAGGACGAAGACCGTTGCGGTCGAGCACGGCACCTATCCGCGTGCCGTCGGTGAAGGCAATCGACGCGGGGCCATCCCAGGGCTCCATGAGGCAGCCGTGGTATTCGTAAAAAGCTTTCTTCTGGTCGCTCATGCTTTCGTGGTTGGACCACGGTTCCGGAATCATCATCATCACGGCGTGCGGCAACGAGCGGCCGGTGAGAACGAGCATCTCGAGCGCGTTATCGAACATGGCTGAATCGCTGCCATCGGCGTCGATGACAGGACGGATCTTCTCGATGTCTTCGCCAAACAACTCCGACTCGAACATCATCTGCCGGGCATGCATCCAATTGATGTTGCCGCGCAGCGTGTTGATCTCGCCGTTGTGACAGACGTAGCGATACGGGTGCGCCCGCGACCAGCTCGGGAACGTGTTCGTGCTGAAGCGTGAGTGCACCAGGGCGAGAGCGGTCTCGACAGCGGGATCGGCCAGATCCGGATAGTAGATCGGGAGCTGGTCCGAGATGAGCATGCCCTTGTAAAGGATGGTCTTCGAGGAGAAGCTGGGCACATAAAACTCGTCACGCCCGGGAATTTTCGACGCCTTGATCGTGTGCTCGAAGGACTGGCGGATCACGTAGAGCTTGCGCTCGAACGCCAAATCGTCGTCGAGCTTTGCGTTCCTACCCACGAACACCTGTCTCATGAACGGTTCACTGGTCTTGGCCGAGTCCCCTATGGGCGAGTTGTCCGTAGGCACGGTCCGCCAACCGAGAACGCGTTGGCCCTCTCGCGCAATGACCTCCTCGATAATCCGCTCCATGGCTTTCCGGGCCTTGGTCTCGCGGGGCAAAAACAATTGCCCCACCGCAAACTCCCCGGGCCCCGGCAACGAAGTACCCAGCTTGGCCGCTTCCTGCTGGAAAAAGGCGTGCGGCGTCTGCAACAGGATTCCGGCGCCGTCTCCCGTGTTCGGCTCGCACCCACAAGCCCCGCGGTGCACGAGGTTCAGCAAGATCTGCAGCGCATCTTTGACGATGGCGTTCGATCTGCGACCCTTCATATCGACGATGAAACCCACCCCGCACGCATCGTGCTCAAAGGAAGGATCGTAGAGTCCCTGTTTCGGGGGATATCCTGCTCGACTCATGGTTCTTTCCTTAGTGCCCGATTTCAGAAACCGAACACTTAACGCGTACCCTTTGCTGTCCGCCGACGTCGGCGGGTCACATGCAAACCTTCCTTTGCGCTCTCCTCGGCTGTCTCCGGGGCGACCCCGTTGGCCTGGCGCAAAAGATTCATGAAACCGGTAACTGCCGTATTCAGCCGCTTGCGGCGGTGAATGATGCTGAGAGGCCGAACGAAGCGCGTACCCTGAAAGCGGGTGGCGACGAGCGCCCCGCGTTCGACTTCCCGCCTGAGCGTGGGCGCGGGAAGGATGGAGACACCGGCACCGTCCTCAACCGCCTGCTTGATGGTCGCGATGTTGTCGAACTCGGCAACCACATCCACATTGACCTTGTGGCGCCTGAGGAAACGATCCACCGCACGGCGGACGGCCAGCCCGCGCTCGAACCCGACGAGCGGCTCACCCCTCAGATCGGCCGGCTTGATGGATCTGCTCCGCGCTAGCCGATGTCCAGGCAGGCAGGTAAAGACCATGGGTTCATCCCGCCACGGCGTGGTGACCAGCTCCTGGCCATTCTGCGCAAACGAGATCAAGCCCATGTCGGCCTGGTCCTCGAGCACGCTCTGGTACACCTGGTCCGGGTGCATGTACTCGAGCTCCACGTCGGCACCGGGCACAGTGGCCTGGAACTTCCCGACGTACTGCCCCATGTCCTGAAGGCCCACCGAGTAGATCGCCGCGGCCCGTACTATGTATCCCAGGTCGGCCTGCCTCTTTCGCACAGCCTCCTCGAGCTCCAGATAACGGCTCACTATGTCCTGGCTGCTCTCGAAGAAGAACTTGCCCTGGGGAGTCAACACCCACGGACGCTTGGAGCGATCAATGAGCTGGACCCCCATTCTCTTTTCGAGCTGTAGCACCGCCTGACTGGCGGCTGATTGACTGACGCCATTAGCCAATGCGCCGCGCGAAAAACTGTGGTAGCGCACCACATCGCAAAAAATCTTGAGACCCTCGAGATGCATGCCCCTGATAATAACAAAAGTATTTTTAATAGCAAAAGTCTTTTGCATTAGAAATACTTATACAGCTGGCCCCTTCAGGCGAACTGGTCAGGGTTCTCTACCCCTGCTACACTCTAAGCCTTACTCGAAGCCTTCAAGCGGGAGTGAAAAGGCACCTGGTGGGCCTCCGGGACTTCAAATCCTTGGTGCCGTGCGAACATCACGGTAGGTGGGTTCGATTCCCATGCACTCCCGCCATTTTTTCTTCAGGCGTCCTCGTCGTGGGCTAGATGCAGAGCGACGGCTGTTGACACGTGTAGGGAAGTG
>Ga0315336_1001348_pt1 | contig 49091 bp, 43 predicted proteins | sample ASW5metaG_FD_204512 | JGI IMG/M metagenome (GOLD analysis project Ga0315336, IMG submission 204512) | Ammonia-oxidizing marine archaeal communities from Monterey Bay, California, United States - ASW #5 | ecosystem: Environmental > Aquatic > Marine > Intertidal zone | place: USA: California...
GCGGAAGCGGCACCGGCGGCGCCGAGGGAGACGACCGCCGCGGCGGCCAGGGTGATGATTGTCTTACGCATTGTCTTGGTCCTTTCGGTTCAAATTGTGATGGGCCGGCGTCCGGCCCGTTCAGTTGATGGTGGAGTTTTAAAGGATCGCGCTTGAACCGAATCTGAGCGGATCGTTCATGTGGCATTCACTCAAACGGGACCGGACCGCGCCACATCGATCGGGGACTTGCTGGGGCGCCGCGGCCTCGTAGACTGGGGCCATGAAACTGGGTCTCGATCGTCTGCTGAAAGAACCAGGCTTGCGCGAACCGCTGCAGGGGCGGCGGTCCGCGGATACGTCATGGCGTTCCAGGAAATCTTCAATCAGGACGACAAGGTCGTCTTCTCATGCGAGGTGACCTGGATGCTGACGACACGGTCCTGATCGCCCACGTGTCTTCTTTCAGCCAACCCACTGACATTCGCTCCGGGTTGGGAAGAGGCGGTCCCAACCCCGCTGCTGTCTACCGCGCGCGCAAACGAAAAGGCGGCGGCCAATTGGCCACCGCCTAGTTCGTTCGGTTCATGGTCGGTCAGCTTAGTAGCTGATGACCCGACGATGGGTGCACAGACGATAGTAGCGATACTTCGCACCCGGCAGACCCAGCACGAACGCCTTATAGTAGAGGCGCTTGCAGACGCGGGCCTTGTAGCCCCAGTTGGAGCCGTAACCGCGGCACAGGCGACGGAACTGGAACTTCGCCCGCGGGTGGCCCAGCACGAAGCCCTTGTAGTAGAGCCGCTTGCAGAGCTGGCGATACCCGCCACCACCATACGTGCGGCAGATGCGGAAGTACTTCGCCTTGGCCCAGGCCGAGCCGTGGATGAAGGCCAGCCTGTAAAGGCGCTTGCAGCGCAGGCGATGGCGGTAGCCGTAGCCGAAGCTGACCTTCTGGATGCCGGCGCCATTCTGGGCGCTGAAGTCGAGGCCGCTATTCGGAGCGGCGGAAGCGGCACCGGCGGCGCCGAGGGAGACGACCGCCGCGGCGGCCAGGGTGATGATTGTCTTACGCATTGTCTTGGTCCTTTCGGTTCAAATTGTGATGGGCCGGTGGTGGCCCGTTCAAGTCATGGCGCGTTTGTAAGGGATCGCGCTTGAACCGAATCTGAGTGGATCGTTCATATCAGGTTCACGAGGATCGGATCGGATCGGGCTCCGCCTATAGAGCCGGGCCTATCGGGGCTTCGCGTGCGCGCCGCGGCCTCGTAGACTGGAGCCATGAAACTGGGTCTCGATCGTTTCCTGAAAGAACCAGGCTTGCGCGAACCGCTTGAGGGGCGGCGGGTTGCGGTGCTCGGGCATCCCGCTTCGTTGACCGGGGCGGGGGTCCACGCGCTCGATGCGCTGGCGGGCTGCGGCGATATCGAGCTCGCCGCGGCCTTCGGTCCGCAGCACGGCATGCGGGGCGACAAGCAGGACAACATGATCGAAACGGAGGACTACAGAGACCCGGTGCACGGCATCCCGGTCTTCAGCCTCTATGGCGAAGTCCGCTATCCCAGCGACGAGATGATGGCGTCCTTCGATACGCTGGTCGTCGACCTGCAGGATATCGGCACCCGCATCTACACTTACGTGACCACGCTCTGCTATCTGCTCGACGCCTGCGCCAAGGCGGGCAAGAGCCTCACGGTGCTCGATCGCCCCAACCCCGCCGGCCGGCCCATCGAGGGCACGATCCTGGAGCCGGGCTGGGAGAGCTTTGTCGGCGCAGGCCCCATGATGATGCGCCACGGGATGACCCTGGGCGAGCTCGCCAAATGGTACGTCGCGCTAAAAAAGCTGGACGTTGAGCTCGTCGTCGTGCCGATGGAAGGCTACGACCCGGCCGCAGCGCCCGGCTACGGCTGGCCGCTCGGCGAGCTGGCCTGGATCAATCCGAGCCCCAACGCCTCCAGCCTCAACATGGCCCGCGCCTTTCCCGGGACCGTGCTGTTTGAAGGAACGACGCTGTCGGAGGGCCGTGGCACGACGACGGCGCTGGAAGTGATCGGCGCGCCCGATATCGATTTTCAGCGCGTGCTCAAGCGCATGATCGATATGCAGGAGGGCTGGCTCGCCGGTTGCTTTGTTCGGCCGTGCTTCTTCGAGCCGACCTTTCACAAGCACGCCGTAAAGATGTGCTCCGGCCTGCAGATCCATACCGACGGCGCGGCGTACGACCACGAGCGGTTTCGGCCCTACCGTCTGGCGGCGCTCCTGCTGAAAGCCGTGCGGGTCGAATATCCGGATTATGAGATCTGGCGGGATTTTGCCTACGAGTACGAGACCGAGCGTCTGGCTATCGATCTCTTGAGCGGCGGCACATTCCTACGCGAATGGGTCGACGATCCGGCGGCGGAGCCGGGCGATTTCGATGCGCGGTTGGGGAGGGACGAAAAGGATTGGGCTGCGAAGCGGGCGCCGTTCTTGCTCTACTGACCGCCATTCGGGAGGTCCTACGGCGCAACGCCGATTCTTGTAACTAGCCGGTGACACCATGCGTCACTACTTGCGGCGCTCGAGTTAATCGGCCGCAAAACCACTGCGAAAGTCCCTCCAAAAGTAACTTTCCTTGTGCCGATCTGGTGAGTTGGTCGGCAGTGCCAAAAGCGCCTGGGCCCAAGCAATGAAGTCCGGCAACACTCGACTTTCCATACACTCTCGCGCCTCGCCGCCTTCTACCGATGAGACAGCTCCGGTACGAATATAGAATCTGTCATGGTCGACACGCTTGTTGCACGGCCAGAAATACGCCTCAAAGTATCTGTGATTTGGGCCGATCATCAGTTCAATTTTCGTAGCGTTCCCTGCCTCAATCAGCGCCGCATTCAGCGCGGATGACTTCAGCGGGTAGCTCATGCCCTTGGGCAGTCTTTCTTTTCGAATTTGCATCACGAAGCGTTACCGCCCAGAAAGCTTGGTTGGCGATTGCCGGTTAACATTATTGCTGGACCACTACATCCCGATTATGTGTGCATACAGACGAAGATAGCTAAAATTGTTTAAACGCATTCTTAACAAGTAAGATTAGTATTTCTATTTATACAAGATTTTGATTCGCGCAAATTCAGCCGACGTTTGGCGCGTGTCGTCATGGGACTGCGGCAAGCATTTTTCCCTGCGTGTCGGATGAGCGGGCGTTCAATTGATCCGAACTCATTGAACCGGCGGCTGGCAACAGCTGAGAAAACCCGTCGGCGTGGCCTAAAGGCCGAATGTCCCGACATGGCGCACGACGACGGTTCCCAGCAAAACGACAATTGCGAGTTGCACTGAAATGGTCAGCGCGCAAGTCGTCAGGTTTTCGAACTTGGGGCCGCGTTGCTGGGTTTTACGTACTGTGGTCATTGCTGTCATCGCCTTCACTCCTGGTTTGGTTTGTTTTCGTGTCGCCCGGTAGGTCACCTCCGAACGACCAAGTAAGCCCGAACATTAGCGACGGCCAGACAGGCCGGCAGTGACGTTGGTCACGCCATCCGTCGAATTTCTTGCACCGGCGCATTGTTTCGGAAAAGCAGGAATTGTGGACCATGCACCACCGATGATTGCCAATTTTTCGCGTCTGGCATAGGCTCGCCTCAGAGCAAACACAAAATATGGGGGTGAAATGTTCGAAAAGATGGCGAAATTGCGCCAGGACCAGCCGTCGGCCTTTTGGTCATTGGTGGTTCTGGCAGCGGTCGTGATCGTCGGCGGCTTTTGGAGCAACTCGGCGATCAGCGGCGCCAATGCCAAGCGCATGGCGGCCGAACAGGCCAAACAAACCACTGAAGGCACCTTGGCGACCACCAAGGCGGCATTGCAAAAGGCCTCTGCTGCCAAGCAAGCGGCCGAGACGGCGCTGCGCAAGAGCGAGGCGCAGTTGAGTGCGGCCCGGGCCGCCAGTGCCAAGGCGGAAGCGGCTCGCGCCAAAGCTGAAACAGGTCGCGCCCAAGCGGCAGCGGCGGCGCAAAAGGCCGAAGCCGAGAAGAGCGCAGCCAAGGCAGCCCAAGGCTCAGCCACAATGGCCGCGGAAAAGGCCGAGGCGGCCCGTGCCAAAGCTGAGGCTGCAAAGCGCGCCATCGAAGAGGTCAGCGCCAAAGCCGTAAATCAGCGCAAGGCGGCCGAGGAAGCCATCGCAAAGAGCGTGGCTGAGAAACGCGTGGCGATCCAGGCCCGGACGAAGGCCGAGACCGAGATGAAGACCATCCAGGCCGCGCTGCAGAAGGCCGTCGCGGAAAAGCGTACGATGGCGCAGACGCTGCAGAAGGTCGTCGCCGAGAAACGCAAAGTCGAGGGTGCGCTGCGCAAGGCCAGCGCTGCGCGCAAGGCTATCCCGGCGGCAGCAGCGCCCAAGGCCGAGTAGCCGGCCGACTGTCGCCATCTTTATGCGACCGTGGTGCGGGATGCCGCGCCACGGTCCGCCTTCCTTGTTTGCTCCCCCTGCCACTGCTGATCGGCATTCGCTGGTCTCGCCCGACATGATACGCTTGCCTCCCTATCGCTGATATCAGGGGAGGACAGGCGACATGGCTACCAAGACCGCGGTCCCCAACCCGGCCGCGCCCGATTACGGCGCGATCTTCAACTGGGGCCTCAAGATTACCGACTACAAGGAGCTCTTCCTGCTGGCCGGGCATGGGGCACATGATGCAACCGGCGCGATCCAGCATCCCGACGATGCCGTCGCCCAGACCAAACACATCCTCGATCACATGCCCGCCTATCTGGAGAGTGCCGGGTACACCAAGAACGACATCATCCGGCTGGAATTCACCATGACCAAAGCGGTGCCGCCGGAAGCCTATGACGAGATATTCGGGCTGTTTGCGGGGTTCTTCGGCGATGTCGACGTGAAACCCGCGGCCGGCACCTTGCGGGTGATCGAGGCATTGGCGATCCCCGGCATGCTGGTCGAGTACGAATTCTGGTGCGCCAAGTAGGCGGAGCGTCAACGAACGGACGCGCGTCATCCATCCTTCGAGGCTCGCCATTGCTCGCACCTCAGGATGAGCTCTCGTAGCCGGATAAGGCGCGGTGAAGGCTCACCCTGAGGTGCTCGGGATTCAAGCCCGAACCCCGAAGGGCGAGCCGGCACCCGGCAGCAAATCGTGCGAAACCACCAGGGAATTCCAGGATGCACGACAACACCAGACGCGCGCTTGAGCGGGCGCGATCCCATGCCGGGGCTTTCTTGTCAGGCCTTGGGGAACGGCGGGTCGGGCCCGCGGCCGACTACGCCGATATCGCAGCGGCGCTCGATGAACCTCTGCCGGAGGCGGGCACCGACCCGGCCAAGGTCATCGACGATCTGGCGGCGGCCGCAGAACCCGGCCTCGTTGCCTCACCGGGACCGCGCTATTTCGGTTTCGTAACCGGAGGCAGCCTGCCGGCGGCGTTGGCCGCGAATTGGCTGCTCGACGCCTGGGACCAGAACGCGGCACTCAACATCATGTCGCCCGGTATGGCAGCGCTCGAGGCGGTCGCCGCGCGCTGGTTCAAGGAAGCCGTCGGGCTTCCTGCGAAAGCCACAGTCGGCTTCACCACCGGCTGCACCGTGGCCAACGCAACGGGTCTGGCCGCCGGGCGGCATGCCCTCCTCGCCCGTGCTGGCTGGGACGTTGAGGCGGACGGGCTCTTCGGCGCGCCGGAATTCGACGTGGTGGTCGGCGGCGAAGCGCACAGCTCGATCTTCGGCGCGCTGCAACTGATCGGTCTCGGCCGCGAACGCGTGGTGCGCGTGCCGGTCGACGCGCAAGGACGCATGGAGGCCGGAGCGCTTGACGCAACGCTCAAGGAGCGCGGCCGTCCGGCGTTGGTCTGCGCCCAGCTCGGCAACGTCAACAGCGGCGCCTGCGATCCACTGGAGCCGATCGTGGAAGCCTGCGAGACGGCCGGCGCCTGGCTGCATGTCGACAGTGCATTCGGTCTCTGGGCCGCGGCCTCTCCCGACCTGAAGCATCTGACTGCCGGTGTCGAGCGCGCCGACAGCTGGGCTACCGACGCCCATAAATGGCTGAACGTCCCGTATGACGGCGGTATCGTCGCGGTGGCCGACGAGGCGGCGCACCGCGCCACCATGACCCAGAGTGGCGCCTATCTGATCGCGGGAGTTGGGCTGCCCGACGGCATGGACGGCGTGCCCGAAGCCTCACGGCGGGCGCGCGGCGTGGCGGTTTACGCGGCCTTGCGTTCACTCGGGCGCACCGGGTTGGCGACACTGATCGAAGACAACTGTGCCCGCGCCCGACAGTTTGCCCAACGCATGGCCGCCGAAGCGGGCGTGCAAGTGCTGAACGACGTGGTGCTCAACCAGGTGCTGGTGCGCTTCGTCGGCGACGGACCGGCGGCGCGCGGCGACGCGCTGACCAACGCCGTGATCGCGGCGGTACAGGCCGAAGGTACAGCCTGGTTCGGCGGCACGGTCTGGCACGGCCAGGCCGCGATGCGGGTCTCGGTCTCCAACTGGTCGACGAGCGAGACGGATATCGATCGCGCCGCCGATGCGGTGCTCCGGTGTTATCGAGAGTCTTCGTAGCCGCCGGGGCTCCGTCTTAGCCGCTCAGTTCCCCGACAAGTACCGCGCCAGGGCGCCCAGGTGGCGCGACCAGCCTTCGGCATGCTCGGCGATCAGGCGCTCGCGGTCGTTTGCCGGCAGGCGGCGCCAGCCGGCATGGCTGAGGGTCATGACGCTGCCTGTCTCAGCGTCGCGGAGCGTGACGCGAAGCTCGGTCGCCGCGGGCCAATCGTCGTCGGACCAACTCATTGCGAATTCCGTGGGCGGCTCCCAAGCCACGACCGAGCCGATGGTCAGCTTGTCGCGACCTTCGCGGTACCAGCGCTCGCTGAACCGTCCGCCGAGGCGCGGCTGAAGGCGAACCTGCTCACCCCACCAGCGCGCGATGTGCTCCGGGCCGGTCAGCGCGCGCCAGACGCTGAGCGCTCCCATCGGCATGGGCAGCCGAAGAGTGATGCGGTCGTGTGTGATGCGGCGTTCGATCATGGCTCACCGACTTCGTTCATAACTCGGCCAAGCACGCGGCCATGCGCTCGCGCATCGGGCCATCGGGGAGCGGCTCGGTGCCGGCAGCGGCGTTCTCGGCCATGTGCGCAGGATCGGAAGTGCCTGGAATGATGCAGGTTACCGCAGGATGCGAGAGCAGGAATTTCAGACAGACTTGGCTCCAGCTGGCGCAGCCGAGTTCGGCCGCCCAACCGGGCAGCGGGTGCCGGCGCAGGCGCCGGAGCAGTCCGCCAGCCCCGAAGGGAATATTCGGTAGCACCGCCACGCCGAGGTCCTGGGCCAAGGGCAGCAGCATACGCTCCGCCTCGCGGTTTTCGATGTTGTAGGGGATCTGCAGGAAGGCGATCGGTTCGGCGCGCAACACCCCGGCAACCTCATCGAAGGCCTGACAAGTGTAGTGCGTGACACCAAGATATTTGATGCGGCCCTCCGCCTGCCAGGCGCGGCAAGTGGCAAGCTGGGTGCGCCAGTCGACGAGATTGTGGACCTGCATGAGTTCGATCGCCGGCGCGCTCAGGCGTTCCAGCGAGCGCTCCATCTCCGCAGCGCCGGCCGTTGCGCCCGTGGTCCAAACCTTGGTGGCAAGGAAGGCCTTGCCGCGCGCACCCATAGCCGCGATCAACTCGCCGGACACCGCCTCAGCGCGTCCGTACATCGGCGAGCTGTCGACCAAAGACCCCCCGGCGGCGAACAGCGTATCGAGCACCTGGGTCAGCCGGTCGCGCGCGCCGCGCGACAGACGCACATCGAATGTCTGATAAGTGCCGAGCCCGATCACGGGCAGCAGCTCGCCGGTTTTCGGTATCGGACGGGTCAGCATGGCGGCACCCTCCCTTCCGACTCAAAGCGACTGGATCAGTTTGACCATCCGGGCAGCCTCCTTGGCGTCGGGCAGCCGGCCCATGCCGGCCTGGACGTTGTCGATCATGTGGCGGACTTTGCTGGTGCCGGGAATGACGCAAGTGCTGGCCGGATGCGCCAGTGCGAATTTCAGAAAGAACTGGGCCCACGACCGGCATTCGAAGTCTGCCGCCCAGCCGGGCAGCGCACGGCCACGCACCGAGCGAAAGAGCCGCCCACGCTCGAAATTGAGATGGGTCAGGACCGCCGTCTTCGTTTCGCGCGCGATATCGAGGAGCGGCGCGGCCCGGCGGTTCGCGATCGAATAGGGGAACTGCACGAAATCAATCGGCTCGCGCCGCAGGATGCCGGCGAGCTCTTGCCAGGCGCTGCTGGAGTAATGCGTGATGCCGATGTATTTGAAGACACCCTTGTCCTTCCATTCGCGCAGCGTCTTCAACTGGGTGCGCCAATCGACGAGATTGTGGACTTGCATGAGGTCAAGCTTGTCGGTCCGGAAGCGTTTCAGCGAGCGCTGCATCTGGGCGATGCCGTCCTGGCGCCCCCGGGTCCAGACCTTGGTGGCGATGAAGGCCTGTTTCCTCGCCCCCATTGCCGCCACCAATGCGCCAGAGGCGGTCTCGGCGCGGCCATACATCGGCGAGCTGTCGATCATGCGGCCGCCGGCATCGAACATGATCCGCAGGACTTTGGTGAGCCGGGCGCGCTCCTCGGCGCTGAGACCGACGTCGAAAGTGAGGTAGGTGCCGACGCCGACCACCGGCAGTTTCTCGCGGGAGGACGGGATCGGTTTGGCCAGCATCGGTCGGACCGCCACGGACTTTGCCAAGGCCGGCAGCGCGGCGAATGCGGCCGTACCGCCGGCAAGGAGCAACGCTTCGCGGCGCGGCAGCGCCCGCGCGCTCTTAGCGAGACCAAGCTCGTGCCGGCTCATAGCGAGGTCATGTGCTTGGCCATGCGCTCGCGCCCGGCGGCATCGGGCATCCGGCCCATGCCGGCGCGCACGTTGTCGCGCATGTGGTGGATCTTGGAGGTGCCGGGGATCACCGTCGTGTGGGCGGGATGAGCGATAACGAATTTGAGGAAGAACTGGGCCCAGCTTTTGATGTCGTATTCGCGCGCCGCCCATTCGGGAACCTTGTGCCCTCGCACCTGGCGGAAGAGAGCGCCGCGGCCGAAGTTTCGATGGGTCAGGATCGCAACCCCCTTTTCACGCGCCAACGGCAGGATGCGCTTGTCGCCCTCGCGCCTGGCGATGGAATAGGGGAATTGGAAGAAGTCGATCTTCTCATTGGCTATGATGCGCGCGATCTCGTCTTCGGGATCGGTGTCGTAGTGGGTGACCCCGATATATTTGAAGACGCCCTTTTCCTTCATCGCACGCAGGGTTTTGATCTGAGTGCGCCAGTCACGCAGATTGTGGATCTGCATCAGCTCGATCTTTTTCGTGTTGAAGAGCTTGAGCGAATTGCGGATCTGGGCCAGCCCGTCCTCGCGGTCGTTGGCGCCGATCTTGGTGGCGATGAAGACCTTGTCACGGATATCAAGTTCCGTGACGAGGCGGCCGGCCACGCCCTCGGCCCGCCGGTAACCGTTGGCGGTGTCGATGACGGTGCCGCCTGCGGCGAGCATGACCTTGAGGACGCCGCCGAGGCGCGCCCTGGTCTCCGTGTTCAGCGTCACGTTGAAGACGCGCGAGGTCCCGACGCCGACGATCGGCAGGCGCTCGCCGGTCGAGGGGATCGGACGCGTGTCCATCGTCATCATTTCCGCCGCCAGCGCCTCCAGCGCCGCCAACTGTCCGAGGGCCAGACTGGCGCCGGCAACCCCGGCGCCTTCCATGAACCGGCGTCTGTCGATCTCAAATTTTCTCGTGCTCATCATTGCGCTCCCGTTGTTGCGTGGATCGGCGCATCTCCGTCGATCAATTTGGGCGGGGCCAGCTTGGCGTGACGGCGTCCCAGCAGGACGGCAGTGCCGAGCCAGAGCCCGGCCACCACGACCATCCAGCCGGCCATTGTGGCGAAGTCGATCCCGGCCGCGCGCAGCCAGGAAAAGATCCAGATGCTACCGACATCGCCGCCGCGATAGACCGCGGTATCGATGACGTTCTTGGCCTTGTACTTGGATTCCATATCGAGCGGCGTGAAGAGGTTCTCGCGCGCCGGTCGGGTCAGCGCATATTGGGTCGCGCGGCGTGCCGCCTGGAACCCGGCGAGCAGGATCAGGCTCGCTCCGCCGAAGGCCATCAGCGCGAATCCGATACCGACAACGAGCGGCAGAGCAGTCAAACCCCAGCCGATGCCGAAGCGCCGGAAGAGATGCCCTGCGAGAAAGAGCTGGATCGAGAAGGTGAGCGTCTGGGCCACGATGTCGAACAGGGCGAAGATCTGGGTACGCTCCGCAGGATCGACGGTGGCGGCGCGAATGAAATGCGCCTGGGTGTAATAGAGGAACGTGGCGACCCCCGTCATGAAGAGGAAGAAAAGCGCCACGCCCGCGAGATAGGGCGATGTGAAGACGAGCTTCAGGCCGCCGAGGAAACTGCCGCCGATCGGCGCATCGCGCTCCGCCGGCGATGGCCCTTGCGGGTGCTCCGCAACAGGTTTGTGATCCGGGCGCGCGCGTACCAGCCCGCGCATGCAGAGCAGCGACACTTCAAGGAAGACGACCGCGAGGAGCAGCAGGTTGACCGGGCCGACCGCCTTGGCGAGCAGGACCACCGCGATGGGGCCGACCAGCGCGCCCAGCGAACCGCCGGCGGCGATGAAGGCGAAGAGCCGTTTGCCTTGATCGCTGGAGAAGAGATCGTTGAGCAGGCTCCAGAACACCGAGACGACGAAGAGATTGAAGACGGAGAGCCAGACGAAGAAGGCAGTGCCGGCGAGGGCGGGCCTGCCGCTGATGGCGATAAAGACCCAAAAGGCGAGCAGGTTCAGGATGAAGAAACGATAGACCAGCGGCACGATACGCGCCTTGGCCGCCCGCGCCACCAGCGCGCCGTAGAGCGGGGCGGCGATCAACATGACGATGAAGGTATAGAGGAAGAGGAACTTCAAGTTTTCCAGCCCGCGCGCGATCGCCATCTGATCGCGGACCGGCCGCAGCATCGCGTAGCCGCCCAACAGAAAGAAGAAATAGGCAAACGCATAGACCAGCATACGGACTTCGTCCGCACGCACATTGACCAAGCGCCGCAGCAGCGCATTGGCGGTGGTGCCGGCGCCGACCATGCTCAGCCCGTATCCATTTCCGCTCCCTGGCGCCGCCCGCCATTTGCCGGACGTCGGCGCCCCAGCCTGTCGCACCCCCTGATCCTATGATTAAATCAGGCGAAATTGCGGAGAACCGACATGAGCGGGTGGGATCGATGGGCGACGTAACGATCGGGGTGGTCGGCGCGGCCGGCCGGATGGGCCGGATGCTGGTCAAGGAAATCGCCGAGACCGAGGGAACGACGCTGGCCGGCGCCACCGAGGGACCAGGCAATACGGCGCTCGGCGAAGATGCCGGCGTGCTGGCGGGTGTGGGCGAACTCAAGGTGGCTTTGGTCGAGGACCCGGCCGAGCTTTTTGCCACCGCCGGCGCGGTCATTGATTTCACGTCGCCGAAAGTGACGCTGATGCACGCTGCGCTGGCGGCGCAGGGGCGCACGCCCTTCATCATCGGCACCACGGGGTTCACGCCGGAACAGGAGGAAGAGCTTCAGAAGGCTGCCCGCCACGCGGCCATCGTCTGGGCGCCCAATATGAGCCTTGGCGTGAATCTGCTGATCGCCCTGACCGAGCAAGTCGCGGCTTCGCTCGGCGATGATTTTGATATCGAGATCTTCGAGATCCATCACCGCCACAAGGTCGACGCACCATCCGGGACCGCGCTCGGACTCGGGCGCGCCGCGGCGGCAGGCCGGGGCGTTGAGCTCGACCAGGTCTCCGCGCGCGGACGCGACGGCATCACCGGCGCGCGCAAGCAGGGCGATATCGGCTTCGCCAGCCTGCGCGGCGGATCGATCACCGGCGACCATACCGTGACCTTCGCCGGCGAGGGCGAGCGCATCGAACTCACCCACCGCGCTGAGGGACGCAATCTCTACGCACGCGGTGCCGTGCGCGCGGCGTTATGGGCGCAGGACCAGGGCCCCGGACTCTACGGCATGAAGGATGTGCTGGGATTTTAGCGGAGCATGGCTCACCGGTTTGAGGGCTGGCGAGTTTCCCCCGCAAACTATGTGGCTCCGCCGGTGCCGTGGCCGGCCCACTCCCCCGCCCGAGCACTTTTGGCTTTGCCGGGCCGTGGCCAGCCCACGAGAGACTATGTGAATCCCCTCATTCCACCGCACTGTCCGCGGGCGGCGCCCGTCGGCGCAGCGTCGCTACGGCGATGCCGGCCAGGATGACGACAAAAGCGCCGACCATGCGCCAGGTGAAAGGCTCACCCAACAGCATGACGCCCCAGATCACTCCGACCCCCGGCGCGATGTAGTTGTTGGCGGCAACGAAGTTCGGTCCGACGGTCGAATTGAGATGGAAATAGATCAGCATCGCCGCCCCGGTGGAGAACACGCCCAGAAGGACGATGCCGAGCAGCGAAGCCGCTCCCGGACTAAGCGAAAGCGGCGTCTCCACGACGAAAGCGAGGATCACGGTCATCACCGTCGAACAGGACAGCGAGGCGGCGGATGCGACCAGGGGATGGACGTCCTTGATGCGCCTGGCCAGTACCAACGTGATCCCGAAACAGATTGCCGCGCCGACGATCATCAACTGACCCCAAAAACGCGCGCCGAGCCCGCCCAGTGCCTCCGGTCCGACCAGAATGACAATGCCGCCAAAGCCGAGGGTCACGCCGATGGCCTTCCGTGCATTGATGCGATCGTCGGTGAAGGCATGAGCCAGCGGTAATGTGATCAGCGGCACCGTGGCGATCAGGATCGCGGCCAAGCCGCTGTCGATGGCGACCTGCCCGGCATTGATCAATGAGAACGGGACGACGTGGCCCAGGAAGCCCATCATCAAGAAATAGCGCCAATGTCTGAGATCGCGCGGGAACGGATGTCCCATCGCATGCGCGGCGGTCAGCAGGATCGCCGCCCCAATGGCAATCCGCGACGCAGCCAGTGAGATCGGGGTCATCGAACGCAGGCCAAGCTCGATGAACATGAAAGACGATCCCCAGATGAAGCCCAGCAAGACAAGCGTGCCGAAATCGATCGGCCGGATCGGATTGGGGCCACCGCCGTTCTTGTTCAATGACCGCTCATTGGCATTTGGCCAGCGCCTGGCGCAACGCCGCGGCGAACTCGCCGCGCTCCTGCGGGGTCAGGAAAGAGCCGATCGAAAGATGCCGGCCGTGGCTGGCGAGGACAAGCTGGCTGGCGTGTTCGGGCGGATCGTCGATCTCTATGCGCAGCCAATAGGGCTGAAACGACCAGCGCCGGCTGCGGCCCGACGCGGCCACGCGCTCCACGGTGAGTTCGCGCTCGGTGAGGCGCACGACCTCATGCGCCCGGCCGCTGCGGTAGCTCGCCTTGAAGGCCCAGTAGATGAGCGCCACGTCGAGACCGAGAAAGCCGAACACCGGCCAGGCGCCGGCGAGCAGAAAGGCCAGACCACCACCGAAACCGACCAGGGCGATCGCCGCCATCAGCAGCGCAAATCCGCGCGGACCCAGACTGCGATGCGGGTAAAGCACGGCGTCGAAAAGGTAGTCCCCGTCGCCGGCCTCAGTCGCGGTTTGATCGGTGTCGTCCATGGCAACGATCTTACGCGCGACACCGCTAGCCCGAAAGCTCGGCGCGTGGAAAGCGAGAATGCGCTGATAAGGAAGTCGCACGCCTGCTTGCTCATTGGCTCTGCGGGTGCCGGGCCAGCTCACACCCATCCGACTTTTTGGCTCTGCCAGCACTGGGCCTGCCCACACCCCCACCCGACCACCCATGAGCATACGATCCCGTGGGTGGTCGGGTGGGGGAGTGGGCTGGTGCTGCCACCGCCAAAGGCAAAGAGCGGGTCGGAGCGAGGCGCCAGCCACGATACGCTCATCGGCCTGATTTCGCCCGAGGGGATTTGCGACTAAAGTCCCGGCTCATGAAAAAAGCCGATATCGAAGAATTCTTCGCCCGCCTGCAGACGCGCGACCCCGATCCGCGAGGCGAGCTCGATTACGTCAATCCATACACGCTGCTGGTCGCCGTGGTGCTGTCGGCGCAGGCCACCGATGTCGGGGTCAACAAGGCGACCAAGGCGCTCTTCAAGATCGCCGACACGCCGGAAAAGATGCTGGCGCTGGGCGAGGCGCAGGTCCGCGATCACATTAAGACCATCGGGCTCTTCAACGCCAAGGCCAAGAACGTGATCGGGCTGTCGGAAATCCTGGTGCGCGAACATGGCAGCCAGGTGCCGCGCGACCGCCCGTCACTGGAGACGCTGCCCGGCGTCGGCCGCAAGACCGCCAATGTGGTGCTCAACATCGCCTTCGGGGAGCCGACCATCGCCGTCGACACGCACCTGTTCCGGGTCGGCAACCGCACCGGCCTGGCCCCCGGCAAGACGCCGCTCGCCGTGGAGCAAAAACTGCTGAAGGCGGTGCCGGCGCATTACATGCTGCACGCCCATCACTGGCTGATCCTGCATGGCCGCTATATCTGCAAAGCCCGCAAGCCCGACTGCCCGGCCTGTCCGGTCGCCGATCTCTGCCGCTACAAGGCGAAGACCACGGTGTGATGGGGGCGGAACCGGTCGTGAAAAGACGGCACCCAACATGTCCGCTTATAGCTACAAGCGGACGTTGCGCCAGTAGCTCCCGGGATTGGCAAATACACCGGACTTCCCCATCGACACGAGCCCGCTTGGATCAGGCAGGTCTAAAAAGTATGAGACGCCGTGGGGGAAATGTCCGATTTGGTCTCTGGGTCTGTGCTCACCCCTCACGCCACCGATACGACGGACTCGAACAAATAGGCAGCCAGCGCCTGTTCGACGGTTGCCACGGAATGCGCTTGCGCCTCCGGAACGGTTACGACGACGCGAATGCCGCGCGGGCCGCCGACGATCACCTCCACCCGCGCGTCGGGCAACGCGAGTTGGTCGCGAATAACCTCCGTCACCAGTTCCGTCGCCGCGTCCCGGCGCAATTGGGGCTTGTAGATCTTGCCTACCGTTGTCAACGGTATCGAGTCGATGATGTGGAACCGCTTCGGCCAGGCCGGGCGCTCACCGATCGTACTCTGAGCGTGCTCGTGTAATTGATCGACTTCGACTTCGGCGCCCGGACGCAGCTCGATGAAGCACACCGGCAGTTCCCCGGCATAGGCGTCGGGCATACCCACAGCGGCGGCCAGCGAGACCGCGGGGTGCGACGCCATGGCGTTCTCGATCATCACCGGGTCGATGTTGTGACCGCTGCGAATGATCAGATCCTTCGAGCGGCCGGTCAAATAGACGCGACCGTGCTCGTCCATGTGCCCCAGGTCGCCCGAGTTGAGCACACCGTCCTCGAAAACGCCGGAATCGTGCTCGGGATCGCGGTAACCCGGGGAGATGTGATCGCCGCGCACGGTGATCACGCCGACCTCGTTCACGGCGCACGGCTTGCCGAGTCGGCCTTCCGCGTCCAGTTCTCGCACTTCGACCTCGGTATAGGGCAGAGCCCAGCCCACGGAGCCGACGCCGTGCTCGCCGCCGATCGGGTCGATGGCGATCAGGCCGGACGCCTCGGTCATGCCGTAGACTTCGTACAGGTTTTGACCGGTGACCTGTCGGAATCTATCGCTGACCGCCGGCGGCAACAACGCGGCTCCGGTTAGACCGGCCCGTACCGAGCTAATGTCAGCGCCCTCCAAGGGCATCTCCAGTACCGCGCCAACCGCCGTGGGCACTCCGCCCACCAACGTGGCTCGGTATTGCGCGACCAACCGCCAAAAACCTTCGACCATCGCCGGGTTGCGTAAGCCGCCTGGCGACATCACGAGGAGCTCTAGGCCGGACATAAAGGCGCTCAGGCCGGCAACAATCGTTCCGGCTACGTGAAACAGTGGCAGCGTCGCGGTAAGGATGTCGCTCGTCCGATAGTTGCCCAGTGCCGCGCCGCCGAGCGCCGCGACCAGCTGGCCGCGGTGCGTGTGGGCGACCAGTTTGGGCGTGCCCGTGGTACCGCCGGTGTGGAAGTAGGCGGCGACGTCGCCGTCTCGGCCCGGCTCGCTAAAGACGAGACGGTCCTCTGATTGTTCCGCCAAGGCCGCGCCGAGGTCGATTACCCCTTCCTCGGCCGGTGTTCCGGGCGGCGCCACGCGCACCAACGTCAGTCCTGGCGTCCGTTCCCGTATCTCCATGGCCTTTTGCCAGATATCAAGTGCCGGATGTGGACCCAACGCCACCAAGATCTTTGCGCCAGACGCCTCGATCAACGCCGCGATGTGTTCGGGCTGGAGCAGGAAGTTGATCGGGACCGCGTAGCCCGCCGTTTCGGCGCCCCACAGCGTCACATGGGTCTCGACCATGCTCGGCAGCATGTAGGCCACGCCCGGCCGGGAGCCGCCCAGCGAGGTGAACAGATTGGCCGCGCGGCGCACCAGGCCCAACAGTTCTCCGTAATTGATGCGGCGCGGCTGTTCGTCCGGCGCGCCGCTCATCAGCATCGTAATCGCGGTGCGTTCGGGTTGGCGCTCGGCCGCGCCGATGAACACGTCCAGTATGCTTCTTTCGGGCAGTCGCTGTTCCAGCGTCAACTCGGTCTCGAAGCGGGTCAAGTCGTCGCGATTGCGGATCGGCAGGTCGCTTAAGAGAGCCATGGAGTGGGTCCTTTTAGTAGGTGCCGGCAATCCCTAGTCGACCTGCCGCTCATTTTTTGTACGGAAACTGGCCGTTGAATGCCAACCAATATGGGACCGCGGTTCTCGTCATGGGCTGCCGTCAAACCAATTCGCAAAGTTGCGGGTCAGTGCCTGGAACTGGAGCGCAATGTAGTCGCTGTACACCGTAGGCACAGCCGAAACTTCTGTCAGTATCCTGGTCCGCTATGGGTCAAAATCAGAGATCGGCAACGTCGGCGGCAATGTCCGCTTTTGGGGCCGAGAGCCGCCATCGTCGCGCCAGCTTGTGTGACAGATGACCAGACGGCCTCAAGCGGGCGAGGCGGACTGACCACGCATGTCGGCCGCCAGGCGGTGGAGCTCCGCCATCTCTGGATCTTTCAATCCGAGCTCTGCCAAATGGGCGCAAAGCGAATCGAGGTACTCGAAATTCGTTCCGTTATGTCCCGATGCACGGGCGATGATGGCAGCCGCCTCGGCCATCGCCAGGTCCGGAAGGTAGCGATCGTGACTTCGCTCGATCACAAATGTCAGCGCTTCGATTTCGCCTTGTGGTGTCGAGATATTCACGAACTCGGGCCGATACGAGCCCGCGAACATCTCGCGCATCCACATCGTCTCGGTCTCGCGGTCCACGATCTCGCCGGCAATGCGGAAAGCAACCCCCTCGCAAACGCCCCCTCGTCTAGCGCCGCCATCAGACCTGGCCGTTCGGGCGTGCCTCGGCTCCCCATGATGCGCAGGCAGAAGCGGCGGCGCCAACCGCGCAATGTGGCGAGACGGATTTGGTTCACATAAACGGCGGGGTCCCAAATCAGCGAGCCATAACCGAAAACCCACAAGTCGCGATCCAGGCGTCCCGCCAGGACCTTGTGCCGGTTTTCCTCCCGCGCTTCATGGCTCATGCGCCAGCCCGGAGGCCAGTTTTCCGAGATGGCCTGTTCGTCCAACTCCTCGAACCGGGCATAGGTGATCCGCATGCGCGACTCGTCCGGCGGTTTGATGCGTCCTTTGAGCGCCGGGGCGTATTGGAAGACGTCATCAGGGAAGGGCATTGCGGCGCTCCTACATCAGCCCAGCCGGATCGAGGACACTGGGATTCCAGCCCGAACCTTCAACGTCCCTTGAACTTTAGCGTCCCTTGAACTGCGGCTCGCGTTTCTCAACGAAAGCGCGCGCGGCTTCCATGTGGTCTTCGGTTATCCCGGTGTGACGATGATGCGTGCTCTCCAGGTCCATCAACGTCCATAGATTCGCGTCAATGGCTCTGTTGATATTCTCCTTCATGTAGCGGTAGGCGATCGGCGGGCCCGAGGCCAGCCGTGCGGCCATGTCCCGCCAGGTCGCATCATAATCGTCGGGGGACGCAACCTTGTTCACGATGCCAAGCTCCAGCGCCGTCGCCATGCTCATGCGCTCAGGAAGCATGTAGAGTTCCTTGGCCTTGGATGGCCCGACCAGCCGGGTCAAGAACCAGGTGCCCCCATAGTCTCCCGACAGGCCCACCCGGGCGAATGCCGTCGTCATGACGGCCGTGTCCACCGCGACGCGAAAATCGCACGCCAGGGCGAGCGACAATCCGGCTCCGGCAGCCGCTCCCCCGATGGCCGCTATGGTCGGCTTGGGCATGTTGTAGAGCGCCCCGGCCGTATCGCGGTGGCTCAACCGTTGCCGGTGAACGCCTTCATCCCAAGAGCCTTCGCCACCGCCGGCGCCGCCGCCTTCAGCAAATCCTTTGACATCGCCGCCGGCACAGAATGCCCCGCCGGCGCCGGTCAGCACGACCACGTGAACCTCCGAATCGGTTTCCACCTCACGCAGGGACTGCGCAATCCCCTCCAGCATTCCGGCGCCAAGAGCGTTCTTGCGCTCCGGCCGGTTCATGGTGATGACCGCAATTCCGGCGTCGATCTCCGCGGTTATGAATTCGGTTCCGGTGTCTAGACCGCGACTCATGGTGTTTCCCCCAATGGTCAGCAAGCGATGAAATGGTATCGCAACAAGGTGGCAATAAGCGCCTCAAAATCGGATGTCGGTCGAGACTTAAACATTAGGGCGATGCAGCGTCTTGCGGCCGGCCAATCATGATGATCCCCAAAAACGAAGCCGCCGACACCAAACCAATGAGTGTTTTCACTCATTGCCCGGCGAAACGGGTGATCGGTATTGTTCGAGCTTGAGCACTGCACCGTAACGCTCCATTCAGCGAGGCGGGCATCAGGCGGACAGGCGGCGACCGCACCTCTGCGGGAGATATGAATATGAGCATCAAGTCAGGATCAAGCCTTTGGACGCTGGCGCTCCTAGCCGGGGCAGCCAGCGTGATGGTGGTCAACGGCGGTGTCGCCGCGGCCGGACAAGTTCGGATCGGGTGGGGGGCCGACCCGGTCGACGGCCCCAGGGCTGCCGGCAGCGGCGTCCAACTGGTCGAGCACCCGGGCGGCAAGCCGAGCCGGTTTGTCCTGACCACCGCCGACGGCGTGCGGCTCACCAAGCCCGACGGCAAGGGCGCGCCGACCGACGCCGCATTCAAGCTGGGACTGGTGCCTTTGATCGGTCTGGGGCCGGCGATGAGGGGCAACCTCAGTGGTATTCTCGCCCATTCGAAGCTCGCCTCGCCGGGTGCGACGATTGCGCTCACCATCGACAGCCGCCTCCAGGCCGCGGCCCAGGCCGCGATCGCTCGGCAGATGGTGAAGATGCGCGCAACTGCGGGAGCGGACAAGCGCAAGGCCGCCGTCGTCATTCTCGACGCCGACACCGGCGCGATCGTTGCGGTTGCCGGCCACCCGACGGTGCCCGCCGGTGCGAAGCCGTCGGATTATGCCGGCCGAGGTCCGGAATTTGTGCTGCGCGACCCGTTCAAGATCTTTGCGTGGGGCATCGTCGACTTCAACAACACCCCCGGTGCGGCCTTCAAGCCGTTGGTCGCGCTGTCTGTGATCCGCAAGTCCCAGGGCGCCGAGGTCCAGCGCTTCCACCAGGCGCTCCAGGGCCTAAAGGCCGGCGAGATGCCGTCGAAGATGGGGCTTCAGGCCGGCCAAAGCGCCTACTTTCCCAACGGCGCCGGCAGCAAGAACGTCATCAGGAATTTCGGCGGGCAGCGGCTCGGACCGTTCAGCGGCATGCCGAAGCGAAACGCGGCGTGTGCCCGCAAGTCCGGTGCAGATACGCGGACCGGTCAACGTCCGGGAACTTTCGGGGCCCGCCAAGGCATACAGCGCTCGGTCAACGTTTACTTCGCACGCCTCTCCCAAATGCTCGACCAGCGGCGCCTCAGGCGCATTGTCGCGGCGTTGGTCAAGAACAAGGCAAAAAACAATGCGCCAAGGCCGCTTGGCGAAACGGGCGTGACCCGCCTCATCGAATCCCTGCGCTCGCTTGGCATCAGCGACAAAATCCGCATGGATCTGGCGACCAACCTGCCGCCAAATGTGGCGCTGCGGCGCTTCAAAACCCGTACCGCAGCCGACGTGCTCCACCCGCAGCTCTCCAGTCAGGCCATTCTTGGAGTACCCATCCAAGCGCGGCCAGCGGCTATCGCCACGCTGCGGCACCTCTCCGCGCTCAATGGCATCGGCCAAGCGGTCGCGGTCCATCCGCTTCATTTGGCGCGCGGTGCGATGGCGATCGCCTCGGGCAAGATGGCCGCACCTTATATCTTCCATGCCTGGGGCGGCGATGTTCTGCTTCCGCCGCCGGCGAAACCTCTGTTCGATCGCTCTGATCCGTCCCTTTCGCTGCGCCTGGCGATGCTGCGGGCGGTCCGCCAGGGCATGAAGCTGGTTCCGGAAACAAGCACCGCGCGCGCCGCCTTCGCGGCCAGCGGCGATGTCAAGTGCCGCACCCATGGCAAGACGGGCGCTGCAGAAATTGTCACCAGGACCGGCCAGCACACAGCCTGGTTCATGGGTTGGCGCGAGCCCAAAGGCGGACCGCTGACCATGGCTGAGCGGCGCCGGCGGCGCGTCAGCAACATCGACATTCATCCCCGCCGGCGGCGTCTCGCCTATGCCTGCATGACGACGCATGGCTTCGGCGGCTTCCGGACCGGCGGCAGCAGTTGCGCACCGATCGTGGCCAATTTCCTGATGGCGATGGAGAAGTAGGACAAGCCGAAGAATTAGATTGCGCCGCCCGGGCCCATCCGCGCGAAAAACGAGCGCCGACGCCGATCAGATTGCTTCAACGGCCCCGGCCGTTGGCGAGGGACAATCAGTCCGCCATGCGAGGTCCGCATCTGGTCCAAAAACCAACAGGGCGGCCAATAGCGCGCCCTTTGCTTTGTGGCCACGAGCTCATGTGCCGATCCGGGTCAATCTCGGCTCTGGCCGGGTTTGGAGATAGCCATAGCGATGAGAAAAACCGCTTGAAGCCCGCTTAGAACGATGACCGGAAGGCTGAGGCCGTCCGGGCCGCGCAGATCGAGCATGAGATACCAAAGACGCCAGTAGCCGGCGAGCAGAGCGACCAGGACTGCCAGCTTCAGTCCCGCGGCGACCAAGGCGGACGCAGCACAATGATAATCACCGGCGAGGAACCGGCGCTACCCGTGTTTACGAATCCCAGACGCAAGAGAACGAGAAAGCCGGTGACGTCCGCGATGGGTCAAAAACAGGCATCGTGAATGCCGAGGATCACATCCGCTTCGCACCGGCAAGCGGGCATCAGGATCAGCCTTGGTACCGTCCGCTTTTAGCCACAAGCGGACATACAGCGAAGCTTCGGTCCGGGACGTCGGGTCTCGGATCGAAAGCAGTCGTGCTTGGCGCGGCTGCGTCCCGTTTGGAGGGCGGCCGTCCGATTATTCCACCGCTACGTCCACGTCTTCGACCTCGGCGCGGATCATCCTTTCCAGCACGGTTCGTGCAGGCTTGCGGGCGGCATCGTGCTTGATGTCGATCAGCACCTGATCCGGGTCGGCCGCGAGGCAGGCCTGCTGACTCTCCAGAAAAGCCACGTCTTCTTTGAAAGTGTTACCGACTTCCCGATGCAGCAATTTGGTCGCATCCTGGTCGTCGGGCTTGTAGCTGTTGGTCGCCGCCCAGAAATATAGGCACGAGGTCTCTGTCTCTGGCGTGGCGGTATGCCAGACGTGAGATGAAAATCCGCCCTTTTGCTCACGATTCTCCTTGGCGCCGCGGCCATGCTCCAACGCGCCAGTCCATTGCAGGATCGTTGCGGGCGCCACGTACTCGAACTCCTGCCAGCGGTCGACCTTGATGTCGTCGCCCCAGCCCGCGGCCAATTTGTATGTCGGTGGCGGCACGATATCTTCCATCCAGCGGATGTAATGCACGCCGGTATCTTTCCGGGTTACGTCCATAGTGGCGTTAACCTGGCCCAGGCGGTTGCCGCCGCCGATGGTTTTCTTGTGGATGTAGGGGATGTGGGTCAGGTCCATCAGATTGTCGACCAAAAGCATGTAGTTGCACTTGATCTCCATGGTCTCGGGGTAGTGCGGGTGGTTTTCATGGTCGCCGAAAAACGCGAAATCGATGATCTGACTTTCGTCAGCCTTCTCCGCCTGGCCCATCCAAATCCAGATCATCTCTTGCTTCTCGACCACTGGATAGCTGCGCACCTTTGCTTGCGGAGGGATCGAGTCCTGGCCTGGAATTTTCACGCATTTGCCTGAGCCATCAAAGATCAGACCGTGATAGCCGCACTGCAGACCTTCGTCGACCACCTCGCCCAAACGAAGCGGCGTGGCGCGATGGCAGCAGCGGTCCTCCAGCGCGTGCGCGCTCCCGTCCTTGTCGCGGAACAGCACGACCGGCTCGTTCAAAAGCGTGCGGGCAAATGGTGCGTCCCTCACCTCATGCGCCCACGCCGCCTGGTACCACGCATTGTGGGGCCAGGGTTTTGGGGCGTTGATTTGCAGAGCCTTGTAGGACATTGAGCATCCCTCCCGCAGGTGGAGGTCTACTTTAGCACCGAATACTTCATTCTAAAATCGCAACCGATCGTGGAGATTTTTACCTTATGCGATCGACTAGGATCGAATGACGCGCTAGCCCTTGGCGCGATTGGTGAGTGCGTTGGCCATGCAGGCCTGGTCGGTCAGTGTGCCGCCGCCGCGGCGCCGGAGCTCGGCGTGCTTTACCGAGAATCCTGTGCCCTGCTTGTAGAGGAAAACGTCGAGCAGGCAGGCCGAGCCGCGATACTGCCAGACCTGGGCCGGGCCGTCGGTGCGTTTGAAGGCGGGGGTGCCGAGCGCGCTTTGGACCTGGCTGTCCGACTTGCCCACGAGATCGCGGGTGTTGGAAACCGAGCGGCCGGTGAGCGAGCTGCCCGTGATCGCCGGCCCCGCCGCCAGACCGCCTGCGCCCGCGCCACTGCCGGTGCCGCCGCCTTCCGTGGCGCAGCCGCCAAGGGCCAAGGCACTGGCAAGGATGAGGACGGTGAGCGGGTTGCGTAGGGTCATGCTGCTTCCTTTTGCAGTGCGGGCTTTGCGGGCAGTGGCTATTGCGTAGCCGGCGGCGCGGTCGGGCGGTTGCGTAGGTCTTCGAATACGTGGGTCATGAAGGCGGTCGCGATCACCGGGCTCAAGAGGTTCAGGAACGGGATCGACATCAGCACGGCGATCAGAAACCCGGCATAGAATGAGCTGCCGGCATTGGCCTTGCGGAAGGCCTTGGCCTCCTTGGGCGTCATGCGGCGCATCGCCACCATCTCCAGGTATTCGCGGCCGACCAGATAGCCGTTGACGAACCAGGAGACGACGAAGCCGAGCCCGAGCAGGATGGCCATCAGCAGGTAGAGCGGCATCGCGAGCAAGTTTACCGCCAAGATGATCAACGTGAACTTAATGAGCTCGGGCAGAATCTCACCGACGAAGGACTGGTTGCGGGGCGCCGGCAGCTCCGGATAGTGCTTGGCCTCCACCGCCCGGCTCACCGTTTCCAGGAACATCGAGGAGATGATGGTGATGAAGGTCGGCAGCAGGAACCACGCGACCACCATCGCGCCGAACCATCCGAACGCCTTCAGCACCCAGTTGGCCCAGCTCCACGGCCAGGTCTCAAAGAACGTCGTGCTGTTGATGAAGTAGATCGCGCCCCAGACCAGAACCACGATCACGACCAGCGCGATGCCGAGACTGACGAGCACGACCCAGAGAATCTTGGGATCGCCGAGCTGCGAGAAAGCCTTGCCGAGATGCTTGAACAAAGAGGGGGTCACTCCGTCGACGGGGCCGCCTGGGCCGTGGGCACTCTAGATCATATTGTGTCCGGTTGGAATCCGCGCCAGCCATAACCGCCGCGTCCCACGCGCCGTTGCCCGGCCCGGCTGCATAGCTATACTCGCCACCGCTCCGAATACTCCCCATCGGAAACAGACTGCCCAACTCGAAGAAGGAGGCCGCCTCCATGGCTGACAGCCCCACCACGCTCGATGTCGTCGGCATCGGCAACGCTATCGTCGATGTCCTTTCCCATGCCGAGGACGATTTCCTTATGGAAAACGGGCTGGTCAAGGGCGCGATGACCCTGATCGACGCGAGCGAGGCCGAAACGCTTTACTCGGCGATGGGTCCCGGCATCGAAGTCTCCGGCGGCTCGGCGGCCAACACCATGGCCGGCATCGCCAGCCTCGGCGGCAAGGGCGCCTTCTTCGGCAAGGTCAAGGACGATCAGCTCGGCCAGGTCTTCCGCCACGACATCCAAGCCATCGGCGTGCAGTACGAGACGGCCCCCGCGGTCGACGGCCCGTCAACGGCGCGCTGCCTGATCTTCGTCACGCCCGACGCCCAGAGGACGATGCAGACCTTTCTCGGCGCCTCGGTCGAGCTTGGGCCCGACGAGGTCGAAGAGGACACCATCGCGGCCGCCCAGATCACCTATCTGGAGGGCTATCTGTGGGACCCGCCGGAGGCCAAGGCGGCCTTCGTCAAAGCGGCCGAAGCAGCGCACAAGGCCGGGCGCAAGGTAGCGTTGACACTTTCCGACGGCTTCTGCGTCGACCGCCACCGGGCAGAGTTCCGCGACCTGGTCGACGGCCATATCGATCTCCTGTTCGCCAACGAGGACGAAATCGCATCGCTCTACGACGTCGCGAGTTTCGACGAGGCGCTCCAGGAAGTGCGCGGCAAGTGCGACATCGCTTGTCTGACGCGGAGCGAGAAGGGCTCGGTGCTGGTGCAGGGCGAAGAGGTGCATATCGTCGACGCCGCACCGGTGGAGAAGGTGGTCGACACGACGGGTGCGGGCGACCTTTACGCGGCCGGCGTGCTCTACGGACTCACCAACGGCCGCGACCTCGCGACGGCGGGACGCATCGGCGCGATCTGCGCAGCGGAAGTCATCAGCCATATGGGCGCGCGGCCGGAAGTGGCACTCGACAAACTGGTCAAGGAAAAGCTTGGCTGAGGCCCGAAATATCAACAGGTATTCGTAGGGGCGGGTTTGAAACCCGCCCCTACAGATAGGATGGTCCGCGCGAACGAGGGCCCTCGTCCTTCGACAGGCTCAGGATGAGGGCCGGTGGATGGCATCGCGATCCCAGTCCCGAACCAACCGGAAGACACGGCCTCCCGATCTAGAACACGAACCCTCATCCTGAGCCTGTCGAAGGATGATCGCCGGTACGCGACAGCGTTCCCTCTCGTACGCATTGGTATAAGATCGCGAGCCGCGCCCCGCCCCCATCGGACGCAGTGATGGCCAAAGCCAAAAAGACTTCCGCCGAGAAGGCATCCCGACCGACCTGGCTACAGACATTGGCGGCGTTCAAGGAACGCCCAGTCATCACCATGCTCTTCCTCGGCTATGCCGCAGGCGTGCCGCTGATGATGGTGCTGGCTACGTCAGGGTTCTGGTTGCGCGAGATCGGGGTTAGCCGAACCTCGATCGGCTTCTTGGTCTGGGCAAGCTTTCCCTGGGCGCTGAAGATCTTCTGGGCGCCGCTGGTCGACCGGCTGCCGTTGCCGCTCCTGACGCGCTGGCTCGGCCAACGTCGAAGCTACATCCTGGTGACCCAGTTCGGCATTCTGGGCGCGCTCGTCGCGATCGCCTCGCTCAACCCGCAGGCCGTCTTTGACGCCGCCGGCAACGCAACCAGCAGCGCGGCGCGGGCAGAGGGGCTAACGGCCATCAAGGCAGGCGTGTTGCCCATTATCGGCGGCCTCATGAATGTTGGCCCGACGCCGCCGGCGAGCGAAATCGTCGTGACAATGGGCCTGCTCCTGTTCCTGGTATCATTCTTCTCCGCCACCCAGGACATCGCGATCGACGCCTTCCGCATCGAGACGGCGCCGTCTGACATGCAAGGCGTCATGGCGGCGGCCTATCAATATGGCTACCGCATCGCAATCCTCGTTGCTGGCGCCGGTGCGCTCTATCTCGCCGCCGCTTTCGACTGGTCCACCGCTTACCTGTTGCTTGGCCTTTCGATGGTGATTGGCATGGTGACGATCCTCGTGATCCGCGAACCGCCGCATCCGGTCAGCCAGGAAACCAAGGATCGCGAGGCGGCGCTGGCTGCCCGGATCGCAGAGACGGGGCGTTTGAAGGGCCAGCTCGCGACACTGGCCAGCTGGTTCTCCTCAGCCGTAGTCGGCCCGTTCGTTGAGTTCTTTACGCGCAACGGCTGGATGGCGGTGGTGATCTTCCTGCTAATCGGTTCGTTCCGCCTGTCCGATCTGACATTAGGGGCGATGGCGAACCCGTTCTACGTGGATGTCGGGTTCTCCAAAGTCGAGGTTGCCAGCATCGCCAAGGGCTTTGGTGTGGTCATGACGATCATAGGCGTCGCCATTGGCGCCGCCTTCATCGTTCGGTTCGGGATCATGTCTATGCTGCTGGTTTCCGCGATGTTGCTGACTGTGACGAACCTGCTGTTTGCCCTGATGGCGGTGGTCGGCAGTGAAATCTGGATGCTCACGATCACCATCAGCGCCGACAATCTGGCGGCGGGCATATCGGGCTCGGTGTTCATCGCCTATCTGTCGTCATTGACGAACCGCGCCTATACGGCGACGCAGTACGCGCTCTTCACTTCCCTCATGAGCCTGTTCGGCAAGTTTATCGCCGGCTGGTCGGGAAGGGTGGTCGACGAGGTCGGCTGGGTCACATTCTTCATCTATGCCTCCGCGCTCGGCATACCTTCAGTGCTGCTGGTCATTTTCATTATGTTGCGCGGCAAAGAAGGCACGCCCGACTATCACATCGTAACCGTTGCCGGCCAGCGGGCGATTGCCGCCAAGCCCGCCGAATAGGCTGCTTGACCGGGCACACTGGTTTAGACTGTGCCCTCCGGTCTCCTTTCTGCGAGCCATGCACCCATGAGCGAGCCCCCTATCACCCTGGCCGACATCGAGGCGACGCAAGCGGCGGTGGCGCCCTGGATTATCGAGACGCCGGTGGTGCGCTGGGGCGGCCGCGAGATGGCGGAACGGGTTGGGGCCGGCACGGAAGTCTGGTTGAAGCTCGAACTCATGCAGGTCGCAGGCTCCTTCAAGCCGCGCGGCAGCCTCAACAACCTGCTCGGCCTTGACGCGGCGGCCCTGAAACGGGGCGTCACCGGGGTTTCGGCCGGCAACCACGCGATCGCCGTGGCCTACGCCGCCCGCGAGCTCGGCTCCAACGCCAAGGTGGTCATGCCGAAGACCGCCAACCCCTACCGGGTCGCGCGCTGCCGCGAATTGGGGGCCGAGATCGTGCTGATGGACGATGTCGCCCTGGCCTTCGAGGAGGTCAAGCGCATCGAAACGGAAGAGGGCAAGACCTTCGTCCATCCCTTCGAGGGCCGCGCGACCATCCTTGGCACCGCCACCGTCGGGCTGGAGCTGATGCGCCAGCTGCCCGACCTCGACGCCGTCGTGGTACCGATCGGCGGCGGCGGCCTGATCGCCGGTATCGCGCGCGCCGTGAAGCTTATCAACCCCGATTGCGCCGTCTACGGCGTCGAGCCGGAGGGCGCGCAGGCCATGACCAAGAGCCTCGCCGCCGGCGAGCCGCAATCGATCGACGCCGTGCGCTCGATCGCGGACTCTCTGGGCGCACCGCACGCCGCTCCAATGTCCTACGCGCTGGTGCGCGAGCATGTCGACGAGGTCGTGTTGGTCGATGACGCCGCGTTGCGGTCGGCGTTGGCACTCCTTTACAGCGAGCGCAAGCTGGCCGCCGAGCCCGCGAGTGCTGCCTCGACGGCGGCGCTGCTCGGGCCGCTCAAGGACAGGCTCGCCGGCAAGCGCGTCGCGCTGATCGTATCGGGCTCGAACATCGATATCGAGAGCTTCGCCAAGCATGTGAGCGCCGGGCTGGCCGAGGGTGCCGCCTAGAAAAAGGATAGCGTCATGAGCGAAGCGACCGGGGGCGAGCGGGATGCCGGTGGGAGCCGGACCGAGTTCTGGCAACGCACGGCCGCTTTCCTTTGCCTGGGCATGGCCGTCGGTGCGCCAGCGGGGCAGAGCCTCGCCGCGATCCGATTCTTGCCCGGCGCCAATATCGTTGGATCCGTGCTGACGCTGCCGATCGTCCTTATTGGCACTGTGGCCCTGGCCCGTATCGTCCTGTCGCCGTTTCTCGATGCTTTCGATCCGCCGGGCCTCTCGCGCATGGGCCGGAGGCGTGGCTGGACGGCACTGCTGACGGCACTGCTGATCGTTCTGGCGATCCCGATTCTGGTCATGGCGCCTGCCGGAAATCCCGCCGGCGCCACCGCCTCGCCGGCAGCGCTGATCCTCATGCTGGTGGCGTTCGTCATCGCGGGCGGGCTGATGGCCTGCATCGACGGACTGCGGACCGCGCAGCCGGGACATAACGCTCAGGGCGTCTACGCGGCGGCGCAGTATCTCGGCACCATCATCCCAGGCGGGATCGGGGCGCTGATCCTGCGCGGCGCCGACAGCTGGACCATCAGCGTATTTTCGTGCGCTTTTCTTGCGGCCGCCTGGCTCGGCCTGTGGCTGCTTCCCGGACGCGAGGCGCCGGCTTTGCGCGTTCTGGACCGCCCCGAGGCCAAGCGTTTTCTCGCAGCCGACCGCAATCTGTCCCGCAGCGGTATGGCGGTTACGGCCTGGCTTGCCGGCGTTTTCGTCAGCCCAATCGCCGATTTCTTCCGACGCCATGGCGCCGTCGCCTGGACAATCCTGGCAGTGCTGATTCTAGGAGATTTTGCGACCAACTTGGAAGCCCGCCAGCAGATCAGGTTGCACGCCACACTGCTGGGAGAGAGCCAAGCGCGGACCATCGGCACGGTCCATGCGGTGGCGCTCTATGTGGGCGTCATCCTCGGCGCCTTGATTGTCTGGCGGTGGCAAGCGGTGCGCGGACTGGCTGCCGCGTTCGTCCTCGCCGGCGCGGCAACCGTTGCAGGTATGGCTGCGATTGCCGCCGCGCCGTCATTGCCTTGGTTCCTGGTCGCACTGGCCTTCGATGCGGTCGCGGACGGCGCCGTCCTGATGTGCTTCGTTGCCTTCATCGCCCGCGCCGTCACGCCGACATACGCCGCATTTCAGTTCAGCCTGTTATGGCTGGCGGCAATACCGACGACCTTGATCAACCGTCTGCGCACCAGCATTGAGACGGATATTGGCCCGATCGGTTTGTACGTTCTATTCCTCGTTCTGCTGGCCGCCGCCATCGCGCTCACCCTGTGGCTGGCGCGACGCTTGGACGCGGACGACGCAACGCAGAGTTGACCGCGAGGCCCGGTCCGGGCGATATCCGGGGTCGCTCTTGAACCGGCGGAGGCGATCCCATGCGCATTGGCTGCCCCAAGGAGATCAAGACGCTGGAGCACCGGGTCGGCCTGGTGCCCTTCGCCGTGCGCGAACTGGTGCATCACGGCCATACCGTGATGATGGAGCACGACGCCGGCGCCGGCATCGGTATCGAGGATGAAGTCTACGCCGCCGCCGGGGCGCGAATAGCGCCCAGTGCCGCCGATGTCTTCGCCGACGCCGAGCTGATCGTGAAGGTCAAGGAGCCACTGGAATCGGAACGAAAATGTTTGCGCGACGGCCAGACGCTCTTCACCTACCTGCATCTGGCCGCCGACAAGACCCAGACCCAGGAACTATTGGAGTCCGGCGCCACTGCCATCGCCTATGAGACCGTGACCGACGACGACGGCGGGCTGCCGCTCTTGGCGCCGATGAGCGAGGTTGCGGGACGCATGGCGATCCAGGTCGGTGCGCATTTCCTGGAGAAGGAGAACGGCGGTGCCGGCGTGCTTTTGGGTGGGGTACCGGGCGTGCTGCCTGCACGCGTCGCGATCATTGGCGGCGGAGTTGCCGGCACCAACGCGGCGCGGATGGCGATGGGTGCGGAAGCCAACGTCATCGTGCTGGAGAAATCGCTTTCCAAGCTGCATGAGCTCGACCTTCATTTCGGCGGCCAGTTGCGCACGCTCTACTCGACGGTAGAAGCGGCCGAGACCGTGGTCGCCGAGGCCGACCTGATCGTCGGAGCGGTGCTACTGCCCGGCGGCATTGCGCCCAAGGTGGTGACGCGAGAGATGCTGAGCGCGATGCGGCCGGGCTCGGTGATCGTCGATATCTCCATCGATCAAGGTGGCTGTTTTGAGACCAGCCGGCCGACCGACCACGCCAACCCGACCTATGTCGAGGAGGGCGTCATCCACTACTGTGTGACCAACATGCCGGGGGCGGTGCCGCGCACCTCGGCCTTCGCGCTCAACAACGCGACGCTGCCCTTCGTGATGGCGCTCGCGGACAAAGGCGTGAAGGAAGCGTTGGCGGCGGACCCGCATTTCATGCGCGGCCTCAACATCCATGCCGGCAAGTTGACCTACGAGGCGGTCGCCCGCGACCTTGAGCTCGATTATACGCCCGCCGACGAAGCACTGTCTGAATAGGGGAGATTGAATGGCGGATTCCGTACAGATCGAGAAGGCGAACCGGCTGCAGGCATTGATCGACGAGACGCCCATTCTCGTCCTGCCCAATGCCTGGGATGTCGGCAGCGCGCTCGTCTTACAGGAGGCCGGCGCCAAGGCCGTCGCGACGGCCAGCGCCGGCATAGCCTACACGCTGGGCCGGCCCGACGGCGAAGTCGTCAGCCGCGATGAGATGCTGGAGGCAGTGGGCCGGATCGCGCGGCGTCTGACCATTCCGGTCAGCGCCGACATGGAAACCGGGTTCGGCGATACGCCGCAAGACGTAGCGGAGACCACACGGCTCACCATCGAGGCCGGCGCGGTCGGCATCAACCTGGAAGACAGTCGGAAGGACCAACGGGGCGTGCTGCGCGATACCGACGACATGGTCGCCCGCGTGTCGGCAGCGCGTGATGCTGCGGCAGATGCCGGTGTGCCAATCGTGATCAACGCCCGCACGGATGTCCTACTGCTCGGGGTCGGCGAGGCGGCCGATCGCTTCGGCCACGCGGTTGCGCGCACCAACGCCTACCGTGAAGCGGGTGCGGGGTCGTTGTTCGTGCCCGGGGTCCGCGATGCGGAGATCATTGGTAATCTGGTTGGGGCCATCGACGGGCCACTCAACATACTGGCTTCGCCGGGCTGCCCGGATGTGTCTGAGCTCGACAAGCTCGGCGTGGCGCGCCTGACGGTCGGGCCGGGCCTCGCCCATGCCGCGTTGGGTGCCGTTAGGCGAAGCGCCCAAGCACTGCTGAACGAAGGCCGCTTGGGACCGATGTTCGAGGACGCACCGACATTTCCGGAGATGATGGCGCTGATGAAAGGACCTTGAGCCGCAATGGACGTCAACAAGATCAGCATCGGGCGCAACCCGCCCTGGGACCTCCATGTGATCATCGAGATCCCGATGGGTGGGTTACCGATAAAGTACGAGCTCGACAAGGAGAGCGGCGCGCTCTTCGTCAACCGCTTCCTGCACACCTCGATGCAGTATCCGGCGAATTACGGCTTTGTGCCCCACACGCTGTCCGACGACGGCGATCCGATCGATGTGCTAGTGGCGGGCCAGGTGCCGGTGGCGGTGGGCGCGGTGATCCGCTCCCGTCCGATCGGCGTGCTGATCATGGAGGACGAAGCCGGTGTCGATGAGAAAATCCTCGCCGTGCCGGTCGACGATTTGCATCCCTACTACATGGACATCACCTCGTGGCGCCAACTGCCGCAGGTCTATTGCGACCAGATCACGCATTTCTTTACCCACTACAAGGATCTAGAGAAGGACAAGTGGGTCGAAGTCAAACGCTGGGGCGAAGCCGAGGAAGCCACCCGCATGATCAACGAATCGATTGATCGGGCGAAAACGGCCGAGCGGGAAAAACCGGGCGCGAAAAAGAAGGGGAAATAATTATGGCCGAGGTGCGGCTCGAAGTGCAGCAAGGCGATATCACCAAGCTCGAGGTCGACGCGGTTGTCAACGCCGCCAACGAAACGCTGCTCGGCGGCGGCGGGGTCGACGGCGCCATCCACATCGCCGCCGGCCCGGACCTGCGCAAGGAATGCCGCACGCTCGGCGGCTGCCCCACGGGATCGGCCAAGATCACTGCCGGCTACAAGTTGAAGGCCAAGCACGTGATCCATGCCGTCGGCCCCTTCTGGCAGGGCGGCGGCGCTGGCGAGCCCGATTTGCTGGCCGGCTGCTACCGCGCCGCGATCGGCCTCGCCACGGAGAACGGCTGCGCTTCGATCGCCTTCCCCGCGATCTCAACCGGCATTTTCGGCTATCCCCGCGAACCCGCCGCCGAGGTCGCGGTGAGCACGGTGCGCGCGGCGCTGGACCAGGCGGACGGCGTCACCCATGTCATCTTCTGCGCCTTCGACGCGGAGACCGCGGAGGTCTATCGGGGGTTATTGGGGAAGTGAGCGGTAAAGCCGGCGCCGCGTCCGGTACGCGCGGGGCGGCTCGGCTCGCCCTTCGAGGCTCGGCCGTTGGCCGAGCGCCTCAGGGTGAGCCTTCAACCTTGTGTTTCCCAAACGCGGGCGCTCATCCTGAGGTGCGAGCGCCGGCGTGCCTCGAAGGATGGACGTCGTGCGGCGATTTGCCGACCTCTCTAGGATCGGCCGCGTCCGGCAGGTAAGCTGGCGCGCCGATCTCAGACGTCGCGCGCGACCCCCCAGGACCAGCTACAAATGACCACCCGAAACCTCGACGCCATCTTCAATCCCGCCTCCGTGGCGCTGATCGGCGCAAGCCCTGAAACCGGCAGCCTCGGGCGCGTCGTGCTCGGCAACCTATTGCGCGACGACTTCCAAGGGCGCATCTGGCCGGTCAATCCCAAATACGACGAGATCCTGAAGACGCGCTGCTATCGCTCGGTGGCCGACCTTCCTGGCGTGCCGGAGCTCGGCGTGATCGTCACGCCGCCGCGCATCGTGCCGGGCGTCGTGAGCGAACTGGCCAAGGCCGGTACGCGCGGCGCCGTCGTCATCACTGCGGGCTTCGGCGAGGGCGGCCAGAAAGAAGGCAAGGTGCTGGAAAAGGCCATGCTGGAGGCAGCGGCGCCCAGCCTGCTGCGCATCGTCGGCCCCAACTGCCTCGGCGTCATGGTTCCGGGGATTGGCCTCAATGCCGGCTTCGCGCATATGGCGCCATCGCCCGGCAAGATCGCTTTCCTCTCTCAATCGGGCGCCATCGTCACCGGCGTGCTCGACTGGGCCGCCGAACGCGATATCGGCTTCTCGCACATGGTCTCTATGGGAGCGATGGCCGATGTCGATTTCGGCGACCTGCTCGACCATTTCGGGCGCGATCCGGACTCCGCCGCCATCCTCATCTACATGGAGACCGTGACCGACGCGCGGAAGTTCATGTCCGCCGCCCGCGCCGCAGCGCGCGCCAAGCCCATTGTCGTCATAAAATCAGGCCGCCACGAGGCAGGCGCGAAGGCGGCAAGCTCCCATACCGGCGCCATGGCCGGGGCAGACGCGGTATTCGACGCCGCCTTCAGGCGCGCCGGTATCCTGCGGGTCAAGACGCTCGACGAGCTGTTCGACGCGGTGGAGACGCTCGCCAAGTGCAAGGCGCCCGATGGAGACCGGCTGGCCATCCTCTCCAATGGCGGCGGCTTTGGCGTGCTGGCGGCGGACGGCGTAATCGATGCCGGCGGGTCCATGGCGGCGCTGCCGCCCAAGACGATCAAGGCTTTGGGCGAAGTGCTGCCGCCGACCTGGTCGCATGGCAATCCCATCGACATCATCGGCGACGCGCCCGGATCGCGATATGCCGCCGCGTTGGAGCTGCTGCTGGAGGATCGCTCCTCCGATGCGGTTCTGGTGCTCAACTGCCCGACCGGCGTGGCGAGCTCGGAAGAAGCCGCGCGTGCGATCTCCGAAGGCGTGGCGCTGGGCGCCGGACGCAAGTTGGTTCTGACGAGCTGGGTCGGCGGCTCCGCCGCGGAAGGCGGGAGGCGCGTCTTCCGCGAGGCCGATGTGCCGACCTACGATACGCCGGGCGATGCGACCCGCGCCTTCATGCACCTCGTCCATCATCGGGCGGCGCAGAGCGCACTCATTGAAACCCCGCCCTCGCTGCCTGAGGAGTTCTCGCCCGACATCGCGGCGGCGCGGGTCCCCATCGAGGCGGCGCTGGCGGAGAATCGCGAATGGCTGAGCGAGGTCGAGGCCAAGGCCCTGCTTGCCGCCTATGACGTGCCGATCGTAGCCACCCAGATTGCCGCCGATGCGGATGCCGCGGTCGCCGCGGCCAGGCAAATCGGCAAACCGGTAGCACTCAAGATCCTATCGCCCGACATCACCCACAAGTCAGATGTCGGCGGCGTGGTGCTCGGCATCGACGGACCCGACGACGTTCGCGCGGAGACCGAGGCGATGTTCGCCCGGGTGCGCGCGGTCAATCCAAAGGCACGGATTGACGGCGTCACCGTGCAACAGATGGTGGTGCGGCCGAACGCGCACGAGCTGATCCTGGGCCTGGCCGAAGACCCGATGTTCGGACCCGTCGTGCTGTTCGGCGCCGGCGGCGTGGCCGTGGAAGTGCTGGACGACAAAGCACTGGCGCTGCCGCCGCTCAATATGAAGCTCGCTTTCGATGCCATCCTGCAGACCCGCATCTACAAACAACTGATCGGGTATCGCGACCGGCCGCGCGCCGACCTCGACGCTGTCGCCCTGGTACTGGTCAAGGTCTCGCGCATGGCGGCGGACCTGCAGGAGATTGCCGAACTCGACATCAACCCGCTATTCGCCGACGAGAACGGGGTGATCGCGCTCGACGCGCGGGTCCGCGTGCGGCGCGCCAAGCGCGGTGTCAAACCGGAAGACCGCCTCGCCATCCGGCCCTATCCGGTGGCGCTGGAAGAGACGGTTGAGATCGCCGGCAAGACGATGCTGCTGCGCCCGGTGCGGCCCGAGGACGAGCCATTGTTCCACGACGCTTTCAGCCGGCTGTCGCCGGAAGCGGTCCGCCTGCGTTTCTTCGCGCCGATCAAGATGTTGACCCACCAGATGGCGGCGCATTTCTGCCAGATCGACTACGAGCGCGAGATGGCCTTCGTGCTGGTCGAGCCACGCAAGCGAGGCCCGGCGCGCGGCCACGGGGTCGCCCGTATCCTCGCCGACCCGGACAACGCCAAGGCGGAGTTCGCGATCACCGTCGTCACCGACATGGCGGGCAAGGGGCTGGGGGCGCTGCTGATGGAGCGGCTCATCGCCTATTCGCGCGACCGGGGTATCGGCGAAATCTTCGGCGACGTGCTGGCGGAGAACACCGCCATGTTGGCGCTCGCCCGCTCACTCGGTTTCCACGTCCAACGCATTCCCGGCGAATCGGAAGTGGTGCGCGTCCACCTTGCGCTTGGCAAGGCAAGGAGACCGGCCGGACGAAAGAGGCGCTAGTTGGCCGACGCAATCCAGCCTCGACCGCCCTATTTCGAGGATAGTCACCCCTCGCGGCGCCCGGCGCTGAAACGCACCCTGGGCTTCTGGGCCCTGACCCTTTACGGGCTGGGCATCATCATCGGCGCGGGGATCTACGTTCTGGTTGGCGAGGTCGCCGGACGCGCCGGAATGACCGCACCCCTCGCATTCCTTGCTGCTGGGGTCGTGGCAGGATTGACCGGGCTCTCTTACGCCGAGCTTGTCGCCCGTCATCCCGAAGCCGCCGGTGCGACGGCCTTTGTCTCCGAGGCCTTTGGAATCCGGGCGCTGTCATGGCTCGCCGGGGTGGCACTGATCTTCGTCGCCATCGTCGCCGCAGCCTCGATCGCAAAGGGCGCCGCCGGCTATCTTCAGCAATACCTGGACGCGCCGCGCTGGCTCGGGGGAGCGGCGGTCGTCTTGATCTTTACCGCGATCGCCGGGATCGGCGTCACCGAAAGCGTGCGGGTCGCCGTAATCATGACAGTGATCGAGATCGGTGGCCTGGTGCTGATCGTGGTCATGGCGAGCCCGGCGCTCGAGGCGCTGCCGGCGCGCGTCGGCGAACTCATTCCCAGCGAGATCGCCGGATGGGGCGGTGTCTTTGCCGGCATGTTCGTCGCGTTCTTCGCGTTCATCGGCTTCGATTCACTCGCGAACATGGCCGAGGAAACAGAAAATGTAAGCCGAACATTGCCACGCGCGATCTTGGCCGCTGTGGGGCTCTCCGCGTTGCTCTACGGGATCGTCGCGCTGGTCTCGGTCTTTTCTTTGCCGCCTGGCGAGCTGATGAACCACAAGGCGCCTCTGGTTGCCGTGCTGGCGCAGACCGGATTTCCCTACAGCCGACACTTCGCGGCGGTTGCTTTGATCGCCACCGCGAATGGTGTGATGATCGAGATCGTCCTGGTCGCGAGGCTCGCCTATGGCATGGCGCGGCGGGGCTTGCTGCCGCCCTGGTTTTCTGTCGTCAACCCGCGGACCCGCACGCCACTTCGAGCAACGCTGGTCGGTGGCGGTTTGGTTTTGATCCTGGTTGCCGTCGTTCCGTTCAGCGCCCTGGTCAGCGCTACAAGCACGGTCACGCTCGGCGTCTTCGCGCTGGTCAATCTGAGCCTCGCGCGGCTGCACATGAAAAACCCTCGCCCCGATATCGCAATTCGTGCACCGCGCTGGGTACCGCCGCTGGGAGCGCTTACCTGCCTTGCCCTGATCGCCGCGCAGATGGCGGGTTAGCGGGTCGTTCAGGCCGGCCGAAATGATATTTTGAAATGCGGCAGAATGTAGCTAGCGCGATCAGGATCATTCCGCTACACATCCGCAGACAGACGAGCCGAGGCTACACCAAGCCTCAACAGACCGAAGCCCTGTATGACGTCAGACACCGACGCACTCAACGGGCCGGCCGAAAAGAACGGCGCTATCGCCGCCGCTGAGCCGCCGTCAGCCGCCGAAGCTTCCCAGAAATCAAAGCCGCTGAAGTCCCTCGACAGGGACCTGAAGCGGATCGGTGGGCTGCAGCAGGCCGGGCTGGAATCGGCTCACCGGCTCACCGGCCTGGGTCTCGGCTTCCTGTTCCTGCTTCTGGTCTATGCCTTCGTGCAGATCCATTCCGGCCATCTCGCCGGCAGCGGTTTCGTCATCGTCGCCGCCGTGATAGGCGGCTATATGGCGCTCAATATCGGCGCCAACGATGTTGCCAACAATGTCGGCCCGGCCGTCGGCTCGCGCGCGCTGACCATGATGGGCGCGCTGCTCATTGCCGCAGTGTTCGAAACAGCGGGCGCACTGATCGCGGGCGGCGATGTGGTCAAGACCGTCTCCAAGGGCATCATCGACCCGAATGCCATCGGCGACGGCCGCATCTTCGTGTGGGCCATGATGGCGGCGCTGCTCTCTGCCGCGCTGTGGATCAATCTCGCGACCTTCGTCGGGGCGCCGGTCTCGACGACCCATTCGATCGTCGGCGCGGTGATGGGTGCCGGCATCACCGCCGCCGGCTTCGATGCCGTCAACTGGCCCACCATGGGCAAGATCGCTGCCTCCTGGGTGATCTCGCCCGTGCTGGGCGGCGTCGTCGCGGCAGCCTTTCTGGCCTTCATAAAATTCATGATCCTGTTCCGCGAGGACAAACTGGGCGCGGCCAAGCGCTGGGTGCCGATCCTTGTCGGGCTGATGGCCGGCGTGTTCTCGATGTACCTCGTGACCAAGGGGCTGAAGAAAGTCTGGAAACCTGAACTGCATTGGGTCGCCCTGTTTGGTCTCGGTGTCTTCGCTGCCACCACCGGTATCGTGCGACCGATGGTGGCCAAGCGGGCGCTAACGCTGGAGAACCGGCGCAAGGGCGTGAGTTCGCTCTTCGTGATCCCGCTGATCTGCTCGGCGGCGCTGCTTTCCTTCGCGCACGGTGCCAACGACGTCGCCAACGCCGTCGCCCCACTCGCCGCCATCGTTCACACCATGACCACGGGCGGCATCGCGGCCAAGGTCGACATCCCGATCTGGGTGCTGCTGGTGGGCGGGCTCGGAATCTCGGCCGGGTTGTTCCTGTTCGGGCCCAAGTTGATCCGCACGGTCGGCGAGAAGATCACCAAGCTCGACCCATTGCGCGCCTTCTGCGTGGCACTGTCGGCCGCGATCACGGTCATCATCGCCTCCGCCCTCGGCCTGCCGGTGAGCTCCACGCATATCGCTGTCGGAGGCGTCTTCGGCGTCGGCTTTTTCCGCGAGCTTCATGTCAATTGGTTGAGCGATGTACTGGCGGCGCGCAAGGCCCGCCGCGAGGCCGGGCCCGGCGCAACCGATCCGAAATCTCTGAAGCGGGCGAAGAAGGCGCGACGCAAGAAGCTGGTCCGCCGTCGCCATCTGATCCGCATCGTCGCGGCCTGGCTGATCACCGTGCCGGCAGCGGGCGTGCTTTCGGCACTCATTTTCTTGGCCATGCAGGCGCTGATCTGATTTTTGTCCGATTGGGTCGGACCAGGTTTAACTTCCAACGCTCAATGCGCTACAACGCTGGCCTTCGGCAACGGAGGTTTTTCGATGACAGCGCCTGGTTTGGAACAGCCGGCGGCCGCACCGCGGGCCGCTGAAGCACGCGACCTGCGCCAGACGCCGGCCTTCCTTTGGTTGGTCTATCTGAATGCGTTCGTCTCCGGCGCAGTGATCATGGCGTTCGAGATGCTGGGCAGCCGTTATCTCAATCCCTATTTCGGCAGCGGCATCTACACCTGGGCGGCGCTGATCGCGACCGTGCTGATTGCGCTCATGGTCGGCTACTTCATCGGCGGCTGGCTCGCCGACCGCTGGCCGACCTACAAGCTCTTGGCCGGCATGATCATCGCCGCCGCAGTTTATCTGGGTTTCGTGCCGTTGGCGGCCGACGGCCTCTTGAGCACGATCTTCGACGCCATCGAGAGCGTGCGCACGGGTAGCCTCGCCGCGGCCTTGGCGCTGCTCTTCGTGCCGCTGACTTTGCTTGGTGTCTATTCGCCTTTCGCCATCCGCTTGACGCTGCGTTCCACCGAACAGTCGGGCCGCGTCGCGGGACGCATCTACGGCATCTCGACCTTCGGCTCGGTCTTCGGAACGCTCTTCGCCACCTTCTGGCTGATCCCGACCCTGGGATCGCGCAGCATCACCTACCTGCTGGCCGGCGTCGCGCTGGCCTCGGGCATATCGTTTCTGGTGGCCGTGCCGGCGATTACGGGTGGCCTGCGCCGGGCCATGGGCTGGTTCAGCCCGGCGCTGGCACTGATCGGCTCCGCCCTCGTGCCGCTCCCAGGCTTCGCCGACCAAGGTGGTATCTTCGATCGTTATGACGGCGGCAACAGCAACCGCCGGCTCGTGGAGCAGCTGGAGACCCCTTACAACAATATCTTCGTCACCCAGCAGGGCGACTTCATCACCATGTCGTTCCGGGTGCGCCGGCGCGACGAGACGGAGTCGGTGGTCAACCTGCGCGACCTGGGTGAGCTGCCGCTGCCATACACGCGCGCCATGACGGTGGCGCTCGCCTATGCCGACAAGCACCGCAGCATGCTGATGATCGGGCTCGGTGGCGGCACCACTTCGCGCTATGTCGGGCGTTACCTCAAAGACATGGATGTCAGCGTGGTCGAGCTCGACGGCGGCGTCATCAAGATGGCCAAGCGGCATTTCAAGCTCGCCGAGGGCCCGCGTTACCGGCTTATCGAGCGCGATGGCCGGGTTCACCTGATGCGCAACCGCAAGGCCCGCTATGACATCGTCATGATCGACGCCTTCCGGGGCGGCTATGTGCCCTTCCACCTGCTGACCCGGGAATTCTACCGGCTGCTGAAATCGCGCCTGGCGCCCGGCGGCGTGGCGGTCTTCAACGTGCATGGCGGAACGCTGCTCGCCCAGTCGACTTTGAGAACGCTGGACATGGTGTTCGGCCATGTCGAAACCGTTCCCGCCGCCGGCAGCATCATCGCTGTGGTGCGGAACGGGCTGCCATTGTCGCCCACCGATGCGACCCGGCGGGCCGAAGCTCTGCAGGCGAAGTACAAGTTCCGCTACGATCTACGCGCCATCCTGCAGAACCGGCAAACGATAAAGATCAGCAAGCGCGCCAAACTGCTGACCGACGATTTCGCGCCGGTGAACCTCTACGAAAGCATCAAGCGCTCGAACAAAAAGAAGAAATAAATTTACATTATATAACAACCATTTAGTTATGTATTGCTGGGCGCCATCCTATGAGTTGCGGCACCGTACCCGCCTAAAACGACGGCGCTGGTTCTGAGCCCCGTCAGGGCACGGATATCCTGTTAAGCCAATCGAAACACGCGGACGGCATCCTGCCCGTACAAGTGTGCGCCACGCTTGTTTTGTGCGACGCCCGACCCTCGAAAAATCGCGCGAGCGTTTCTCAATTCTGAGATAGGGAAGCAGGCCAATGAAACAGATAGCAATCCTAGTCGGAGCAATCGCCATTGGAGGCCTTGCGGGGGGCGAAGCGCACGCACAAGACGATGTGTACAGGATGGCAAATCAGTGCCCGCGTATTTTTGGAAGCGATTGCGCCCACATTTCCTATCGGCTGGCCGCTTTGGTTAGGCGGAAAGGCCATCGTTGCGACAAGGTCACCATGATCAACAAGCACCTCTTCGGGCGTGGTTTCACGCTTCGCTGCAACAATTTCAACTACAAATACGAGATTGAAGATGTTGGCGGGCGTTGGCAGGTGAAGGCGAACTAGGCGCAAGCTATCTGATGGCGCCACGTTTCGATCGGCCTCTCCGGAATTGTGCCGCCGGCGGTGCGGGCGCACCTAACCGGCACACCCAAATCATGTAATAGGCGATTTTTCGTGATGACCCTTGGAGGCGTCGGGCGCATGCGGAGATCAATGCGGCCGCCTGGGCGCGCCGGCTTCACGGACGAACATTCGAGATGGAGTTACCAATCTCGCCCTTGAAGCCATTGCGGACATTCCGGCATTCGTCGTTGGTAACCACCGCCGGCCCTTGACGGTCGGTATGTGCGGTCATTCGTTGACTGCCCGATACCGGCCGAACGCGAGGAAAAGAGCACCGACTTGCCATCGAAGCGGCAGTTGGCATACCCGCCCCAACCTACCATTCACAAGCACATGATCTATGTGTCCGCCTTCGCGAAAAGGGCGCTTTGGCGTAGCATTGGCGTTTGGCACATTTCGGCCGGCCAAGCACCGGTCGACCTTTCCGACCTTAGACCGACGATTGACGTCGCTCCGATGGCGGATTCATGGTGCGATCTGCAATGCAAAGCCGCGAAACCCGGAAAGTAGCGCAGGATCAAAGCATATGGCCTTTGCTTGCCGCCTTCGCCGCCATCGAGAATGATGCCGAAGGCGCGCGGCAGGTCACCAATGCCATTTCAACTTTGATCCCATCTACCGTGAGCGGTGTCGCTTTTCAAACAAGCGGGAGCGAAACCTGGGAACTGACGCTGGTGCGCAATGGCAAGCCGCTCACGTCGAGCAAGAGAAATACGGCGATCGCTGATCTCGATGCCCTGTATGCGGCTGCTATCGATCGCGACGTGCTGACGATCCCGGATCCGACCAAGAAACAGGGCGCCACCAATATCCCTGATGGTTTTCGGGCGAATGATATCGGTTCGATGATCGTGATGCCGCTTCGAACCCCACGAAGTCGATTTGGGCTGATACTGGCTGGAAGAGCGGATACAGACGGGTTCAGCGGAGAACAGCACCTGGCACTTCAGGCCATCGCCGAACAGTTTGCTCTCGCAATGGAGAACGTTCGTCTGCGAAGTGAGCTTCAAGAGGCGTCTGTGCAGCGTGAGCTCCTTCAGGACATCGAGCGACGGTACGACTTTCTCTACAAGAATGCGCCTGCCATGCTGCACTCAATTGACCGCGACGGCCGCCTCGTCAGCGTCAGTGACCATTGGTTGAGCGTATTGGGTTATGAGCGTGCAGAGGTTATCGGCCGCCGGTCGACCGATTTCGTCACCGAGGAGTCGCGCCGGCGGGCAGTGGAGGAATACCTTCCCATCCTCATGTCGAAGGGGGTCTGCCTGAACCTCGAATATGTTTTTGTGAAAAAGAACGGCGAAACCGTGGATGCGCTTTTCTCCGCGGTAATGGAGCGCGACACAGACGGCGAGTTTGTGCGTTCGCTTGCGGTCATTATCGATATCTCCGACCAGAAGCGCGCCGCTGCGAGGGTGCGTCAACTGCAGCGCGAACTGAATCATGTTTCCAGACTGAGCACGATGGGCGAAATGGCAACGGGCCTCGCCCACGAATTGAACCAGCCGCTGACCGCGATGATGAACTATGTCCGGGCCAGCCGGCGCTTGCTGGACGGCGCTGCGGGCAATGGTTCGGACAAAACCTACGAGTATATGGACAAGGCCATCGTGCAAGCCGACAGGGCGGGACAAATCATTCATCGCCTGCGGGAGTTCGTCAGGACCGGCGAAGGCGACCGCCGTCTGGAGGATTTGAACACCGTGGTTCAGGAGGCGGGCGCGCTGGCTCTCACCGACACGGCGGAGATGCACATTAGCGTAGAATACGATATGGCCGACCCGCTTCCCTCTGTGCTGATTGACAAGATTCAGATCCAGCAGGTGGTTTTCAATCTGGTCCGCAACGCCGTTGAGGCGCTTGCCGAAACCGATCAACGCGATCTCATGATAAGGACGGTGCGTAGCGCTGACGATGCGCTCGAAGTCGAGGTTTCGGATAATGGTCCGGGACTGCCTGCCAAAGTGTCCGAGCAGCTTTTTCAGCCCTTCGTCACGACAAAGGCCAAGGGTATGGGCATAGGCCTCTCGATATGCCGCTCGATCATAGACGCCCATGGTGGCCGCCTGTGGGCAACGCCCAGACCGAACGGCGGGACCACATTCCACTTCACGGTGCCGGTCGCCGGTGCGGATGAAGCCGATGACGAGTGAACATAAGGTATTCGTCGTCGACGACGATGAAGCGGTACGAGATTCGTTGCAGGCGCTTTTGGAATCCGACGGCTACACGGTTGAAGTCTTCGAGAGCGGCGCGGCATTCCTGAAAGCCTATTCGCAACAACAAACTGGGTGCCTTGTCGTCGATGTGCAGATGCCCGAGATGAACGGCCTAGAGCTGCAGCAAAGGCTCATCGACAGCGGCTTCGATCTGCCCATCATCGTGATTACCGGCCACGGCGATATTCCGATGGCCGTAAAGGCGTTGAAGTCGGGCGCGTTCGATTTCATCGAGAAGCCCTTCGACGATGATGACTTCCTGACCAGCGTGCGACACGCCGGGGAACAGAGCAGGCAGGATCAAGGGCAGAGGTCTCTCGCCGCCCAAGCGACCGGGCGCATCGCCCGCTTGACGGCCCGCGAGCGCGACGTTCTGGAGCAGCTCGTTATTGGCCGGCCCAATAAGGTCATTGCCTACGAGCTAAACATCAGTCCCCGCACCGTTGAGCTCCACCGGGCACGCGTGATGGAAAAGATGCAGGCGCGTAGCCTATCCCAGCTCGTGCGCATGGCTCTGTCGGTGGGTATCGCACCCGACCCCGACTAGGCCGGCTTCAACGCCCTTTGAATTGCGGCGGCCCAAGTTGCGGCACGGCTACGTACAAACCCTTATTTCGCTAATCCCCCGTCATCGCTAGTTGTGCAATCTCGATTTGCAGCCAACACCGAATTCTGGCCCTAGCGGGTTCGCGGGAGAAATACGCAGTGACCTCGGCGGAACGTACCGTCTTTATTGTCGAGAGCCATGCGGCGGTGGGCGACTCGATGCGCGCGTTACTTGAGAGCGCCGGTCTGCATGCCGAAGTCTATCGCTCGGGCAGCCAATTCGCCGCCGCATTCGAGACCGGCAAACCCGGTTGCCTGGTCCTCAACGTAGATCCGTCCTCACTCAACGCATTCGAACTGCTGGATCTGCTCGCCGCGCGTGGTATTGCGCTTCCAGCGATCTTGATCACCTGGTTGAACGACGCGGCGATCAAAACGCTCGCCACACACCCGGGTGTTGCGGCTGTGCTCCAGAAGCCTCTGTCGGACACCGTGTTGCTCGGCGCAATCGAACGGGCTCTGCGACACGCTTGATGTCGACGCGCATTCGGCAACATTGACCGATGCATTGCTCTCGAACGTCTCAAATCCAGAACCGGACCGCCAGAAGAGGCGACGGGCGGTCTCGCGCCGGTCGGATTCGCTGGCCGATCCGGTCCCAGAGCCGGGTACGTAATTTCCCGAGCGTAAAGTTACGGACGTAGTTTCCCGAGCTATTCATCCAGCGGCAGCGAGGTACGATTTCTCCCAGACAAAGCGGCGCACGCCGATGTCGCCATCAGCAACCAACGAGGCGCGACCCATGGAAATGCACCAGATTCGCTACTTCCTGAGCGTCAGCGAGACATTGAATTTCCGCCAGGCCGCCAGCAATTGCCACGTCAGCCAACCAGCGCTTACGCGCGCCATAAAGAAACTTGAGGCTGAGCTGGGAGGCGAGCTCCTCCGTCGCGAACGTTTGCGTACCCATTTGACCGAGCTGGGGCACAGCATGCTTCCACTGCTCCGGCAAAGCTACGAAAGCGCAAGTGCCGCGAAAGCCGAGGCGGAGCGCCATCGCAGAGCCGACATCGCGCCACTCAGTCTCGGGCTATCGTCCTCAATCAGTATCGAAGTCTTGCTGCCTGCGCTTGACGAGCTGTCTGGCGTATTGCCCGGGCTTGAGCTCCATCTTGACCGCGGCGACGCCAGCACAGTCTTGACCGCTTTGGAGAACGGGACAATCGAACTTGGCGTTGCCGCTGTTACGGGCGACCCCTGGGAGCGAATTGACCGTTATCCGCTGTTTTCCGAAGATTTCGTCATCATAACGCCTACCGATCATCCGTTTGCCGAGCAGCGTGCTGTGACCGTCGAATCTCTGAGGGGCTTTCATATTTTGGGCCGCCGATATTGCGAGCATCACCAATCACTGGAACGCGCTCTGAAGAAGCGAAGCGTATCCTTCAGCAGTCCGCACAGGCCTGCGAGCGAATCCGATCTGATGGCCTTGGTCGGCCGTGGTTTAGGATTGGGGATCGTCCCGCGTAGTACGAATGTGGCATGCAATCTTGCGGCTGTTCCGCTGAAGAATCTTGGACTGTCTCGCGTCGTTGCGCTCCATTCGGTAGCCGGCCGGCAGCATTCGGCAGCCGCGGCCAGGCTGCTTGGCTTGCTGCGAGCAGCCAATTGGTCAGCGTATGAGGGTAACGACAACCTCAGCAAAATCTGGGCCGTGGCGCCCAAACTGTCTGCCGGTCTGTCGATAGATTTGCCAGTGAGCCAAATCGCAGCCAACCGGCCGGCGCCGCATGTTGTCGATCAGCAAGTCCTCCGCCGCACCAGTCACTGAGGAATTCTGCAGCTCCGTCCTGATAAGGGCGGCCGGCGCACTGGTCGGTCTGCTCCGATCCCGTCAGATCTTGCTCCCGCAATACGCCGAGCTGATGCGCGGCCAAATCCGGCGCCCATAACCGCTGACTATCGAATCGAGAACCAGACGGTATTGGAGGCGTCGCGATCACATCGGTAGTTTTTGGATTACTCCGCGCCTATCCCGTCGCCGGTTCGCCAAACCAGCGGCGCCTACGAGAAGACCGAACGGCCATTGAAACCTACTCAAGGATATGACCAATGACAGAACATCTTGATATCCAAAACGATCTCGGCCTGCTCAACAGGTCGTTGGCCGGCGAGCACTTCGGTATCGCCGCTTACCAAGCCGCGCTCGACAGCGGATTGTTGGAAGACGGCGTCGCCGGCGTGGCGAAGCAGTTCCAATCCGATCACAAGGGCCATGCTGAGAAGCTCGTTGGACTGATCAAAAGTTTCGGCGGAACACCGGTCGAGCCGCTGGCGGCCGCCGAGTACGCGAAGGACTATCCGCCGCTCACCAGCCAGGAAGACATCCTGCGCTATGCCGTGACACTGGAACAAAGCGCCGCCAGCGGCCATTTGAGCACGGTCGCGCAGTTCAAGAACCCTGAGCTCTCAGAGACAGCCGCGAGCATCTCCGGCGACGAAGCGATGCATTGGTCCGTGCTGTTGGGAGCGCTTGGCGAGAACCCGGTCCCGGTGACATTCATCCCGCTGCCGGAAGCCGCCTGACGCGGGTTGCCGCGAAAATTCGAATGGGCCGGCCGAAGCGAAGGACGTCAATACCATGAGCGCCAGCATGCAGATCGACATTGAAGTCAATGGCGCTGCCCAGACCGGCGTCGAGGCCGTCCTAATCGAAAAGGGCCGCATGGGCGGAGGTCATCTCCGCCCATCGGCCGGCCGCCTACCGGCCGACTCACCATCAGTCGGCTCTGGGGCAAATCAGACGATGACCCGCAGGCTCGCAGCGATACTTGCCGCCGATATGGTCGGGTATTCCCGAATGGTAAGGGCCGACGAGGACGGCACGCTTGCGTCCTTCAAAGAATTGCTTGTCGACCTTGTTGAGCCGAACATCACTGAACATCGCGGTCGCATCGTCAAGTTGATGGGCGATGGCATGCTCGCCGAGTTCGGCAGCGTCGTCGACGCCGTCCGCGCCGCAGCGGAGCTTCAACGGGCAATGGCAGAACGCCAACACGACGTTCCCGAGGACCGCCGCATCGTGTTCCGCATGGGCATCAACCTCGGCGATGTGGTGATCGATGGCGACGACATCCAGGGCGATGGGGTCAACGTCGCGGCGCGGCTGGAGGGACTTGCAGAGCCCGGAGGGATTTGCGTTTCCGACGCGGTATACGATCAAGTGAAGAGCCGCATCGATCTGGCATTTGAAGATCTGGGCGATCGACAAGTCAAAAATATCAATGAGCCGATCAAGGTCTGGCGCTGGATTGCCGACGCTCCGGCGGCGTCGGATGAATTCGCCGGGCACGGAAATCCATCCTTGCCCGCGAACAAACCATCGATCGTCGTCCTGGCCTTCGACAATATGAGCGGCGACCCCGAACAGGAATACTTCGCCGATGGGATCGCGGAAGACATCATCACCGCGCTATCCCGGTTCCAATGGTTCTTCGTCATCTCGCGCAACACGAGCTTCACTTATCGGGGCGTGGCGGTTAATGCCAAGCAAGTGGCGAAAGAACTGGGGGTTCGTTACGTCCTTGAAGGCAGCGTGCGGAGATCCGGATCACAGATCCGCGTTACCGCCCAGCTGATCGACGCCAGCGTTGATCACCATGTCTGGGCCGAACGATATGATCGCAGCCTGGAAGATATTTTCGCCGTTCAGGACGAGATCACGGAACAAATCATCCGATCCGTCGCGCCCGGCATACTCGCTGCCGAGATGCAGCGGGCCCACCACAAGGAAGTCGAGACGCTCGACGCTTGGGACCGGATCATGCGTGCCCATTGGCACTTTGCCCGGTTCACATTGGAAGACAGTGCCGCGGCGCGCCGGCTGCTGACCGAAGCCGCCTTGATCGACGCGAATTCCGCGCTCGCGCTCGGCGAGCTTGCGATGATCCACGCATGGGAAGGCATCTGGGGCTGGGGTATTTCCCGTGAACAATCCTTGGCCGCTGCCGCGGTGGCAGCACGGCGGGCGGTGTCGATCGACGAGTGCAACGCCTGGGGCCATATCGCACTTGGCGCGGTCGCCCTGTTCTCAGGACGCAATGACGAGGCGATCCGAAGATTGGAGCGAGCTCTAGAACTGAGCCCCAACGATCCACACGCACACGGGTATCTGGGTTTGGCGCACGCCGTATCCGGAGACTACGACCTGGCGATTGGAAGGCTGAACGAGGCGATGCGCCTGAGCCCACGCGATCCGATGCTCGCCGTCTGGTTCATGGCCCATGCCATAGGCGCATTCACGGCCGAGCGCTACGAAGACGCCATCGATTGGTCCAAGAAATCGATTGAAGAGAATCCGCGCTTCGCCGGAGCGTATCGCGCCCTGGCGGCATCTTACGGCTGTCTTGGACGCCTGACGGAAGCGAAAGCGGCGTTGGACAGGCTGTTGACGCAAATGCCAGGGCTCACAGTCCAGGCGACGAGACAGCAAGTGCCGATGCAGCGCGCCGAGGATTTGAAACGTTATCTCGACGGATTGCAATTGGCCGGCCTGCCGGACAAGTAGCGCGCCGGGTAGATTGTCTTCTTGCAACAGCCGCCGCGGGTCGGGAACCGACATTTATCCGTCCCGCCGACCGATCCGATAACCCAACGGAGAGAATCATGCTGAACGCCCAACAGGAAAAGCTATGCGCGCAGAACACCACCGATTTTTCCGATCTGTCCGCGGTTGTGATGAATTGCACGCTCAAGCGTTCGCCCCAGGTCTCGCATACCGAGGGTTTGATTGCCGTGTCGCGCGCGATCATGGAGAAGAATGGCGTCAGCGTGGAGGTTATCCGTGCCGCCGATCATGACATTGCGTTCGGCGTCTACCCGGACATGACCGAGCATGGCTGGGCCAAGGACGACTGGCCGGCGCTGTTTCGGAAAGTCCAGGCCGCCGATATTCTGATCATCGGCACGCCAATCTGGCTTGGCGAGAAGTCTTCGGTCTGCAACCTCGTCATCGAGCGGCTCTACGGCATGTCCGGCCAGCTCAACGAGGCCGGGCAGTATGCCTATTACGGCAAGGTCGGCGGCTGCCTCGTGACCGGTAACGAGGACGGCATCAAGCACTGTGCGATGAGCGTGCTTTACTGCCTGCAGCATCTAGGCTACGTCATCCCGCCGCAGGCCGACGCCGGTTGGATCGGCGAAGCGGGGCCCGGACCGTCCTATCTGGACGAGAACTCAGGCGGGCCACAGAACGAGTTTACCCAGCGCAACACCACCTTCATGGCTTGGAACCTTCTGCACATGGCGCGCATGGTGAAGGATGCGGGAGGTATCCCTGCCCACGGAAACCAACGAAGCGAATGGGAGGCCGGCTGCCGTTTCGATCATCCGAACCCCGATTACCGGTAGGCGACACAAAGAAGGGCGCCCGGCCGGGGGTGTCGGCCGGGCGCTTCTTGGGTGTCGGACCGATCGGCAGGACGCGCGAACGGACCGACCGGGAGATTCGGGTTAGCTGTTACTTTTTGGTTCCGCCAGTCGAAACGGCGAGCTCCCTGCGCGCTTCTT